>Ga0272442_10011912_pt1 | contig 10560 bp, 7 predicted proteins | sample SSMForm2O_FD_200262 | JGI IMG/M metagenome (GOLD analysis project Ga0272442, IMG submission 200262) | Marine sediment archaeal communities from Little Sippewissett salt marsh, Falmouth, MA, United States - SSM-Form-2O | ecosystem: Environmental > Aquatic > Marine > Wetlands > Sediment ... | reverse complement strand
CTTCGGAGTAGTACGGCCCGGCCGCATTGGCGTATTCCAGAGGCATGGACTGACGCCCGCTACGAACGATGCTCGTCTCGGCAAACGGGGCCTCGATATACCCGACCGTGGAACCGGTTCCGTTGGTCCAGCCGTCGATCCAGCTTTCGTAGATAACGTAGTCGTCGTCGTTGTAGCCCTCGAAGTCGTCGATAGTGGCAAACTCCTGCGTCGCGAAGCTCCAGACAACGCCCTGCCAAAGCGCCGGCGCCTGCGCGTCGCTGACTTCGTCGACGCGCCAGTGGTAGGTGGCGCCGAAGAGCAAATCGTCCGGCATGAAGGTCGGCCCGGCTCCCGTGCCGGCAAGGTCGAGCGCCGCCGCGTCAGTGCCGAGATAGATCTCATGTGAAGCCGCCTCGCGACCCGCCCGCCAGTTCAGAACAGTCTCGCGATCGACGCCAACGGCGCCGTCCGCCGGCTCAGGGTAGCGGGCCCGAACGGGCACATGCAGGAACCGAACCTCGCTCAAGCCGAACTGCCCGCCGATGCCCCAGCCGCTATCGACGTTCAAACGCACATACTGGGCGATCACGCCGTCCAGGGACACCGTCGTATTGTGCGTGTAGTCGCCCCGGGCAACACCCTGCGCCAACTCGACCGCCCCAAACGACGTCCAGCTCTGCCCGTCTTCGGAATACTCGACGGTCACGTCCTTGAGACCGAATCCCAGCACCAATTCAAATTCACTGTTGCAGTTCCAGACCCACATCTCGTGCAATTTGTACGGGCGGTCGAATGCAAACTCGATCCAGAGCGGATCGGCCCCCGGCGTGGCCAGCCACATGTCGGCCGTGGCGGTGGAATGCTCGTCGGCATCGTTCAGACCCGAACCGTTCACGGCGTTCTCGGGGCCGGTGCCCATGCTCGGGTTGCCGTTGCTGGTGGCGGTCACGTTGTCGACCGCGTAGGCGAACGGCTCGACCGTGAAGCTCCAGAGCTTGCCCTCGAAGACAGTGGCGTCGGGAGCCGCGTTGACTTCGTCCACGCGCCAGTAGTAGGTCTGGCCATAGTCCAGGCGCCCGACGTCCAGGCTGTTGGCGTCGCGGGCCAGAGCGTCGCCGACCAGGGCCGTGGGGGCCGCGGACGCGACGTCGTCGGCCGAAGCGCTGAAGTAGACGTTGTGCGCAGCGGCATAGTCGCCGGGCGTCCAGCTCAGATCGGCGGTCTTGAGCACGTCATCCGAGCCGTTGGCCGGTGTTGGATTCGAGGCGACCTTCTGGCGCGCCACCTTGTCACCGACCAGGCCCAGGGCCTGCACGTCAGTGGCGCTAAGCGGCGTGTCCCAGATGGCGACGGTCGATACATCGATGGGCGCGTCATCGCGGTCCTGGCTGTTGCCGGCGCAAAAGAGCAGGATGGTCTCAGCAAGACTGAAACGACCGTCGATGCCCTGTTCGTTGCCCTGGAAGATTTCCACACCATCGACCCACACGTCGTGCCGAACGCCGTTGTCGACCACCACGACCAGGCGATACCAGATGTTGGCCTCGGTGGTGTAGCCATAGGCGCTGGAGTAGCCGACGGCGCCGATGCCGATCGCACCGGACGAATTGATGGTCCAGTCGGCATCATCGACGTTGGTCGGATCGGTCTGAAAGAGGTCGTTGTAACCGTTGGGCGGATCGGACCGACTGCTGGCCGGGTAGCTGAAGTCAATGAGCAGCGTCCATTCGTTCACTTTGGCGCCGTCGCCATTGGGCGCGATGCCGTGCGTGCAGATGTAATAGCTGCCCTCGCCGATGCGGATGGCGCCGTCCCGCCCGTCCAGGCCTGTGATCTGCTCGATCGAGCCGGCGAGTTCCAGAGGGGCACCGATGGTTGCTGCACTGGTATCCGGCTCATCGAATTGCCACAGTCCCTTTGGCTCCGGGACCTCCGCTCGCACCTGCAGTGTCAACGTCGCCATCAAGAATAGTGCTAACATGAGCCTCTTCATGACTTTCTCCTTCTCCTGCGGAAACACGGTGAGAACCATCAGAATCACGAATCGCCAGGCGTGACACACACAGACCGTCCGGCGCACCATAACACGCAATGGGCGCTGTTGTCCTCCTCGCTGAAGAACCGCCTTTTCTCCCTGACCGGCACATCACCTCGCGGCCTGGCCCGCTCCCGGAACCACAGCTCGCGCCAGTCGCACCATAACACCATTATCTGCGTCCACCCTCGTCACGTCAACCCCATTCCCCGACGCGATGACCCCTTTTGGCGTGGGGTGCGCAAAGAGCCTCCTTGAGCGGTCGAGGTCGAGGGACGGACCATTTTCTCAGGCCTTGGCTAGCGCCATTATGAAAGAAGCGGCCCGGGACTTGTCGCTCTTGAGGAACCACGTCCGGCGTCTTCTCCGTCTGTCGAGACTAGCCCGAGCCGAGACTACTGCAGCATGACGTTGTCAAAGACAACACCAATCGCCGAGGCGCCAATATCGAAACCCAGGCGGGCCTCGTCATCTGTCGGATCGTTCATAGTGAACGAAAACGTATACGTCTGCTTCGTCGTTGTCAACGAGATGATCTGACTGCCACTGTAAACGGTCCAGGGACTGGCGTTCCTTCCCACCAAAGCGGAAATCTCTCTCGGTGCGGTCGCATAGGCATCGAACGAGACCACATACTGTCTCCCTTGTTCGACTCGCAAGCCCGTCTGTCCCACGTGGACGTCCCAGACATTGACGCCACCGTTACTGATGGACACCGCATACTCCCCGTCTCTGACGGCCCCGGTAGCCTCAGCGGGCCACAGCGTGCTCAATGTCCAACCGGCATCGCCGTTGGAGAAGTCACCGTTTTGAACCTGACTCGAAGGGATCGGTGCCTGTGCCGTCAAGGCAAGGTCGTCGAAGTAATACCGGCCGATGTGTCCGCCCATGTCAATATTGAATGAGGCGGCTGCATCGGCCGGCGCGGTAAAATCCAGGTCGTATTGCGTCCAGCCCTCGGTCAAGGCCACGGTCTTGTGCGCATACAGGGTAAAATCGGCCGCATTGATGATGCCGACATCCACCGTGTTCGTGACGTCAGGCGTCCTGGCGAAGAAGCTGGCGTGATACGGCACTCCCGCTTCCAGCGGCAGGGCCCGCTGAGACAACTGGGCATCCCAGGCATTGACTCCCGGGTTCTTGACATCGACCAGCAGGCAGTGACCGCCACTATGAGCCCCTTCGGAGACCAAGGCAAAATCCGCTTCGGCTGGAAACGCCCCCGTCTTCTGCCAGTATTTGACACCTTTCTCGAAACCACCATTCTTCAGGTAATTGGGCGAGACGGTAACGGGAAGGTCAGTGGTATACGATCCGCTGCGCGTGACAACATGCGCCGTGACAGCACCGCCGAGGAGACCCCAGTCAACCGCAATCTGATTGGTGCCCTGGCCGGATACAATCTGCGCTTCTTCGGGCACACTCCACGTGACGCTGGCACGATCGATATGGGGGACAGCGTAGCGAACCGCTTCGCTGTAGGGCGCAACGAAATCGGCTCCGCAAATGATCACGTCATTCACATCCTGATAGACCCGGACATAATCCACTTCCATCGCGGCTGGAAAGACACTCGTCGCGTCGGGAGGGCCCACCCAGCCGCCACCGACCGCCATGCTGAGAATGACATAAAAGGGCTGATCGAAAGGCCACGCCTCGAATCCGCCGTCGCTATTCGTGAAGGTGAAATATCTCTGCTCGTCCACGTAGAAGTCCATCGTCTCCGGCGTCCATTCGACCGCGTAGACATGGAACGCCGTTTCCGCATCCGGGACCACGACGCTGCCGCCTCGCGGCGCCGAACCCGTGAACGAATTGTAGGCGCCCGTATGCACGGTTCCAAAGATCTGGTTGACCTGATTCGTCGGGTGCTCCATGATGTCGACTTCTCCGGACTCGGGCCACCAGCCGTACAGATCATCCTCCGGCAGCATCCAGAACGCCGGGACCAGTCCATTAGTCTGCGGCAGCTTGATCCTCGCCTCGATGCGACCGTATCGCCAATACACCGACCGGCTCGTTTTGAGCAGGGCTGATGTGTAGTTGTACCCCTGGTAGGTCTCTTCCAGAGCGATGATGTGCAGTGTGCCGTCCTCTATGCGGGCGTTTTCCGGGCGGTCCGTGAAGTAGTGGATGTTGTCATTGGCCGGGCCCGAGTCAAAACGCCAGACGGAACGGTCGATGGTTGCCCCGTCGAATTCATCAGCCCAGACCTGCTGCCAGTCCTGGGCGCCCGCGCCGGCGACGCCAAAGAACAACGCCAAGATACAGCAGGCGACCCCACGACCCCGGTGCCCAAAGACATCCATAGCATCTCCTCCATCTCACGGAGCCAGAGATCCGCAACCCTGGCCCACCCCTGGCCTTCGCAACGACCTCTCGTACACGCCGCACGTCCCATTATACCATTATACCACGTCTCTTCACCGAGTTCGGAAGCCCATTCGGCCTTCGCACCCTTTCTGACTAAGAAAAGTCGACATGCTTCGAGGACGTCATACCAGGAACCAGAGAAGACAACCCAGCGATGAACAAACCCTGCTCCCAACGGTCCTGCGTGCCAATCATCGCAATGGGTCTCTGTGCCGTGATGATCTCGCCGGCATAGCCAGCCAACCTCGGCATAGCGCCATACCATGGGTTACACGTGACTTCCTCGACAGCCCCACGACCCCCGTTACCACCCCCACTCCTCCTCTATCCAGCGATACGACCTCAACTGCTTAAACGCGATCTTCCCGGCATCCTGGGTGTCCGGATCACCCTGGCAAGCCTCCTGGCCCTCTGTCTCCCACCAGAGCAAATACAGGTCGGTGATGTCTCCCTCCCATGACACCCCCAGCTTCTTCTCGAGATCGCGGGGCGTCAACTCGGTGATATCCATGACAACGTGGAAGAGCAAGCCATGGCCTCGCTTCATCTCCTCTACGATCAGCGGAAGAACGGGCCTGCCCAACTTCACCATTCCTAGATAGGCTTCACTGTCGAAATCAACCTTAAGATCTGAACTCACCATAACGTCGATGCTTCTGCGATGTTTGTCCCATTGCTCGATGAGTTGCTGCAACTCCCGCTCAAGCTCAGAATACTCTCCTGCGGCCTCACCGCCATCCGTCGCATCCATCTTGACCCCATGCTTTTGAGCTATCTCTTTCAACTCCTCTACCGACTCCTTAGGTATATGTGGTTTGAGTTCAACAAATGCCTTGGGTTTGGCCGTGTCAATAGGGACTGTACACAAAACAGGATAATACAATATTTCATTGCCCCTCTTTCGGTATATTTCTTTGGTTGGCCTAATGGCTAGACGTTCCGCAGGATATTCTAGTAAATCTCGATTTCTTTCAACCCATTGGTCTATTTCATCAAGGCCTTCTCTTGAGGTGATTTGATAGATTTCCCAATGCTCACCAGTATTGTGGCCACAAAGAAACCTGCAAACAGCTTCATCGTCATTCCGACTCACTACATCTTGTCCTCGACAACCGAGAGCAACAAACACCACTGACAGAACAAACCATCTGATCTTTGTTTCATGCATTTCTCTGTAACCCCTTGTCGCAGTAACTTCACAGACAATACCCCGTATGAATAGTCAATCTATCTTCCCAATGGGCTTCCGGGCTTCAACAATCTCGCTTGCACAACCAACGGACAGCGACACAATACTACGGCCGGCCGGGGACTTTTTCAACAGCCCCACTGTCCCCACTTGCCGTCCCTACTAAACCCATTAGTCCCCAGGGATCGTCGTCCTTATTTGCCCGGGTCCGTCCCTGGGTGTCCAGTCGTCCGTCGTCATCCACCGGTAGGAGGTCAACTGCGTCAAATCAATCTTCCCGGTATTCCCGGGGGCCGGATCGACCTGGCACGCCTCCCGGCCCTTTATCTCCCACCAGAGCACGTACAAGTAGTTGATGTTCCCCTCGAATGAGATGCCTAACTCTTGTTCGATATCGCCTGGCGTCAACCCGGTGATATCCATGGCGACACAGAAGAGCCAGCCGTGGCCTCCTTTCATTTCCTCTATTATTAGTGGAAGAAGGGGTCTGCCCAACCGCACCATCTTCAGATAGGCTTCACAGTCCAAGAGATCCGTCATGTTTGCACTCGCCCCGACGTTGGGGCTACAGAAATGTTCGTCCCATTCCTTGATGAGTTGCCGCAACTTGCGCCCAAGCTCAGAATTCTCTCGTGCCGCTTCACTGGCATCCGTCGCATCCATCACGGCGCAATCCGTCTTGGGCCCCGAGAACCCCGCTCGTTGCGCACTCTGCCGGCATGCGCAGCATCCCAACGTCAGGCATACAAGGACCATCGAGGTATACAGCGTTTTCATGTCCGTCATCTCCCTTGGTATCTCATGGGGCTACTATACCTATCGCCATCCAATTTGTGTAGTCTATACACAATCTCCATCGCTTCACCGAGCACGCTTTCATGCCAGTCTCCCCGAACCGTTCGTGCGAGGGTCGAGGCGTCGAGGGACGGACCCCATCGTCTCAGCTAATCCGATACACCGCCGACGCACCGTCGTCCGACCCAGAAGAGATGGTCAAGGGACGAGGGACGGAGGGGCTGTTGAAGAAGCCACTCACAGCCACGTTGTTCCTTCCATCAGGCATAGAACTGTGACGCCCGGATGTTGGCGAGATAGTGGCCGAGTGGCCGAGGGACGGACCCCATTTTCTCAGCTGACCCGATACACGGCCGACGCACCGTTGTCCGACCCAGAAGAAGATGCCGCATACACCCAAAATCGAGTGTATGCGGCATCTCGTTGTCAGACGTATGCTCACGACCGTCGATGGACCATTGCTGGACCCGTGCTTTCAGATCCTGCCCGTCGGGGTCGCGGTTGGCGTCTTACTCCTGTACGCCGATCAGGGCCTGGATCTCCGCGAGGGACAGGGCGCGGTCGTAGATGCGGAAATCGTCGAACGCGCCGTTGCAGTCCTCATTGCCACTGTGGCCGCCGCCGAGGAAGACGATGTTGCCGGGGTCAACCCACTCTGACTCGTTCGTCGTCACTTCCTGGCCGTCGATGTACAGCCAATGATCAACAACGGTAGGATTGTCCGGATTGCGATACCACGTCATCGCGATGTGGTACCACGTGTCGACCTCCATGAAGAACCCACGCACATAGCCGGTTTGAATCCGCGCGGCGAATTCGCCACTGCCATAGACCCACATCTCCCAGTCGTTGCCGTCGGCGCTATTGTCCAGAACGCTGTTGTAGTTGTAGAAGGCGGATGGCCTGAACCAGAAGGCGATGGTGCCGATGTCGGCGTAGAGGAAGTCGATGGAGACGAAATCGTTGTCGGTGTTTCCGTCGGTACCGGAGAGCTGTAGGGCCTGTCCGTCGACGCCCTCGACGTACTCGTGGTTTCCGTCAGCGCCGTCGACGAGTGTGGTTGGGAATCCTCCTACGACATCGTCGGTGTTGCCATCGAGTGGCAGGTGGACGATGAGGCCGGTGTTGCCAAAGGGCCAGACGTCGATGATGACTTCGTCTGCACCGGTCAACTGGCCATCGTTGGCTGTGAGCGAGAAGGTGTAGAGTCCGGGTGCGTCGATGACGACGACGGTTTCGACGGCGTCCGGCGTCTCGATGGTGACGGCATCGGGACCGTCGACTTTCTGCCATAGCTGGGTCAACTCGCCGACGGGGCTGCCGTCGAGGTCTTCGATCGTGCCGGTGAGTGTGACGGATATGGACCCGTCTTCGTTGAGCCAAACGGTCTGATCTTCGCCAGCATTGACGGTGGGCGGCTTGTTGTCGGGATAGACAAGGCTGAGAACCTCTTCGGCGGGCAGCACTTTGTCGTAGATCTTCACCTCGTCGAAGGTGCTGTTGCAGAAGTCGTTATTGGGATGGCCACCGCCGACAAAGAAGGTGTCGCCCGGGCTGATCCACGTTCCCGCATTCTCATCCATCAATTCGCCATTGACATACAACTGGGTGGCGACCTGCGCGGGCTGATTTGGATCGCGGGCCCAGGTACAGGCGAAATGCCACCACTTGTCCTGTCCATCGCCGTCGGCGGCCAGGGCGTTGAGGTTGGCGGTCACGGCGGTATCGCTCTCGACGCGGAAGCGGGCGCGGGAATCGCCATAGATCCACATTTCCCAGTCGTCGCCGTTGCCGGCATTGTCGAAGACGGAATGGTAGTTGTAGAAACTGACAGGTTTCATCCACATGGCGATGGTGCCGCTGTCGGGGAGGGTCAGACCCAATTGGAGCCAATCACCTTGCTCGGTCAGATCGTCGCTGAGGAGATTGATGCCCTGTCCGACCTTGGCCTCGGCATACTCTGAGACGCCATCGGCGCCGTCGACGATGGTGCCGTGATTGGCGTTGCCGGAGATATCGTTGACGGTTTGTCCATTCCATGCTTCTTCGAAGTCCCAGTGGACGAGGAGTCCGCCGTACTCGTTGGCCCAGGCACTGATCTTCACCTGATCGGTCACGCGGTACTGTCCGTCGGCGGCGGAAAGTTCGAGGGTGTATTGGCCGGGCGCAGTGATGGTCGCGGTGGCCGTGACGCTATCGGCCGGCTCAATGGTAATTGCGTTCGGACCGGCAACCACCTGCCAGGCGACGGTGAGATCCTCGCTATCATCGGTGATGACGCCGGCGAGATCGACGACGGCGGTGGAGGTCTCATCGAGTTCGGCACTCTGATTGGCCCCGGCGTCGACATTGGGGGCGGCGTTATCGACGAAGACGCTGTCGCCGGCCTGGCCGAGGGTGAGCACTTCACTGGCGGTAAGCGGGGTGTCCCAGATGGCAACGGTGGTGACGTCGATGGGGGCATCGTCGCCGTCCTGGTTGTAGCCGGCGGCGAAGAGCAGGAGGGTTTCGGCGAGGCTGAATCGCCCGTCGATGCCCTGCTGGTTGCCCTGGAAGATTTCGACGCCGTCGAAATAGACATCGTGGCGAACGCCGTTGTCGACGACCACGACCATGCGATACCAGATGTCGGCTTCGGTGGTGAAGTCGAAGGCGCTGGTGTAGCCGACGGCGCCAATGCCGACGGCACCGGATGAGTTGATGGTCCAGTCGGAATCATCGGCGTTGGTGGGATCTGTCTGGAAGAGATCGTTGTAGCCGTTGGGGGGATCGGTGAGACTGCTGGGCAGGTAGGCGAAATCGATCAGGAGGGTCCATTCATTGACCTTGGCGCCATCGCCGTTGGGGGCGATGCCGTGGGTGCAGATGAAGTAGCTTCCCTCGCCGATGGAAATGGCGCCGTCGGCGTCGTCGATGCCGAAGATATCTTCCATCGAGCCGACGAGCTGCAAGGGGGCGCCGATGGTCGCGGCGTTGGGGTCGGGGGCGTTGAACTCCCAGAGCCCGTTCGGCTCGGGGATGGCCGCCTGGAGCTGGCCGGTGAGCGCCACAATCAGAAACAGAAACGTGAGCCTTTTCATACCTTTCTCCTTTATATGGTGAAATGTGACGATGATTGACGGGCGTTACGGACTGTTCAGGGGCGAGAGGCGCTGACCGTCCGGGGCGCAATATCGCCAGGAGTCCACGCGGTCGACGGTCTGGACTCGGCCGTCGAGAAAGACGGCGTTGGTCACGCCTTCTTCGGGGTCGCGCGTCAGGTGGAAGGTGCCGAAGCTGTCCCACTTCTCATAGACGCACATGGCGGTGTCGTTGAAGGCGTAGGAGTTATAGGGCGAGGTGATCCAGAGATTCTCTTCACCGAAGAAGAAGACTTCGGACTGACGTTTTACGGCGTTGATACTCTTGATCTTACCGAGATAGGAATTCATCGAGTAGCTGTAGTTGGGTATGATCGGTATGCTCTCGACGTGCTCGGGGTGCGTCGGTCCGTAGCGATTGGCGATGGCGGGAAAGGACGGGCAGATGTGAATGCCTTTGCCTTTGAGATAGGGCCAGAAGGGACCGGCGTACTCGGGGTAGTGTTCGAGATCGTAGTCGGGATTGTGCCAGCGGCAGTAGCGGTGGGGCTCGCCGCGATACTCCTGGTGCTTGTTGTAGAAACTGGTCCAGGCACTGGGCATGATGCCGTCATTGTCGTCGATGTACATGAATGCCAGGACGCCGTATGATTTGAGGTTGGCCTTGCAGCGGGTGAATTTGGCCTGCTCTCTGACGCGTCCCAAGGCCGGCACCATTATGCCCATCAGTACGGCAATGATGGCAATAACAACCAGAAGCTCTATCAGGGTGAATGCCCTGCGGGTGTGACTCGTCATACTCTCAGTCCTTCCAACGATCTATCCCTATCACGGTTCGTGCCGAAGCGTGCCTTGACCTAAGGCATTGCTGTTAGGGACGGATTAACAGTGCATTATGAGTTCACTAGCGTTCCAAAAGGCTGAACGGCAGAGCGCGTAACTGCTTCTGATCCTTGGCCCGGTCTGCCTTGTACGCACTCGTCTCAACCAAGATTATTATAGGTCGATGGGAGGCGGCCCGCAAGGGCCTGTTGGGGGCAATTGGGTGTTCTTGGATCAAGATTTTTTGCCTGGCGTCCGGGAAAATGGGGGGTTGGCGGGCGGGG
>Ga0272442_10011911_pt1 | contig 10560 bp, 4 predicted proteins | sample SSMForm2O_FD_200262 | JGI IMG/M metagenome (GOLD analysis project Ga0272442, IMG submission 200262) | Marine sediment archaeal communities from Little Sippewissett salt marsh, Falmouth, MA, United States - SSM-Form-2O | ecosystem: Environmental > Aquatic > Marine > Wetlands > Sediment ... | reverse complement strand
CGCAGCCGGTAAAGCGGAGAGTCCGGATCATTAAATTCAGGATCATCCGTATCTGTCCCGATCACATGATTCACCACATTGCGCCCCCAGGAAGAATTGTTGGTTCCCCACCCCCTCATGACATTGCTCGCATCATCCCAGACCGATTCTCCTGAAAGCGCATACCGGTACAGCAGATAGAAATAGAATCCATTTAATGTCTGTGTATTCATTGTTCCTTCATTGTCAATCATGCCTGTGTTTTTTATAATATAATCGTATATATAATAATTGTCATGATCCTGCTGGGTATACACGTACACTTTTTTCGTGACTGTGGCTCCGATGGACGTATGATTTTTCACCACGAGCATGCGGTCCGCGATTAAATCCGGATCCACTTCATCCAGAACGTCGTAATATGCTGTATTGGAAGCCAGTTCTCCGTCCACGGACACCACAGGATGATCAAATTTACCGACCAGCCTGAAATCAACGGCGTCAAAGACGGGTCTCTGCTCATATTCAGTGGTTTTGTAACCGACATTGGTAACAATATAGTCGAACGTTCGGTCGACTTTTGAATCATAATAATTACGGGCACCCAGCCACATTCCGTTGGCACGCATTGTCGACTGAATAATGCCGTACTGACCCGGCCATGAAAATGTAATATTTCTCAGTTCGGTTCCACCGGTCTCTCCTTCAGCGCCCTGTTCCGAAAAATACGTATGGAGTTCATTCACACGCAGCCATTTGAGCGCGCCTGAAGCGCCGATTGCCTGGGAATGAACGGTCTGTGCACACAGGAAAAAGAGGAAGCAACTTAATACTGCCGGCCAGTTAATTTTGTCTATTTTCTTCATAGATCAAATCCTCTGTTTTAGATTATTGAAGATCAAACGAAATCCGTAAACCGAAAAAGATATATCGCGGATTAAAGAATGTAAATGAACTCAAGTTCGGCATATCAATATAGGCCTTGTTTTCTAAAATTTTATTCATTTCTGCATCATTCACCACGATCCAGGTTTCTTTCTGATCAAAGTATTTTAAATAGAGTCTGGACGTCCTGTCATAATAGATAATACCCTCCGTCCCTATATCTTTGGCAGGATCAATAATCCCTTTATTTTCTATGGGCTGAAATTCAACACCGGGTTTCCTGTATTCACCGACCCGGTCATTTCCGGGAATATTGTCATAAGCATCACTTTCCGGCAAATGAAGGGTTTCGTAATATATTCGCCGATCATGAGGTGAACCGCCGAAATTGGTCAGCGACATCCTGCGCCTGTTGAACAGATTAACAATATCTGCAAAAGCTTGAATCCTGACTTTATTCAACCGGAAGGTTTTACTCAGCCTTAAAGTTGCATTAAAATGATCGGTTTCCTGAACATTATTGGCAATGGACGCAAGTAATTTAGGATTCCAGGTAACCCAGTCTCCGGCACGCCAATCCAGCAGTAAATTGACCATCCAATCGCTCAGAGGCAATGTGCTGAAAAATGAAGGGCCGAAATCATTCGGCGTGAACATCGAAAGATTGAACCGAGCGTAGGGAGCCGGCGTCGGCCTTTCCTGATAAAGATTGGTGGTCGTTTCGTCATAATGCTTTTGACGGGAAGGATCCTCATAAATTTCAGAACGGCCAAAATGTCCGGAGGTACTCACCTGATAGGTGTAGTTCCCGAAAAATGTCCACCAGCGTCCGCGATTTTTTCTGAATGTCAACTCGAATCCACGAATATCTTCATAGCTGTTACTGGTAGTACGGTCATATTCAATCCCGCCGATCGCTGTATACCGGGTTGTATTCTGCTGATCGAAAACATCATGATAAAATGCCGCAAGCTGAACAAGATAGTTATCCATAATCGAATGGTCGTAACCCAGTTCATACGAAATGGTTTTTGCAAGAATGAGATTGGGATCACCATAAGTCGTCATTCTCCGGTCCGTGGAACGGCCGATGCGAAACAATGTCTCATAAGAGGGGGTCTGTTTAAAATGACCGTAATTGAAAAACAGCTTTGAATTTTCAGTGATGGGGTGTGAAATGCCCAGACGCGGACTCAACTGCCATTGCGATTTGGATTTTATTTTTGGAAAATCGAGACTTTCATTATATTTACTGCCAAAAAATATAGGATCGTATGGATCCACATCCCACCAATCCGTGTTTGAGTTGGTATAATCGAGCCGTAAACCCAGATTCATGATAAATCCTTTGGTCTCGAGTTTATCCTGCAGATAAAGCGCGGCCCGGATCGGCTCTACATTCATAAGAACATGTTCTGTATACTCATCGCGTTTATAATACGCAATAATTCCATAATCCAGATCAATATCATTATAGATCAATTCAACGCCGGCTTTCATGAGATTGTTAAAATTTACCTGACTGGTAATATCTGCCTTCAGGATTGTTGAGCTGGCCATGGTATTATCTCTGCGCTTGCATGTAAATCCTCCGAAAACCATATCTCTGACGATACCGATTTCATCCTCCCAGCTGTATCCAAAAGGCGCTTCGTCCGCATAATAACCGGGAACGACTTCATAGAGTGTCGAATCCCGTAGGGGTGCATGGCGTGTATCATAATCCCGGATAAAATGCTCCAAAGAAATCTCATAAAATGTTTTTGAATTCAGGGTATGTGTCAGTTTTACTGCAATATTTTTGTGGCCGATATCGGCCAGACTGAACATGCCCGTTCCATAAAGATCCCCCAGCCGTTCTCCCATCACACTGGCAACAGTGCTCGGATACCTTAAATAATTATAGGTGAAATTTTGCTGCATGGTGTATTGTTTGCCCATCAATCCGGAAATTGTCAGCTTCATCGATGGAGAAATATTAGATATCAATTTTATATTCCAGTCCCAGTCCACATAATCATCGCGTGACAACGGAACCACCAGCATTCCACGATGCCGGCGATAGGACGTAAAAAATCGAAGATCGCCCAATTTCCTTCCGATCACCGGTATGGGGCCCCCAAAACCCGCATCAATATCATAATCCGGCTGTGTATAGTCAGGTTGTTTACGTGTTTCCCACATAAACACACGTTGAGCCGCCAATGGAGAGAGATCATTGTCCGGATCCGTATCGCTCATCAATTCTTCAGAAATCTCATTCCATCCCTCAAAATCAGGATACTGGCGCTGTGTATACAGATCCCAGGCCCCGTTGTCCGTACCGGTCCAGCAGACTTCATCATCATAATACGGTCGAAGATAGAACGAACTTGGATCAAAGGGAGAAAGACCAAAATATTTCTTTGCCGGAGGACTTATACGTAATTCAACACTGCCGTGATGTGCTTTCGGACTGCCCTCTTTCGTAACCACATTGACAATACCGGATCTTACCTGACCGTATTCAGCGTTAAAACCTCCGCGTTCGATCGAAATTTCCTGAACGGCACTTAATGCCACACTGGAAACCGGTTTGTTATTCCTCGGATCGCGAAGGGTCACACCATCCAGCAGAAAGAGGGTCTCATCCATGCCTCCACCCCGTATCTCGAGCCCGTTCTGAATACCCGCCTGTAATCCAACCACACTCTGAACATTGGCCACCGGCAGTTCTTCCACTTCCTGTGCCGAAACGGCGACCACACTGGTGGCCACATCCCGCTTAATAATATTCCGGTCGGCAACAACCGTTACCGTCTCTCCTTCAATGGCTTTCATTTCCAGATCCACGTCCACCCGGGCTGTCTGATCAATCCGGACCCGCACATCGGTGACCGTCACTTTTTGATATCCGATCATGGAAATCTGAATCTGATGAACACCTGGCGGGACATGAAGGATGGTATATTTTCCGCTCATATCAGCTGCAGCTCCCAGATCTGTTCCAATGACAATAATATTGGCACCGGTCAGCGGATCGCCGGTCTGCTGATCTGTGACCATACCTGCAATTTTTCCTGTCACTCCTGACCAAAGCGATGCTGATAATATGATCATCGCCAGAGTCAATCCTGCAATGAATCGTTCATAACGCTTCATACGTTCTTTCCTCCTGCCTTTGAGTATAGAATTTCGTTATTACGTCTCTTTATAAATAAGAATTAAATATAAAATATAAAAGGAAAAATTCTATGATAAATTCATTATAACCGATTTGTTCCACGATATAAAGATACGATGATCTATCTGGAAATCTCCGTGCAGGAATCATACTGGATTCAATGAAGATCAATTTAAACGGCTGCTGAGTGAAAAACTGTGAATTAACGGTTAATTAAATTGATTAACAATTATTTCTGAATATGCATTTTTACATTGACACGAAATATCAGAATGCCTATATTGATTTTAACAGATGTTAACACATAAAAATTTCGATGCTGAATAAAAAAGACATCTTAAAAAAAATACTCCAAAGCGAATCATTCGCCAATTCTCAAGCCTATCAGGATCTGCTCGCCTACCTCTTCGAAGCATCCATCAACAATATTACGCCAAAAGAATACACAATAGCAAATGAGGTTTTCCATAAAGGAGCGAACTTCGATCCGAGCCATGACACGATTGTCCGTGTTTATATGTATAATCTTCGTAAAAAACTCGAGCAGTATTACAGTCACGAAGGTATTCATGATGAAATCAGAGTGGATCTGCCCAAAGGGCATTATGAAATCAGGTTCACACATCGGAAAAAACCGAAATTTGATTTCATGAAACGTCTTTATTGGATCATCCCCATGATCCTCCTGCTTTTATGCAACATCTATTTTGTCTATAAATATATATTCCAGGCGCCTTTACTCGAAGATGTGGAGTTTTATCGTCATGATCCAATCTGGAAAGGTTTTTTATTTAATCATGTTCCCAAACAAATTGTCATGGGTGATCATTTCTTTTACGTCAAGGATGATACCGTTCTTTCTCTGAGAACCATCATGAGAAAAGACAATATCAATTCAGAATCCGAATTCAATCTGTATAAAGCAGAGAATATCGAACGGCGCAACTATATCATTTTAAGGTTTCCTATGTTTCCAAGAAACAGTGTCTGGCCTTCTGCGGATATCATCAGTCTGTTTGTTAAAACAAAGCAAAAATTTAAATTAAATTATTCTTCAAACGTCACTGCTTCTGAAATTAAAAATGAAGACATCATTTTTGTCGGGTCCTTTCATACATTAGCTGCATTTGATCAAACATTTCGAAAATCCAAATTCAACTATCAGGTTTACCCTAACATTTTAACTTACCATGATGATTTCAAAGATACGACTATTACCAATGTAGTCGATCTCAATCCCATATTTTATCATACGGATCTGGGCGTCGTAAGAAAAATTCCAGGCCCGAATAAGAATATCGTCTTCATTTTTACAAGTTTTCACGAAACCGGAACCATTGGAATAATCAAATATTTCATGGATCCTCAAAGTTTAAAGTTGCTGGAAAACAAATTTATAGATAAACTGGGTTACGTTCCCGAATATTTCGAAATACTGTTTCGAGCCAGCGGATATGACAGAACTGTATATGCAACCGATATTATCTATCTGCATGAAATCAGCCCTGAAGAAAATTTCTGGTAATTCTCATTAAATGAAGCTTTACTATCATATAAAATATTACAGGAAAATAGAGCGCTTTATACACATGATTCATTTATAAATAATCATTAAATTCGGTTATTTCTCGGCTGTCATTCAACAGAAGTGATAAAAATATATAGGACTGTGAACGTTCACAGTGAGTAAAAATACGCTTGAAATCAGGTACTTCTCACAAACAATTTTTTAATAATTAAAATGAACGAAAGCCATTGGCCACTCTGAAAGAAATTGCACAACGCGCGAATGTATCAATCGGCACGGTGGACCGTGTCATTCATAATCGCGGCAATGTCTCAAAGAAAAATGAAAATGCAATCCGGAAAATTATTGCTGAACTCAAATACAAACCCAACCTGCATGCCCAGCAGCTTCAAAAAAATAAAAAATTTACTTTTGGTGTTCTCATACCTGAAGCCGATCCCAAACTGGGTTATTGGCCAATGGCCATGCAGGGTATTGAAAAGGCAAAAAAGGAACTTCAAAATCAGAATATTCGAATTGCTTACTTTCATTATGATGCAAATTCAAGAGAATCGTTTCAAGAGGCCTCCAAAAAAGCCATACAAACCGGGATAGATGGATACCTGATTGCACCGGGATTATATCTGGATGTCATTCATGATTTTGTCCTGCGACTCAATGCAAAAACACCCTATGTTTTCTTTGATTCCCCGGTTTATGACACGAAAAGTCTTTGTGATATTCTACAGGATGCCTTTAGCAGCGGGTGGCTTTCAGCCAGATTAATGCATTTACTTCTGCCTGATTCCGGAAATATAGCCATCATTACGGTTCAGCAAAAAGGCAACCATCTTCGAAATCGTGCAGAAGGATTTATCCAGTATTTTCAGGATAAACCGGATTATAAACTTCATGCCTATTTCCCTGAAGTGATCAACAGCCCCATGCATGATATCGATCATCTCTTAGAAAACATATTTGAATCCGAAATGAATATCAACGGCATCTATACCACCAATGCGCTTGTTTATAAAATTGTCGAGCACATTCTGGCAAATATTCCGAATAAAAAAATCGCACTCATTGGGTATGATTTAACCGAAAAAAATAAATACTATCTGAAGAAGGGACATATTGATTTTATTATCAATCAGAAACCGGAATTACAAGGGTATAAAGGGATCTATTCACTTTATCGGCATATTATTTTAAAAGAACCCGTCGACAGCAGCATATTGATGTCTTTGGACATTGTGACAAAAGAAAACATCGCCTATTATCAGGAAATTTAAAATGAAACCATCGGAGGAAAACAGAAACATCACCCATTTGAGTCTAAAATTGAAAAAAAAATAAACAAACATCCTTTATCACAAAACAAAAATGAGGAGGAGACAAACCATGAGATTGAAAACGAAACAGGTCTTATCATGTGTGATGATAATGACCATCATTCTGGCCATTCCTTTATGGTCAGGAACCACGGGGAAAATCGCCGGTGTGGTGATTGACAAACAAACCGGTGATCCTCTGGCAGGCGCCAATATCATTATCGAAAACACCGAGCTTGGCGCCGCTGCAGATTTAGAAGGGCAATATACGATTCTTCATGTGCCACCGGGAACTTACAATCTCGATGTGTCAGTCATCGGATACGCAAAGGTTACCGTTCAGAACGTTCGTGTAAAAATTGATCAAACAGCCCGGGTGGACGTGGATCTGGAAATGGAAGCGATTGAAGGAGAAACCGTCACCATCGTTGCTGAGAAAAATCAGATCAAACGCGATGTGGCCACCAGTGTGGTCTCTGTTTCGGCACAGGAAGTGGCTGAATTGCCGGTATCTGACATTCAGAGCGTGGTGGGGCTGCAAGCCGGCATTCAAAGTGATCTTCAGATACGCGGTGGCAGTTCGGATGAAGCCATGCTTCAGGTGGACGGAGTGACATTGCGGGATCCGCGAAACAACAAACCGGTCTCATCTGTAGCGCTCAGCGCCATTAAGGAACTTTCTATCGAGCGCGGAGGCTTTAATGCAGAATATGGTCAGGTTCGGTCCGGAATCGTGAATGTGGTCACCCGGGAGGGTGATAAATCTGCATATCACGGATCCATTGAAACCCGTTACAGCCCGCCGGCTCCGAAAAATTTCGGGAAATCTCCGTTTGATAAAGATTCCTATTTCCTGAAGCCGTATTATGACGACGCCGTTTGCTGGACCGGGACGGACAACGGCGCATGGGATGAATATACCCAGCGGCAATATCTGGACTTTAAGGGCTGGAATGCCGTGTCCGAACGTCTTATGACCGACAATGATCCTGACAATAATCTGACTCCGATCGGGGCCCAGCGTAAATTCATGTGGGAAACCCGGAAAGAACCGAAGCTCAAAGAACCGGATTATGTAATTGACGGAGGATTAGGCGGACCATTTCCCGTCTTGAGCGACATGCTGGGCAATCTTCGTTTCTTTACATCTTATCGCAGAGAACGGGAAATGCTGCTCTTTCCTCTCACCCGGGATGATTTTGTGCAGTACGACTGGAATCTGAAACTCACTTCGGATATCAGTGAATCCATGCGGCTGCAAATTACAGGATTAATGGGTCAGCAATTGACCCACATGGAAAACTGGCTGACCTGGGATCCCAGTCAGAACTGGTATATGCGGTATCCCTGGGAGCTTGCCCAGACAGTCCAGGACAGACCGGGCAACATGTTCAACACAGGCGCCTACAGCCTGGCCGATATCAGTCACCAATCCCTGGCAGCCAAATTGACCCATACACTCAATCCGAAAACGTTCTATGAGGTCACTCTGGAACATTTCGTGCGAAAATATGAAGGGTATCCGATGCGGCGGCGCGATGAAGACGAAATCTATGAGATTCTCCCCGGTTTTTACGCGAGTGAAGCCCCGTTCGGCTATAAATCCGAAGGAGAAAACAGTGATGTCTCCGGCATGTTCATGGGCGGACATTACAGCAAATCCCGGGATAATACAACGGCCACATCCACGATCCTGAAAGCGGATCTGACGAGTCAGATTAACTTCAGCAACCTGATAAAAACAGGCATCGAACTGGTCTACTACGATCTGGATATGGATTACGGGACCATCCAGTCCCTGGGAGACGGCACCAAGTGGTCCACTCATATTGCCATGCGTAAATTTCCGGTACGAGCCGCGCTTTATTTTCAGGACAAGCTTGAAACCAAAGAATTTATCATGAACATCGGGCTGCGGCTGGATTACAGCAATTCAAATTCAGACTGGTGGGATATCGATCCCTATGACAACAGCTTCATTTCTTCAAAATACGATCCGGAGAACGATTATGCCCTGACCGAAGCCAAAGGACAGTGGCAGCTCAGCCCGCGGCTGGGTATCTCCCATCCCATTACCGAAAACTCAAAGCTGTTTTTCAATTACGGCCACTTCAAGCAGATCCCGGCATTCGAAACCATGTACCGGGTAGGACGCAGTGAAGACAACATTCTCACGTCTATAGGCAATCCGAACCTGACATTAGCCAAAACCGTTTCCTACGAGCTGGGATATGACCATACTCTGTTCAACAATTATCTGCTTCAGCTGGCTGCTTTTTATCAGGATGTTTCCGATCAGCAGAACTTCACGCAATATACGTCGCTGTACGGGACGGTATACAACCAGACAACCAACACCAGCTATGAAGACATCCGGGGATTTGAATTGACGCTTCGTAAAAACCGGGGACGCTGGTGGACTTTCTTTGCCAATTATACCTATCAGGTGAACACGTCCGGCCAATACGGTGTCGACCAGATGTATCAGGATCCGTTGATTCAAAAACAGTATACGGAAGCCACGGTAAACCTGTATCAGCAGCGTCCGATCCCCCGTCCTTATGCACGCCTGAACATCTCATTATTTACGCCGGATGATTACGGTCCCTCCCTTTTGGGCTTCCATCCGGCAGGTGGTTATCTGATGAATCTGCTGCTGAACTGGCAGGCCGGACAATGGGAAACCTGGAATCCGAATATGGTTGCAACCGTAGAAAATAATGTTCAGCAGACCGACTATTTTAATTCAGTGCTGCGGCTGAGTAAAACCTTTCAGTTTAAAAAATTCCGTATCCAGGCGTTTGTCGATATCGACAATCTGTTCAACTACCGCCGGATGTCTCTGGTGAACTGGGAAGACAATGATGACCGGAATTTTTATTACAATAGCCTCCATTTGCCTGAAAGTGGTGAAGTGGTTGAATCTGTTTCTTCCGCAGGAGGTTTGACTATTATTTGGAAAGAAAAAACATCTAAGGCTTATGACAATATTCCCGGAAATGACCGTATCGGAGATTACCGGAAATCCGGTGTCGAATTCCAGCCGATTGAAATCGTGGGCGCTATCGATGAAAATACCAATCCCGAACCCGGCCTGATCTATTATTCGCATCAAACAGAGCGCTATGTGGAATATATGGATGAAACCTGGGTGGTCGTCAATCCGAAGCGGATCGAAAAAATTCTGGAAGACAAGGCCTATATCGATATGCCGAATCAGGATTGTTTCACTTTCCTGAACCCGAGGCAATTCTATTACGGGCTTCGAATCTCTTTTGATTTACATTAATTTATCAATGAATGAGGAACACAATGAAAAAATTAATCCTTCAAAAAAAGATGCTTCTCCTGATCGCCGGGCTGTGCATTTGCGGATTGCTGCAATCCCTGCACGGCCAGGGACAGGGCGGAGAATTGAAATGGATCCGGATCGGCGATCTGCATGATTCCATATCAGAGCAGGGAACGGAAGTCGAAGGTGCCGGCGTCGTGGAGACAGGGGACAATTTATACTGGCCGGCTGCATACGGACAAAATCAAACCTGTTCCCGTGCGAAAGCGATCTGGGTGGGAAGCAGAAACTATTACGATTCTGTGATGGACAAAACATACACCCATAAAGTGGCATGTGTCGGTCCCCGGGTGGATTCTGAACGCATTTATCAGATCTTTCAGCAGAATTTCAGAATGATCGG
>Ga0272442_10011909_pt1 | contig 10561 bp, 8 predicted proteins | sample SSMForm2O_FD_200262 | JGI IMG/M metagenome (GOLD analysis project Ga0272442, IMG submission 200262) | Marine sediment archaeal communities from Little Sippewissett salt marsh, Falmouth, MA, United States - SSM-Form-2O | ecosystem: Environmental > Aquatic > Marine > Wetlands > Sediment ... | reverse complement strand
TCCCCATTTTGCACAGTCGGAAAAAGCAAATATAATATTGCAGATGCCCTCAGCCGGTGTGGCATGGTTCGATCTTCTCCAGGTAATAGAATGTGCTGATATTAAACAAAGTATAAATCCTGAATTGCTTTGGGATATTTTCTGAACTGAAGTATTATTACACAATGTCACTGAGAAGACAAAGCAACAATGGTCTTCTGTAGTAAAAAAGAATTAACCACGGATTACACGGAGAGGCACGGATTGTACACAGATTAAATCCGTGTGAATCCGTGTTCTCCGTGGTGAGAAAATTAATATCTCCAATTTTATTCAAGATGATTATTACTAAAACTCTTTGTAACGCTAATTATTTTTAATTAATACCTATTTATTTAGTTGTATATCTAGCCATGTAGTCGTATATTTGTATATATCATAACCTGAATCATCATGAAAAATCTATTATATCTGATTTTGACAGCTGTCATCATCTCTTCCTGTGGGAGAAAAAGTACTACTGAAACAAGTAATGAAGACTCATTAATTAAAATTGATCTTCTTACGGACGCTGATGCAAAAGTGACAAAGCTTTCTGAGATTGCTAAAAATGTTGAATACATCCCCTTAGAGACAACGGAGAGTTCGTTAATCGGCCCCTCGGTACTAAAAGTGATCTATACAAATAACAGGGTCTATTTAAGGAACAGCGGATTGAATGGTGAAATACTGTGCTTCGATATGGAAGGTAAATTTCTTTATAAGCTCCAGAACAGAGGACGGGGACCTGAAGAATATACATTTATATCCGATTTTGATGTCAGTTCCGATAATAAATTTCTCACGATACTATCAAGTTCAAGCTCTAAATTACTGACATACGGAATTTCAGATACAGGTTTTTCTTTCAGGAAATCAGTAACACTAAAAGATCCTGATCCGGGAAAAGTAAGCATAGTTCCTGAAACAGACAAAGCATTTCTGGCAATAGCACCATGGACAGGAGTTGAGCCGACTTTAAGTTTATTGATTAATACTGACGGGGATACAATTCATTTTAAACCGAATTGTTATAAATACGAAAGGGTCGGAACGAGAGGCTACAGAGCAACAAATGAAATGCTAGTCTATTCAATTGGCAATATGGTTTGCTTTAAGGAAGAATTCAGTGATACTGTCTTTTATGTTAATGCAAAAGACAATTCTTTTAAACCCCGCATGATTTTTGACACTCATGGAACATCTTTCACACCGGAGATGAGAGGCAACCCGGAAATTCCAAACGATCATACAAGCCTTGTAGCAGACATATTTGAGACATCACGATATGTTTTCTATTCATACGGTTCAAGTGAAACACGAAAGAAAAGTATTCCAATAGAAAACATCATCTTCGACAAGAGGACAAATATAAAGTATAAACTGGATATAGTTACAATCATTGAAACTATACTTGATAATCAGGTTGAGATACATATCAACTATCTAAAAGATGATCTGAGTGGCGGACCTGATTTCAATATGGGAATAAATTCCTGGAGCAGATACTGCAGTGTAGGAAAGCTTTTTTCGTTCGTTGAAGCATTAACACTTAAGCAATACGTTAACAGCGAAGATTTCAGGAATGCAAAGGTGAGCTATCCGGAAAAGAAAGAAGAACTCAAAAGACTGGCTGATTCACTTAATGAAACTGACAATCCGGTTCTTATCGTTGTAACTCCGAAGAAGTAAAAAATGGTAACAAATTCTCAAAAATTAACCACGGATTACACGGAGGAGCACGGAGTATTATTGACAATACTTTCAAAAAAGGTTATTGCTTATTAAATTACACCTATTTACTTAGTTGTATATCTATTTATATAGTCGTATCTTTGAAATCTTAATGATTGCTGATGAAAAATAATAATTATAAAACATTGACAGTTTCTCTTCTACTGATATTTATAGCTTGTAGCAGAGTTGATAGGTTAAAAGAAGAAAGAATTTTTCACGCCGATTTAGATAATTGTAATACTTCTATAGATCTTAAGCTGAGTGATCTGATTGATAGTTGTAGACTGGTACCTCTGGAGACTACAGATGAATCATTGCTTGGAGAGTTTAGGAGGAGTATAATCAGTCTGTCCGGTGATTATATTCTTATTTCCGACAGAAATAATGTTTATAAATTCTCCGGTGAAGGAAAGTTCATTAATAAAATATTAAAAAACGGAAGAGGTCCGGGTGAAATATCAGGCTCATGCCAGTATTTTTTCAATAAAAAAAACAATATACTGTTCTTCGAAGATGACTTTGTTGAAAATGAAAACATACGATGTTACGATGTTAAAGCTGAGAAGTTTCTACCGTCAATTAAAAAATGCTTTCCAGGCTTTTGGTTAGGCTTTATTGTATATCAAGACTCACTTATATTAGGATCCATTGAGGGGGTCTTAAGAGGGGAAACCAATCCCTATGGAATTTTCGCTCAGAATTTCAAAGGACAGTTTAAATGGGGTATCGAAAGCAACAAAACCTTCATCATACCTAGAAGTGACATTAATGACAATGTATTGCAAAGATTTATGATCTACCCCGGAGAGAAATCGGTGTTTCTTAAGTACTGGCAGGATGATACATTATTTATATTGAAGGACAAAGCTGCAGTACCCTATTTTATTCCCGAATACAAAAATAAAATCAATAAACCTAACATGATGCCTTTTGAAGGGGATATATTCATAAATTATGAGTCATGTCAGAATCCTGCTTATTTGATAATGCAATATTCTTTATTCACCGGATGGACAAGTGAAGGGAGTTTTAACAGAGCACATTATAACAAGGATTATTATATACTTAATAAATCTAATGGTGAGCATGCGCTAATTCAATCCTATTTAGATGATTTCACCGGCAGTAAATTCATAATTGGAAAATCTTTTAGCTGGACTCCGGGAGTTGATAAAGAAATTCCACTGCCCAAAACAGCGCCTGATGGTTTAATATACACAATTTATTATCCGCACGAATTATCACAAATTGACACCGAACAAAAAAATAGTCCATTTAAAGACCTATTCGCTCAATTAGAAAAAATAAAGAATGATCAGAAAGAAACAGATAATCCGGTTCTTCTTATAGGAGTACCTAAAAAGCGGCTTGAAGTACTTAAATAAGAAAACAAACTGTTTCGATATCCTTTATGAATTCAAAAACATTTATTACTGTCCTATAAAAAAGATATATCTTTAATTAATCATCAACCCGTATTCACCAAATCTGCCTCCTGCACAGAATGATACACATAATTTAAAGATCAACATAAGCATATAGTATGAACAGGATTATGATAATATCAATACTAATACTTTTTATCAGTTGTAAGAATCAAAGCACTGATATAAAAGATATTACAAAACCATATCCGCATACTGTCAATATTAATGAAGGATTTAGAAATGATTCACAAATCAGGTTGAGCGATATTGCCGACAGTATGAGGTATATTGTCCTTGCAAAGGATAGTCAACATCTTATTGGTAGTATCAGGAATGTCCAGATTACTGACAGCTCTATATACCTGTTATCGGATAACCTGCTTATGAGATTTGACCAGAACGGCAGATTCCTGAATTCTTTTGGCAGTACAGGCCGGGGTCCCGAAGAGTACTTACCGGGTAGTGTTTATACCACAACACCGGATGATAAAGAAGTAATAATCTTCAGAAGTGCAATGGACAGCTACCTTATATTTAAACCGGATGGTAATTACATTAAAACAAGAGATTTTATGGTTCCAAGAACCATGTATGATCTTAAATGTCTTTCAGATTCAGTTTTTCTTTGTACCTTTTATTATCTGGGGACTATTATGAAAGATTATATTACAAACTCTATTAACTGGTCTGCCGGAATATTTGATACTGACGGAAATCCTTTAAAAGTAATTGAGCATCCGCTAAAAAATAAAAGTCTGTCAGAATCTGAAACAAGAAATATAATATCGATGGCTCCTTTAGTGACATTTTTCGATAACAGGGCTGTTATCATGCCGGCAGGTGATACAATTTATGAGATTGATTCAAAATCTATTACCAAAGGATATATAATTGATTGGGGCAATGTATCTCACAATCAAAGTATTGAAGATTTCTATTTCAGAAATGCAGATAATTCGAATAAAACATCGGTTTGGTCACTTATTCCTGAAACAGATTATAAAACATATTTTCGTGTACGTAAAGGAAATGACACCTACTTGTTTGAATATAATAAAGTTACCGGATCAACGAGGTCAATGATCGAAGATCGTGACAATCCCGGAATTATTAATGATCTGGATGGGGGTATCAATTATTTTCCATATTACACCAACCGTGAAGGTAATGTATGGATAGTATATGATGATGCCTATACCTTTAAAGAAAAACATTCTAAGGAATTCCTTAACAGCCCGACTTCCAGGAATCAGGAAATGAAAGGAAATCTTACTGAATTCCTGAACACCCTGAAAAAAGATGATAATCCGGTATTAGTAATTATATACCTGAAAAAATAAAAATTTCACCACGGATTACACGGAGAGGCACGGATTGTACACAGATTAAATCCGTGTGAATTCGTGTTCTCCGTGGTGAGAAAATTAATATCTCCAATTTTATTCAAGATGATTATTACTATAACTCTTTGTAACGCTAATTATTTTTAATTAATACCTATTTATTTAGTTGTATATCTAGCCATTTAGTCGTATATTTGTATATATCATAACCTGAATCATCATGAAAAAGTTATTTTATCTGATTTTGACAGCTGTCATCATCTCTTCCTGTGGAAGGAAAAGCCTGAGCCCTGACGATATAATCGATCTGGCAGATTTACCTGAATCGGAAATTAATAATCTCTCTGAGATTGCCACTGATGTAGATTATATCCGTCTTCAGACTACTGAAAACTCCTTGATTCGTTATATCAACGACATAAACAGATCTGAAGATAAGTTATATGTTTTTACTTCTTCACAGGTACTGTGTTTCGATCAGGAGGGCAACTACCTTTATAATCTTGATAATCAAGGGAGAGGGCCTGAGGAATACACATTTATTTACGACTGGGATATAAGCCCGGAGAATAAAATCCTGGTTTTACTTATCAGGGACAAGACGCTTATCTATAATGAAATTGATGATGGTTTTGTGTATTCAAAAGCTTTGAAACTCAATGACCAGCCGTCAAATTTAGATTTAAGCCCTGATCAAAAACATATTCTTTATTCATTTGGATCCACCAGAGGTGATGAACCTTTCCGGTATGTCCTTCTGAATCTTGACGGTGATACATTAAAGACCATATCAAATCATTACAATTATGTAAAGAATTCCAGGTTTACATTTGCTGCAAAATGGGAGAATCTTTCATTCCGTTCTGATAATGCATTACACTTCAAATATTTTTTATCCGATACTGTTTTTACACTTGATCAGGGCAATAATATTGTACCCTATATACGGTTCGATTCTCACGGGAAACAAATTACACCCGCAGCCTTAGCTGATTTTGCCGAGGATACATTTACAAAACACTCCTATATCGGTTCACTATTGGAGACTTCACGTTATTTATTCTACAGATACTTCAGTGACAAAACTTTATATCTGATAGTCCTGGATAAAAACACGCATGAAAAAAAGAACATATACGTTGCAACAGCCGGAAATCAGAATGAATATATTAATGATGATATAATCGGAGGAGTTGATTTTGAACCTAAATTCTGTATCGACGATGTCTTATACTCATGGGTCGATGCATTAACACTTAAGGATCATGTTACAAGCGAAAAATACAATAACTCAACTGTTAAATATCCGGAAAAGAAAGAAGAACTCAAGGAACTGGCCGATTCTCTTGATGAGTCAGACAATCCGGTTCTTATTGTTGTAACTCCGAATAAGTAAAATTTTATTGATATTAAAAATACATTGAAACCGCAGAGCGGTTCCATTAATGCTCGAAAAGATGATTTTCCCCTTTGCTTATAACCCCGGAGGGGTTACACAGGTAAGATCATGGAACACCTCCGGTGTTCTAATATTGGATTGGATCCATTTACAAGCATTAATGAATCCGCTCCGCGGAATATTAAATTTTAACACTTAATATTGATATCATAGTTAACAATCTAAATCCATAAAGAAGTCTTTTACATAACTTCTTCTATGATTTATAAAACTTACCACCTATGAAGACACACATTATCTATTTTGTAGTAACTGCATTATTACTGGCCGGATGCAAAAATTCTGATCTTAATGACTCAAAGCTGCCTTATAACATCGATCTTGAAGAGGGTATTAACAATATCAATTCAATTCCCCTGAGTACTTTAGGAAGTAAACTGGAATATATTCCTCTTGATACTGATCCTGAATGTCTTATAGAAACGATATCAAATGTATCAGTTACTGACTCATTCATATTCGTAAGTGATTTCGACCGTTTATTACTATTTGATATAAACGGTAATTATATCAGTCAGATCGGTTCAACCGGCCGAGGACCGGGACAATACCCGAATGTGGGCAATTTTATTGTTGACAATAACCAAGGGGAAATATATATTTTATCATCACGAATAGTACTGGTTTATGATTTCGAAGGTCAGTATAAAAGAGATTTCAAAACAGACTTCCCGAGCAGACAGTTCATAATGGATGAAAATGGCAATTTGATACTCCATCCTTTTAATATGCCGCAACCCACGGATGATCCTGTTTACAGCTGGTATTTCGTTGATAACACCGGGACAGTCATCACAAAGCTGCCTAACACTCTTAAAAGAGTCAATGGCGGAGTCATTGTACCGACTTCACCTCTCTACATGTATGACAGTACCCCACATTTTATGGAGTTTGGTGTCGATACTTTGTATAACTATGATAATAATGAGAAAATTCCTTATGCAATATTTTATTTCGGCGACTTGAAATTTCCACCGGATCCAACCATCGCTGAAGTACAGGGTATCAGTGGTAAGATATGGATAAGTGATGTCAGGGAAACAAAAACATTACTATTCATTACCATATGGGGCGATCTCTCTGGTACAATATCCAATTGTATTTTTAACAAGAAGTCTTCCTCATTTACAGTTCTGAAAGATAATAGTTTCGGGAATGATATTGACGGTGGTATGTCTTTCTGGCCTGAAAAGATAATAAACGATGATCTTATGATTGATTATATAGATGCCTTTGATCTGATTACTTATGCTAAGAATAATAAAACAGAATCAAAACAATTGAATGAAGTTGTGGAAGGGTTGACAGAAACCTCAAATCCGGTTATAATAATATTAAAGAAATAACAGCCATATTTTATGATCTTACCCATTACTTAAATCCAGGATGAGTTTCAGGATTGCGGATTGCGGATTTAGTAATTTTGAAGAACAAACCCAAAATAAAAAGTAGTATCTTTGTTAATAACAGTTTAATGAAATGAACGGTAACGAAAAGATAACTAAATTAATTAAAGATACTGCCCGTGAGTATGTTCCTGATGCTGAAATACTTCTATTTGGATCACATGCCAGAGATGCAGCTTCTCCAGACAGTGATTATGATATTTTAATAATTACTGAATCAAACCTCTCTCCAAAAGAGAAATTACCTGTTAGAACCATGATAAGGAAGTTATTACTTCAATCAGGAATACGTTCCGATATTCTCATCCAGAGCAAATCAGAAATAGACAAAAAGAAAAAGCTCCCGGGACATATTGTAAGAAAAATCTTAAGAGAAGCTGTCTTGCTATGACAAAAGATCAGAATGACTATTTAGCTACATGGCTTTTTCGTGCAAATGAAGATATAGCCGTAATAGAGAACCTATACAAATCAGACCCAGAATCATTTGCCAGTACAATATGTTTTCATGCACAACAGGCTGTCGAAAAATTCCTGAAAGCATTTCTTGTTTATCACAACATAGACTTTCCAAAGACTCACGATTTAGAATTTCTTCTTACGGAATGTCAAAAAATTGATCAGGTAACTTTTAATTTTGATTTTGGAAGTCTTACTGACTTTGGTATAAGTATCAGATATCCGGATGATTTTTATATACCTGATAAGAATGATACTTTACTTTATAAAAATATTGCTCTTGAAGTAAAAAAAGCTGTAGAACAAATAATAGAACTTTAGGAATCTGTTTGGTATTCGAAGTCAGGATTTATTCTGTTCTTTCTTTCTGTAAATAAACCAATACGCCAGGGGGATAAAGAAAAGACTCACAACTGTCCCCAGCGACATGCCTCCTATCAGTGAGAGCGCCATCGGACGCTGCAACTCCGACCCGATACCATGAGTAAAAAGTATCGGAGCCGTGGATACCAGAGATGCCATGGCAACCATAACTATCGGCTTCAGCCTTCGCGAACCTCCGGTGTAAATAGCCTTCTTCAAACCCAATCCCTCAGCTCTCATATTATTGATCGTATCGACTTTGAGTATCGAGTCGTTGATGATCACACCCGACATCACAATAAGGCCTATCATTGTCATGATGTTAATGGTGCCTCCCCACAACATCACAAGTAGCAATGCACCTGCTATATCAATAGGTATTTCCAGAAGTACTATAAACGGTTGTGTCAGCGACTCGAACTGTGCTGCAAGAATAAAATAGAGAAGAAGCAGGGCTACCATAAGTATTATAGCCAGTTCACGAAATAGTCTCTGGCCTGTTATCAGGGAACCGCTGAAATCAACAGAAAGATCAGGATCGGTATTTATTATATTCCTGATCTCACTGGTCAATTCAGCAGGTCTGTTGGTTGTTATGTTCAGGTTCACAGGAACATATTCCCCGGTCATACCTCCTTTGATCGTTTTATAATCATGCATCCTCCGTACATCCACTACTTCCCTGATCGGTATCGACTCGCCCGTTTTGTTTAAAACAGTCCCTGATAAAAGTATCTCGCTCACCTGCTGTTCCCTCCCGGACAATACAATGGGTATCAGTTCGTATGATTGTCTCAGGTCGCCGATGACATTCTTATTCAACAAGGTTTTAAGCGTATTGTAAAGGGTCATGGGATCGATGTTATACAATAATAGTCTGTCAGGATCGATCCTCAGGTCTATCTTATCCTCGACAGGCGGGTTCGAAACTCCCGCATCAGGCCATTGTGACTTTATTTTACCGACAACATCTGTCATAAGCTCCACAGGCGGCACCTCTTTTTCCTTCATAAGGCTAACCTCTGCCACAAGTGGTACCGCTGATGCGGTAAAGATCTTTTCGAAGATATTCTGCTGTGCTTCAATATCTATAAGGGCTGCCGGATAGTCACGGCTGATAAATTCATAAGTATTCTTTTCGATAGCTTCTCTCAGACTGTAATCTTTTGCCTTGATATAAACCTTCGATTGTGTATACGACTGGTCATAGTCGCGGTTAAAAAGAAACTGCTGTTCACCTATGAATACATTTGTCTGCACAATTAATTCATTGCTTGTTTCAATCATTTTCTCTATTCTTCTCCGGTTCTCCCCAAGATCGATATTCTCATTCCAGTCGACGGAAACAACCAGCTCATCCTGCCGTACAGCAGGGAACCTCTCTTTTTCCATTATCACAAACAGCCATATCATCACTGCAATTATCACGATGAAACTGACCAACATAGATTTACGGTACCTGAAAAAGAAGTTCATACCACCCTCATACCTGTCTTCAAGATTCCTGAAACTGATCCTTTTTACAAGCCGTGTCAAAGCTCCTTCCCTGCCATTTCTGTAAAGCAGGTAATATATTGTCGGGAGCATTGTTATTCCGACCATTAGCGATACCCCCTGCCCTATTACAATGGCTATTGCCTGGTCGTAGAACAGTGCTCCTGATATACCACTTAAAAAGATAAGAGGGATAAATACTGCACATGTTACCAGAACGGCTGATATGAGTGGTGTTATTACCTCGTTTGTTCCTTTTACACATGCCTCGGTAAGTGACAGTCCCCTGTCTACCCACTGGGTTATATTTTCGATCACCACTATCGAATTGTCTATCATCATCCCGATACCGAGTATCAGTCCTGCCAGTGATATGATATTTATCGACAAACCCACCAGGTAAAAGAACAAAAGACTTATCAACAGTGTGGCGGGAATGCTGAATCCGACAATGAGCGGCGATTTACCGTCTTTCAGGAAGAAGAACATTATGAAGAAGGCGAGAAGACCGCCGGCAAGAAGACTTCCCTTCAGATTCGAGAGAGAATAATCCAGAAGTCTTGTCTGATCCTGTGATATCTCAAAATCGAGCTGCGGATAATCCTGCCTGAAAACATCGAGTATCTCTGTCATTTTCTCCTCCAGGGCAGCCATCTTTGCTGTCGACTCCTTGATTATTGCCAGTGAAACGGCCCGTTTACCATTCGAATAATATTCACCGCGGGCTCTCTCCTCCCGGATTCCTACCTCAGCTACATCTTCGATCTGCAGAATCCTGTCTCCTTTTTTAATATATATATCCTTCACATCATCCAGCTCCTTAAGGTATGAGCTGAATTCAAGATTATATAGATA
>Ga0272442_10011908_pt1 | contig 10562 bp, 13 predicted proteins | sample SSMForm2O_FD_200262 | JGI IMG/M metagenome (GOLD analysis project Ga0272442, IMG submission 200262) | Marine sediment archaeal communities from Little Sippewissett salt marsh, Falmouth, MA, United States - SSM-Form-2O | ecosystem: Environmental > Aquatic > Marine > Wetlands > Sediment ... | reverse complement strand
ACGCGCTCCCGATATTCATTTTGACTTCTTCGGTCGCTTTGTATAGAGAATCATCATGGCCGGGATTTCCGGGGTCGTCGCTGTACGGCACTAACCGATGCCGGGTTCGTGCCCTTCGCTCTCTGGAATAAACGGGGAACCTTTTTTGTGGATCGGTACGGAGCAAGGAGGAGGGCCATGTTCGAGATCGACAGGTGGAGCAAGGATCATGTGTACGAGGTCATGCGGGAGCTTCTCTACAGCTTCAACTACATGTGGTTTGTGGTGGAAGAGTGGGTAAAGAATACCCCTCCCGAAAAACTGAAGGGCGACGCGTTTATGAAATTTTCCGAACAGTTCGGTTCCTATCAGGTTCAAAGGCTCACGAAGGTATCGGACCCGCCCGAGGGGGAGATCGAGAGACTTATCTACTTTCTGGAGCGCTCTCACTGGGCCGTCTTCGAGGATATCGAGATAACAAAGGTCTCCGACAGCGAGCTCCGAATGAGGACACGCGGGTGTACCTCCCAGAAGGCGGCCCGGAAGTGGGGGATGGACCATTACGAGTGCGGACAGGCGGGGCTGAGGCTCCGGGAGGGTTTTTTCAGGGAGATCAACCCGAAGGCCCGGGTGACGAGGGTCTTTACACCCCCCGATGCCAGACCGGCGGGAACCCCCGAAGAGGTCTCCTGCGAATGGCGGATCGTGATCGAAGAATCATAACAACGAGCCGGTCAACGGAAAATCCAGGTCATAATATCGGCGTATATCCTCTGAAAACAATCGGGGCGGTGCGCGGGATACGAGGCTACTGCGCTTTCCCACAACCCGGCTGGCGGGGTAGTTGCCTGATCACACAGTGACATCACGGCAGGGTCGGAGAAACAGGTCGACAGGATACGGTCGTCCATAGAGGAATCCGTATACCCACCGGTGGGCGACAGGCCGTTTGCGAGGAAGGTGTCCGTGATGGATCCCCGGGCTGTTCTGTTGGGAGAAGACGGATAGGATATATTGGCCACGATCCGCCTGAAGGCGATCTGCGGGAAGTGCCCCTGCGCAATCAATGTCCGCTTGAAGCCCAGTATCATCTTCAGATAACCCGCCCTGGTCAGAGAGGGGGCCTTTGAATCGTACAGTACAAAAAGCTGGCACATAACCGCCCACAACGTGCTCCGCTGCCCGCCAAAGGTGACCGGTAGCTCAAGGCGGATCATCTCCCGGTTGAGAGAGTCGAAGAGGGGGATCAGATCGTTCTCGGCCCTTTGGCGAACCTCCTTCGCGATCAGTTGCCAGAACGAAGAGTCCTGTATATAGCTGAATGAATCCATCATAAACCTCGCTTTTCGGGATGTCATACCCCCGGACGGCACACGGAGTCAAGGGGGGAATGCCGCGCGAAATCCGATATCCTTCCCATCCGCCGGTATTGACTATTGCCTATCCGTTACTATCATATTCTTAAAGAGCGGTTGCCTTTTACCGCTTTTTGGAATAAAATCAATGCCACTCACGCTTACACTGCCCAAAAGTGCGGCGGGCTCGGCAGCTCCATACTCGCGGAACGTAAAATCGTCGATTTTAGGGATCTCACCACCAGCAAGCAGGTTGTGCTTCGTTAAGGAGGTTCTGATATGGGGAATGTCTACAAGGCGGTCAAGATCAGTGACCACGTCTACTGGGTCGGTGCGATCGACTGGGGCATACGGGATTTTCACGGGTATACCACCAAGCACGGGAGCACTTATAACGCCTATCTTATCCTTGCCGACAAGATCACACTGATGGATACGGTAAGGGAGCCCTTCAAGGATGAGCTCCTGTCCCGGATAGCATCCGTCGTGGACCCTCAGGATATAGACTATATCGTATCCAACCATGCGGAGATGGATCATTCCGGCTCCCTGAGCCGGGTCATAGAAGAGATTAAACCGAAAAAGGTATTCGCGTCCGTCATGGGAACGGAAGCCCTGAAGGAGCATTTCGGCCTGGACGTCATCCTCCCTCTCAAGAGCGGAGATACCCTGAGTCTGGGGAACCTGCAGCTCACCTTTATAGAGACGCGCATGCTGCACTGGCCCGACAGCATGTTCAGCTACCTGGAGGAGGATCGGCTCCTCTTTTCCCAGGATGCCTTCGGTATGCATCTGGCGTCCGCTGAACGGTTTGCCGACAAAATCGACCCGGCCATCCTCGATTATGAGGCGGCCACCTACTATGCCAATATCCTTATGCCATACTCACCGCAGGTGTTGAAGCTCCTTGAGGATGTAAAAAAATCCGGACTCGATATCCGGATCGTCGCACCGGATCACGGCCCGGTCCGGCGCAGGAAGATAGGTGCCATCATCGAGTCATATGAGCAGTGGGCACGGCAGAGGCCCTCGAAGAAGGCCATCGTCCTCTATGACACCATGTGGCACAGCACAGAGCTGATGGCCAGAGCGATAGAGGAGGGGCTCACACAGGGCGGGGCGCAGGTGAAGGTCATGTCGATGCACTCGTCGCACCGCAGTGACGCGGCCTATGAGATACTTGACGCGGGAGCCCTCGTGGCCGGTTCCCCAACCCTGAACAACAATATCTTCCCCAGCATGGCCGATGTCATGACCTACCTGAAAGGGTTGAGACCTCAGAATCTGATAGGCGCGGCCTTCGGCTCTTACGGCTGGAGCGGGGAGTCTCCCGGGCAGATCGGCGACATGCTGGCGGAGATGAAGGTGGATCTGGTGGCCGAACCCCTGAAGGTGAAATATGTGCCGGATGGTGATGATCTCAAACGTTGTGTAGCACTTGGAAGGAAAGTGGCAAAAAAACTCAAGGAGGTCACACGGAATGGATGATTCGTTGGACACCAAGGCTCTCTGGGATATCTCCTATGGGCTGTATCTGGTGACATCGGTGTCGGGGGAAAAAACGAACGGGCAGATCGTCAATTCGATCATCCAGGTCTGCGCACAAAAGCCGAGTATCGCGGTGAGCATCAACAAGGACAATCTCACCCATGAGTACATTACAAAGAGCGGTGTCCTGGCCGTCTCCGTCCTCGAGGAGGACACACCGATGACCTTTATCGGTCAATTCGGCTTCAAGACCGGCAGGGATGAGGACAAGTTTGCTAAGATAGCGTACGAAACAGGCCGGACGGGCTGCCCCATCGTAACCGAAAACGCCCTCTCCTGTTTTGAGGGAAAGGTGATCGGGAGTGCCGATGCCGGGACACACACGGTCTTTATCGTCGAGATTACGGGAGCGAAGGTTCTCAAAAAGGGGACCCCCCTGACCTATGCGTATTATCAGAAGGTCAAGAAGGGAAAGGCGCCCAAGAATGCACCCACCTACAAGGGGAGCGCAGTTGAGACACAAGGGGTGGAAAAAAAGCGAAAGGAGAAGGGTATGCAGAAATATGTATGCGGAGTGTGCGGCTATGTCTACGACCCCAAGAAGGGGGACAAAGAAGCGGGGATACCCCCCGGGACCGCCTTTGAGAACCTGCCCGATGACTGGACCTGTCCGGTATGCGGCGCGGCAAAGGATGAGTTTGAACCGGAGTGATCAAGAAGGTCAAATCGATATTGCGGTTCTGCCTCTAACGGGGTAGTGCCCCACCAGTGTCCGATCTGTGGGATGGGGGATTTGACTAGGGAAAAGGAGGACGACATGGGGAGTCAGATTGAGGCAGGCGATGTCTTTCAGATTGCCATGAGAATAGAAGAAAATGGAGCCAGTTTTTATCGGTATGCGGTTCAGGTAGCGAAAGAAGAAAAGGCGAAGGAGATGTTTAGCTGGCTTGCCGATGCGGAGGATCAGCACAGGGCACTCTTTCGGGAGATGCTTTCCCGGATAGAAACCCATGCGCCTCCAGAGACCTATCCCGGTGAATACGCCACATATCTTCATCACTATGCCGACAACAACCTTATCTTCAAGAAGGACGTGATGGATGCCGCAATGACCAAGATCGCCAATACCCTCTCCGCTATCGATTTCGCGATCGACCGCGAGGTGGATTCCATACTGTACTACCATGAAATCAAAGGATTTATCTCCAAGGACCAGCATGAATCCATTGACAGAATCATCAATGAGGAGAGGAAACACTTTCAGATCCTCTCGAAGATGAGAGAAGAATATTTGTAGGAGGAGGGAACAAGATGCCGGAGAGACAGCAGGTTTACAAGTGTGAGGTGTGCGGAAACATCGTTGAGGTGGTGCACGGTGGTAAGGGCGAACTGGTATGCTGTGGACAGCCAATGAAGCTGTTCAAAGAGGGTGCGGTTGACGCTGCCCTTGAGAAACATGTTCCCGTTATCGAGAAGATAGAGGGTGGCTTCAGGGTAACGGTAGGAGAGGTCCCACACCCGATGGAGGAAAAACACTATATCGAATGGATCGAGGCCACCTCCGGGGAGCGGGTGTACAAGCGTTTTCTCAAACCGGGCGATCTCCCGGAGGCGGAGTTCTGTGTTGATGCCGATCAGATAACGGCCCGTGAATACTGCAATGTCCATGGGCTGTGGAAAAAATAGTGATGTCGCCCGTACCCCAATCGGGGGAGGGGATCCCCCTGAAGCGGTCCGGTGACAGAAATTGACACAGGTGTCGTAACCTTGAATCGAGAGGGGAGTCTGTGATGGATGTCGTGCTGCTGTCACGGGTGCAGTTTGCCGTGACCACCTATTTCCATTTCCTGTTTGTTCCCCTGACCCTGGGCCTGTCCCTCCTGATTGCGATCATAGAGACCCTGTATGTAAAGACAAAAGATAAAGACTATCTCGCGATGGCACGGTTCTGGGGGAGGCTGTTTGTCATCAACTTTGTTATAGGGGTAGTGACGGGACTCCCCCTGGAGTTTCAGTTCGGGACAAACTGGTCCCGGTATTCCAGTTACGTGGGAGATATCTTCGGTCCCCTTCTGGCCATTGAGGCCACGGCTGCCTTTTTTCTTGAGTCCACCTTCCTTGCCGTCTGGGTGTTCGGCTGGAAGAAACTGTCGCCAAAGATGCACGTGGCGGTCATGTGGATGATAGCCGGTGCCTCGACCCTCTCGGCCCTGTGGATCCTCATCGCCAATTCGTGGATGCAGCACCCTGTCGGATATGTCATCCGAAACGGACGGGCCGAGATCTCGGATTTTCTCGGTGTGATGACCCAGGAATATGCCGTTCTGACCTTTTTTCATACGGCGGGTGCGGCCTATGTCCTGTCCGGATTTTTCGTGATGGGTATCAGCGCGTACCACATACTGAAGGGGCGGAATATATTCATAAAGTCCTTCCGACCGGCGCTCTATTTCTCCCTGATATTTTCCCTCTTTGTGGTCGCTGAGGGGCATATGCACGGAGCCGACCTGGCCGAAAAACAGCCCGCGAAGCTGGCGGCCCTCGAGTCGCTCTGGAAGACGCAGACATATGCGCCCCTGTATCTCATCGCGATCCCGAGTATGGACAATGACGGGAACCTGGTGGCCTTTGCCCCCATCCCCGGAGTCATGAGCCTGCTCGCCCACCACAATCCGGCCGCCAAAGTGACGGGTCTGAACGATCTTCCCGCGGACGAACTCCCCCCGGTGGCGATCGTCTTCTATGCCTTTCGTGTCATGGTGATGCTCGGTGGACTGTTTGTGCTCTTGACCCTGTATGGGTGGTGGAGGCGCAACCGATTGGCCCAGAGCCCCCGTTTTCTGAAGATCCTGGTGTATACCATACCGCTGCCCTATCTCGTGTGCGCGGCGGGATGGACGGTGACCGAGATGGGGAGGCAGCCGTGGATCGTGTACGGCCTGATGAAGACGGCGGATGCGGCCTCACCCGTGGCGCCGCACCAGGTTGCCTTCAGTCTTGCCGCCTTTATCGTTCTCTATTCCCTGATCGCGGCCGCCGCGCTCTTCATGATGATCCGATATGCGCGCCGGTGGCCTGAAGATGGGGGGCAGGAAGGGAGGGGGCGGTGATGATGGAGACGGTGTGGTTTTGTATATGGGGTCTTCTGTGGGCCGTCTATTTCATGCTGGACGGCTTCGACCTGGGAATTGGCGTTCTGCAGCCGTTCCTGGCACGGAATGAGAAGGAGAGGAAATCTGTCTATCTCGCCATGGGACCCTTCTGGGACGGCAACGAGGTCTGGCTTGTGGCGGCCGGCGGCGTCACCTTTGCCGCCTTTCCCGTCCTCTACGCGGTGATGTTCAGCTCGTTCTATTCCGCGTTGATGCTGATTCTTTTTGCCCTGATCCTCCGGGCGGTTTCCATTGAGCTGGGGGAAGAGGTGAGGGGAGCTGTGTGGAAGACCGTGTGGCGGGGGTGCCTCTCCGTCAGCAGTCTCCTTCCCGCGTTTGTCTTCGGTGTCGTCTTCGCCAACATCTTTCGCGGCATTCCCATCGACGGAGAGGGGATCTATTACGGCACCCTCTGGACCCTGCTGAGTCCATATGGCCTCGTGGGCGGCCTCCTTTTTTTGCTGCTCTTTCTCCTGCATGGATCCCTTTGGCTCGCGGTCAAGGTGGAAGGCCCCCTGCAGGGACGCTCGGCGCGCTCGGCGTCACGGATCTGGCCTGTGCTCTTGGTGACGGCGGCGGCCTTTCTGATCCTGAGCGCCTTTCAGACCGATCTGTACACGATATACCTGAAAAGGCCGGTTCTGCTGGCGATTCCCCTGATTGCCGCGGCGGCCCTCTTTATGACCCGGGTCTGGATGGCTAGGGGTGCGTGGCCCAGGGCATGGGGTGCATCCTGCGTGTCCATCTTCTTTATTGTTATGTTCGGGGTGGCGGGGCTCTACCCCGCCCTCCTCCCGTCCAGCCTGGGTGCCACCTTCAGTCTGACGGTTCATGCCGCCGCGTCCAGCCCCATGACACTGAAGATCATGCTGGGCGTGGTTCTGGTCTTTATCCCTATTATCATCCTGTATCAGGGCTGGGTGTACCGGTTTTTCGGGGGTAAGGTGGATGAAGAGATATACGCGAAGCATTAAGCTCACATGGCATGCGCCGTGAAAGAAAGGAGTCTATAATGAAAGGTAAAGGCGAGCGGTTGAATGCGCTGGAGGTTGCCCTGGAGAACGAGAAAAGAGAGCGTGAATTTTATATGGAAAACGCCAAGAGGACGAAAAACCCCCTGGGCAGGGCCATGTTCAAACAGATAGCGGATGATGAACTGGAGCACTACGAGAGGCTGAAGGAGCTTCATAAGAGGTGGAAGAAGGAGGAAAAGTGGCCGGACACGGTCCGGCTTGCCGTCGGGAAGAGCACCGTCAGAGATCTGTTCAAAAAGACCGTCGGCGGGGGCGGCGATATACCCCCCGGCGATGACGATGACGTCAAGGCCATCCGGATCGCCATCGATTTTGAGGCGCGGGGGATACAGCACTACGCCGACCTGAGGGACGGCTCGTCCGATACGAACGAGAAGGCCTTCTTCGATCTCCTCAGTTCTATGGAACGGGAGCACTATCTGTCTCTCAAGGATTCCGAAGAATTCCTGACGGACCCCGTCTCCTGGTACCGGAGGACGGAGTCTCCCGGACTTGACGGGGCCTGATGCGGCATGAGGATGAGAATCCTTTAACGGAGAGAGATACCAACAGAAAAGAGGGAAACAATGAAAAGGTTTGTTCAATGCATAGTGGTGGCGGTTGCCGTCATCTCGTCCTTGTACGCAACCGCGGCGCAGCCTCCGGCGAGCGGAGATGTTATGCCTGCCTTGAAGCTTGTCGTCCCGGCGGAACGACAGCACCGGGCATACCTCGGTCTGCCGGCCGGAGAGTTCTTTGAGGTAGGGCAGGTGAAGGCCGATGTGGTCATCCTTGAGATCATGAGCATGTACTGTCCCTTCTGCCAGAAGGAGGCTCCCAATCTGAACGAGCTGTACCGCCTGATAGAAGGCAACCCGAAGCTGAAGGGAAGGATCAAGTTGCTGGGAATCGGGGCGGGAAACTCCTCCTATGAGCTGAAGGTATTCCGGGAGAAGTATCAGGTTCCGTTCCCCCTCACCCCGGACAGGGACTTTCAGACTCATCTATCCCTGGGGGAAGTCAGGACGCCCTATTTCATAGGGGTCAGGATCGAAAAGGGTGCGGCCCGGGTTTTTTATTCCAAGCTGGGAGGGTTTGAAAATGCCAGCGCATTTCTGGAGGAGATCCTCCAACTGTCCGGTCTGAAATAGAGGGGGTGGACTCATGAAGACATACAAGGTATTTTTGGTGTCGCTGGTGGTAATCCTTTCCGGTGCGGCAAGCGCATATGGTCTGTCAGAGGCATTCAAGGGCAATATTTATCAAACCGGGAAGCTCAAGCCCACAGACAGCGTCCTGCGCGTCAAGGTGGGAGAAAAATCCCCCGATTTTACGCTTCCCGCGATTTCTGGGGAGAGGGTGGCTCTCTCGCAGTACCGCGGAAAGAAGCACGTCGTGATCTCCTTTGTCCCCGCCGCGTGGACCCCCGTCTGCTCCGATCAGTGGCCGGGGTACGCTATTCTCCAGGGTCTGTTTGACCGGCATGATGCCGTACTCCTCGGGATTACCGTGGACAATATTCCGACTCTCTTTGCGTGGACAAACCAGATGGGGAAACTCTGGTTCCCGGTCCTCTCCGATTTCTGGCCCCACGGGAAGGTCGCCGATACCTTCGGCGTGCTTCGTTCCGACGGGACGGCGGAGCGGGCGATTATTATCATTGATAAGGATGGGATCATTCGGTATATCGATGTGAATGATATCAACAAACGGCCATTTCTCGAGTCGATTATACAGGAACTTGAGAAGCTGAAAGGGTAAGAACCAGAGCCCCTTGGACGCGACTCTTTCATGAGTGATGCCTCCTTGACCTCTTGACAACCGGGACGGCGGTTACTATATTGCAAAACAAGAATATATCATTATTATTATATAACTGAGGATATATAAAAGGCGTGAACTACGGTAAAATATCTGATTTTTTTAAAACATTGGGGAATCCTACCCGGCTCCGGATTGTGAGAGAGTTGACCCGGGGTGAACGGTGTGTGGGTGCGGTTGAGGACAAGGTGCAGGCGAGTCAGGCAAACGTCTCGCAGCACCTTACGGTCCTCAAAAAGCAGGGTATTGTTGCCTGTCGCAAGGAAAAGAATATGAGGTGTTATTATCTGAAGAGCCCTGAGTTTATGCAAAGAGTCCTGGCCCTGATAGAGGAGGAAGAGCGGCGTGGCGCCGAATAAGTGAGAGACCAAAACGGGGTGAAATCGATTGCGGTTTTATTTTTGAGTGCTACTGATAAGAAATAGTGAAATGAGGAGGAGATAGATGGGAACATTTGTAGATAATCCGGATAGTCCGATTGTGGTGACCGATGGCACGATTGATGAGGCAATAGCGAAGTATCCTTTTCTGGTTGTTGATTGTTGGGCGGAGTGGTGCGGGCCGTGCAAGATGATGGACCCGGTCCTCAAGAAACTTGCGAAAGACCACCAGGGGGATATCGTCTTCGCCAAGCTTGATGTAGACAGCAATAACCAGACCGCGGCGAGGTTCGGTATCCGCTCCATACCGGATCTGCTGGTCTTCAAGGACGGAGGCAAGGTGGGTGATATCATTGGTTCCATGCCGGAACAACTGTTGCTGGATAAGATCAAGGCGTACCGGTAAGGACCTTCCTGTCGAAGCGTGACGGAGAGAGGCGAGACCGATCCCCTCCGAGCGGGATCGTCGTAAAGACGATATCGGCGCCCGGCCAGGGAGCCGATGTTCGGCGGTAAAAAGAGGAGGGCAGGGAGATGCCAGGGTTTTCAAGGAGAGAATTTCTGAAACGTTCCGTTGCCTCGGGCGTCGCGGGGGGACTCGTCCTGACCGGCCTGAACACGCACCGAGCCGAGGCATCCGGCGTCGGTGACGTCGGTACGGTGATAGATCTTACGCGGTGCGACGGGTGCAGGACACTGCCATCTCCCGCGTGCGTCACCGCCTGTCGGAGCAAGAACAGGGACCGCTTCCCCGAGCCGGTAGAGGACATACCCTATTACTGGCCCCAGAAGAAGAGAGAGGACTGGTCAAAAAAGAGGGGGCTCACCGACCGACTGACGCCGTACAACTGGACCTTCGTTCAGGAGGTAGCGGTGGAACATGCGGGAAGGGACCATACACTATATATTCAGCGGCGGTGCATGCACTGCGATAACCCCCCCTGTGCCGATCTCTGCCCCTTCAGTGTCCTGCACAAGATGCCGGAAGGCCCCGTTCTTATTGATCATGATCTGTGCATCGGGGGGGCGAAGTGCCGCACGGTCTGCCCCTGGGGCGTCCCCGCCCGTCAGGCGGGCGTGGGCCTATATCTGAAAATTGCCCCCACCTTTGCCGGGGGGGGCGTGATGTATAAATGCGACCTCTGTTACGACCGGGTCAGAGCGGGGGGAATACCGGCCTGTGTGGAGGCGTGTCCCCGCGATGCCATATCCTTCGGGGATAAGGAGGAGATGCGCACTCTCGCCCATGGGCGGGCGGAGGAGATCGGAGGGTACCTCTACGGTGAGCAGGAAAACGGCGGGACGTCTACCTTCTATGTATCCCCCGTGCCCTTCGAGAAGATCCATGCCGTGCTGGTGGAACAGAAGACGAAG
>Ga0272442_10011907_pt1 | contig 10562 bp, 11 predicted proteins | sample SSMForm2O_FD_200262 | JGI IMG/M metagenome (GOLD analysis project Ga0272442, IMG submission 200262) | Marine sediment archaeal communities from Little Sippewissett salt marsh, Falmouth, MA, United States - SSM-Form-2O | ecosystem: Environmental > Aquatic > Marine > Wetlands > Sediment ... | reverse complement strand
CTTCAAAATCTCCCTTATCTGAATGAATCTCTCCTGATCCAGAGATAACATAATATATTTGCTCGCATTCTAAATTAACAGCTCTTTTATCTATTGGATATCTCCCATCAATTAGTGCTGTTGCGTAACTTAATCTATCTGTAGGATGTTCATATTCTCTTACAGAACAAGTATCAGAATTTTCATGCTCTCTTGCACCCTCTTTTTTAATTAGCATTATTTCAAAAAGATTGCAGCATATATAAGCATTATTGGAATGTGAAAGAATAATGATTTTAGAAAGACTTAAATCTATAGTAAATTAATATAATATATGGAGAAGCTAAGTGAAGCTCAGACCAGAAAAGATTTGATTGATCCTATTTTAGAGAGAGCAGGATGGAAAATTAGCAGTAAATATGTTAGAGAAGAAATAAATCCTGTTAAATCAAATTTCAAAACAAAAGAATATATTGGAAGAGGACCAAAAATTGAGAGACGAGTAGACAGATTTATTGATTATCTCCTTTTAGGTGAAGATATGAGTCCTGTTGCAATTGTAGAAGCTAAAAAAACTTCAATAAGTGTTGAAAAAGGAGAAATACAAGCAAGAACATATAGAGAAGATGTTGAAAAACAAATTGGGATAAAGATTCCAATCTTTTTAACAAATGGAAAAAGTTGGTATTATGTTGATGATTTGGATAGAAGAAGAAAAGTAGTTCTTCCTTTTAATCAAAAAGATATTCATAGAATTATTAGCCTAATGAAAAAGAGAAGGGATCCTTCTAATGTAAAAATTAATTCAAAGATTGTTAATAGAAGAAGGAGTGTTGAAGCTACAAAAATAGTCTTAGAACATTTTGCAAAAGGACATAGAGAAGCTCTTATTAATATGGCTACAGGAACAGGAAAAACAAGGGTAGCTATGGCAATTATTGATGGATTAATAAAATCAGAATATATTCAAAAAGTATTATTTGTCGTGGATAGAGTTTCTTTAGCCAATCTTGCAAAAGAAAAAGGATTTAAGAAATTCTTCCCAGATTCTCCTATTTGTGAATTAAATATAGAAGGTTATTCTGATACAGCAAGATTTTATGTTTCTACTGTTCAAACATTAATGTCCTCTCAAAAACCAAGAGGTAAATTTTATGAGAAATTTGGTCCAGGAGCGTTTGATTTAATTGTTTTTGATGAAGCCCATAGATCTTATTATGATAAAAACAATGATGTTCTAAAGTATTTTGACGGGTTAAAACTGGGATTGACTGCCACCCCGTTAACAAAAGATATTAGAGATACGTCCACTTTTGCTTTATTTAATTGTGAAGAAGGAGAACCAACAGTTAAATATGATTATTATACCGCTGTTAATGATGGTGTTCTAGCTCCTTATGTTGCAGAAATTATTGAAACAAAAGTACTTTCGCTAGGTATTGAAGGCAAAAAATTAAGCAAAGAACTTCAACAAGCTCTTAAAATGCAAGAAGAAGAACCTGAAAAATTTCAAAGCCCCGGTTCAAAATTTGAAAGATTATTTACAGATAAAAAAACTAATGAACTAATCATAAGAGAGTTTATGGATAGATGCTATAAATCTGATGATAATCGTCCTTGTAAAAGTATTTTCTTTTGTGCAAGTATTAAACATGCTGAGGCAATTGAAATGTTGTTTCAAACATTGTATCCAATGCTCGCAAAGGATGTTAAGGTTATTACATCAGATAGGTCTAGGTATATGGATGAGCTTAAAAGATTTGAAAAAAGGGATAGTCCAAGAATTGCATTGTCTGTGGGAGTTCTTGATACTGGAGTAGATATTCCGGAAGTAATGAATTTAGTGTTTGTGAAACCAGTAATTTCTCCAATTAGATTCTGGCAAATGTTGGGGAGAGGAACAAGAAATTTAGAAGCATGTGAAAATAAAGAATGGTTGCCTACAAATAACCAAGGACAACATATAAAAGAAGATTTTTTAATTCTTGATTTTAAATTTGGTGATTGGTCAAATATAGCTCAACATAAATTAAATATTTCTAGACAAAAATCTTCTGGAACAGATGCTAAAACAAGGATATTTTTAGAGCAGGTAAATGCCTTAGAAAAGAATCTGGATGAAAAAGAGAAAAAAGTTGTAGAAAAACAGATCAGAGAGACTATTAAAACAATTGACTTAGAATCTCCGTTAGTTTTAGATAAAAAAGAAATGATAAAAAAAGTTATTTCTTCTAAATTTGATTTGAAAAAACACATAAAAGAATTAAAAGAAGAAATTGCTCCTTTGTTAATATATTCTCCATCTGAAAATTCTAAAGTTTATAGTTTTATTTCAAAATGTGTAAAATTATTTGATTACATTAAAGAAAATGATAAAGAAAAAATATCTAAAGTTCAAAAGTTTGTAGAAGAAAGAGCAGAGGCAATTTGGGATAAGAATTTAGATTCTATCAAAGAAAAAAGAGATGATTTAATCAGAATACAACAAGAACCTTTCTGGGAAGAAATCATTTTTGATGATGTAGATTTTTTAATAAGAGATATTGCTCCTCTTATGATTTTTTATGAAAAAGAAAGAAAAAGGATGTTAAAGATAGATGCTCCAGATGTTGTGATTAAGGTAGAAAAAGAGATTATGGAGATTAAAGAGGATGAAGAGTTTAAATTGTTTATAGAAAAGAATACTTTACTGAAAAAGATAAAAGAAGGAAAAGGGGTAACTTCTAGGGAATTATTGGAAATTGAAAATAAGATGAAGAAACTAAATTCTTCTTTAACTATTCAGAACATACAACAAACAAAGGATTTTATTTTATTTTTGAGGGAATTGCTAAATGTTAAAGGATTGCCTGATCCTCAAGAGATGATTAAATGGGAGTTTGATAAGTTTATAATGGATAAAAATGAACATTATAATTCTCAACAACTAAAATTTTTAAGATTATTAGAACAAGTATTTATTAGAGCTAAGCATATTGAATTAAAGAATTTTGCAGAACATCCATTAGCTGAAGAAAGACCTTTGGATTCTTTTACTAAAGAACAGCTACAAACAATAGTTCAGAAATGTAATCAACTTAAGTGGAAATAATGTCCACAAAACATAGATTTATGGACAAAAAGGTGTATACACCTAAATCTTTATATACTGCAAGCTTTTAGTTTTATTATGGTTTTGAAAAATCATAAATTAAGTGGTGAAGAGAGAAAGATAGTTTCCACTAGATTATACAAAAGTGAATTCCTTTTTTTCAAGGCTCTATGCGAACAAGAAAATAAAACAGTAAATGCGAAGCTTAGAGAAATGATAAGAGAGGAGACTGGCTTGGAGGAAGAAGAATAATGGGAGATGATTTAGATAAAGCGATAAAAATTGGATTGGGTTTACTTGGGGGTTTTATTTTGTTGAATATTTTATTTCCGGAAATTAAATGCAAGGTATGTGGGAGAAGTTTTCCTTCTGGAAGAGAAAGATGCCCATATTGTGGAGCAAAAAAATGAGTCTAAGTTTTGATATTGAAAAAACTGTAAAACCTTTTGTTAAGGGAAGCTCACTTGGTTTAATGATATGTTCTTTAATTCTTTTATTTGCCCATTACAATTTTAATAAATACTTCGGATTTTTAGTTCCAAATTGGATAGTTTTTATTTTATGGGTATATCTTACTGGTAACTCGATAGCATTATTTATTTTTTTAAGGAAAAATTTATTTGAATGCCCTAAGTGTAAACAGAGGTATAAGGGAAGAAAAAATGGATAATAACAAAACCTCGGAACAAGAAAAAATAAATGTTCAATTTAAAGAATTAAAAAAAGATTTTGAAAATTTAAAAAAAGACATAAAAAAAGATTTTGACAAATTATTTACTAATAACAAAAGTGATCTGTATCATTATCTTGCAAGAGAAATAAAGAATGAATGTGATATTCAAACATTATTAGACTTTTTATATGATAAGAAGATTATTAGTCGCAAGGAATTTTCTGAGCATAGAAGTAATTCAAGATTATTTCAATCATTTAAAGACGAGAATAATAATATTTACAAATTTGCGAAGTATTTTCAAGATTTAGAGAATAATTTTAACTTAGATGCATTAGAAAACCCTTCCAAGTTTGTTTCAAGTACAAATCTAATTTTTCAAAGGGATAGATTCCTATACAAAAAGGAAAAAATGTTAAAGGAAGGATATGAAGAGGACTCAGAAGCTATAAAGAATATAAATAATGCAATTAACGAATTAGACAATTTAATAAAACAAAATAAATATTTTGATAAGAAAAAAATTAAAAATGAAAAATATTTCTTGAAAAAAGAAGAAGCTGAGGAGATTCACAGTTCATTCCTAAACAAAAAAGAGGAAATTTTAGAGAGGATTAGAGAACTACCTTTGTTGGAAAATAAGATACATCTTGAACCAGAGAATAAATCCTTATATTACGAAACTATTAGCAATTACTGGTTTGGAAATTTTAATGCTTCTATTTGTATGTTATCAATTTTTATTGAATCTTTTTTAAAAGAAATTTGGTATTATCAAAAGAGAAATCATTATGAGGGAGAATTGTCCGATTTAATTAATGCTTGTTGTGTTGAGAAATTTATTTCTGATGACGAAAAAAATTATCTTCAACAATTAAGGGAGATTATTAGAAATAATTACATTCATTCTAATTGGCATAAAATAATTCCAGAAGTTATTGTTCCTGTTTATTTAATAGATTTTACTGGAAAAGAAAGACCTAAACCTACTTACACAACTGCGGAGAAACTTCCTGCATTGAGAAGTATTGTGAAAACAGATATAGATAAGGAAAGAGCAAGAAAACTCATAATAGAAATAATCAAGATTATAGAATCTATTACAACCAGAAATTATGAGTTCCAACAGAAAAAAGGAGAAAAGAATGAATCGACAAATACATAAAAACAAAATTGAATGGAAGGAAGTTGAATTAAAAGATCTGTTTAAAATAACCTCAAGTAAGAGAGTATTTAAATCAGAATGGAAAAGGGAGGGTATTCCTTTTTACAGAGCAAGAGAAATAGTTAAACTTTCTGAAGAAGGTTTTGTGAATAATGAATTATTTATTTCCGAGAAGATGTATTTGGATTATAAAAAAAAGTATGGGGTCCCAAATGAAGGAGATATTATGGTTACTGGTGTTGGAACTCTAGGAGTCTGTTATATTGTTAGAAAAGACGATAAGTTTTATTTTAAGGATGGGAATATACTTTGGTTAAAAAAGAAGGGGGGCGTGAACCCAAAGTATGTTAAATATGCTTTTTGGTTACCTTCCATAAAAAGATGGATAAATGCTTCTTCTGGAACCACTGTTGGAACATTTACTATTGTTAGAGCAAATAAAACAAGGATTCCAATGCCTTTCTCAACTGGCAAATTGAATATTAAGGAACAAGAAAGAATTGTTAAAATCTTAGAAAAATCAGAAGAATTAACAAATAAAAGTAAAAAAGCAGAGGAATTTCTTGATGAATACTTAAAAAGTGTTTTTTGTGAGATGTTTTACAATAAAGGATTTGAGGAAAAAAAAGGAAAAGAATTATTTGAATTAGTATATGGGAAGGGTTTATCTAAAAAAGAAAGAGATGGAGGAAGATATTCTGTTTATGGATCTAATGGGGTTGTTGGCAAACATTCAAAGTTTTTAATTGAAGGCCCGGGAGTTATCATTGGGAGGAAGGGATCAATTGGGAAAGTTAATTATTCAAAAGAAAATTTTTGGGCTATAGATACAACTTATTATATAAAACCATTAAAAAAGATAAATTTTATTTATCTTTACTATTTATTAAAAAATTATAATCTTAATATTAATAGGTCTACTGCAATACCTGGGTTAAATCGTAATGACGTTTACGCAATCCGGTTTATAGACCCTCCCTTTCCCCTCCAAGAAAAATTTGCCTCAATTGTTGAACAAATTGAAAGGATGAAGGAAAACATACACAAGACTAAACAAAATTCTGAAGAGTTATTTAATTCTTTAATGGATAAAGGATTCAAAGGAGTATTATAAAATGAAAAAAGGAACAAAAAAAATCCTATTTATTATATTGAGCATCTTTTTTGGAGTTTCAATTATCTCCTTTAGTGTGATTTCTTTTACCCTTTGTAGTTTTGAAAAAGAATCTTCATATTTAATTAATAATACCGGAATAATTTTAGAGAATCAAACGATATTCATTGCAGATTCTTGGTGGGGAAATCCAAATTCGATGGAAGTATATCTTTGCCCGGGAACAGAAAAAAGAGATTTAGTTTTTGTGCAAAAATATTATGATAAGGACTCCTATAATTGTTCACTTGATTTTATGACTAGAGCGGAAAGTTATAATGAGATTTTAATGAATAAAACATTAAAGATAGACAGAAATCACTTGATTGTCTCTGAAAGAGGATTTTTTTGCCTTGGAAAAAGTTGGAGGGATTTACTTCAAAATGAATAAAAAAGGCGCAGTTCCATTATTAGTTGTAATCTTAGCCATAATAGGCATTTTTGCTTTTTTTATAGAAGATGTTCCAGCATTTTCTGAAGAATTAAAAAAAGAAACTTGCATCCCCATAAAAACCAATGCAAGGATATGTTTTCTTAATGAATCTGGGATTAGATTAGAAGGTAATTTTAAGGACATGAAAATAAGCTTAAATCAAAAAGGTATTGAGAAATTATGTTATATTTCACAGAAAAAATATAATTTTGAACAGATATGTGAAACTGAGTTTGGTTACCTTTATCAGAAGAATGATTTTGTGTTAGAGTTTATAGAAAACGGAAATGTAATAAAAACAATAGCTAATTATGAGATTTATGGGACTCTTATTAAAATCTTAGAAAATCCTTCTCTTACAAGCAAAGCAATTAAAACAGGTGCTAATGCATTTGCAATTAGAGGAGTAATTTATCTTGCAGAACATCCAGAAGTTTTTAATCAAACAGGAGAACAAAATGAAAATTAATTTGCATATTTTACTTTTATTACTTCTTTTTTCTACGCAATTTATAGCTTCTGCATCTCCGGACCAATTAAATCAACAACCAGAATATAATTGTGCAAGTGAAACAACCCCCTTAATAATTAAGATAGAAGAAATGAATCAAATAATTAAGGATCTTAAATCTAACTTGACTAATTGTCAAAACATTTCTGAGTATTATAAGATGTTATATGAAGGAAAGGAAGTAAATATTACTCATAGAGAACTTATTCAGATTTTCAATAATCTCAATAATTTTGATATTAGATTAAATCAAACAGATCAGACTGTGAATGAGATTAAAAATGAGATTAATCTTTTTACTTTTAAAGTAAGTATATCTATAGCGATAAGCGTAGCAATAATAGAGTTGATTTTTTACTTCAGAAGGAAAAAGGAGAAAGAAAATGAATAATCTTTTTAAATATCTTAAAGAATATTTGCCTGTTTTTTATGTTTTACTTTTCTTTGGTTTAATTATTGGATTATTTTTTTTATTTTGTTATATTCCTCATATGTATGATTTTTTTAAAGGAGATAAAATTTTAGATGCCCACATAAAAGAAGTCATAGGTAATGAAACAGATCATGCAAAGATTGCAGGATTGTTAATGGAATGGTTACAAGAAAATGTTGTTTATCCTAGACAGGAGGATAAAATAAGTATTGTTGGAATTAATTTTTACAATATAAATGGTAAAAAGAGATTCTTTTGGAGAGATGTGCCTGCTTCATGGACAATAATTAAAAAAATTGGTATGTGTGGTGAAGATGCTAATTATTTTGTAGAGATTATGAATAGATTAGGATATAAGTCAAGAAAAATAAGGCCTGAAGGGTGGGACCATACATGGGCAGAGTACTATACTCTTGAAGGTAAAAAAATTGTTTTAGATCCTTCAAGCAATCAAATAATAACTGACTTGCAAAAATGGATTGAAGGTAAGAATGTTACCAAAGTTGAAGCAATAGACTTAAAAGGAAAAAAGGAGGATATAACATTAGAGTATACATAAAAAAAATGCTAGATGCAGAACTTAAATCAAAAATAAGGAGATTATGGGATAAAATATGGAGTGGGGGTATTAGTAATCCTCTTCAAGCAATCGAACAAATATCTTATCTAATTTTTATGAAGAAACTTGAAGATAGAGATAACTTAGAAGAACAAAATGCTACACTTAAGGGACTTAAACATAAATCTATCTTTTCTGGATGTGAGACTTGTAAATGGTCTACTTGGACAGAATATTCTTCTGATAAAATTTTAGCTCATGTTAGAGATGTAGTCTTTCCTTTTATGAGAGAGTTGGGAGAAGATGAATCTTCTTATGCTAAATATATGAAAGATGCTAGTTTTTCTATTCCAACAGCCTCCCTTTTAATTGAAGCAGTCAATATCATTAATGACTTGCATATAAAAGAACAAAATCTTGATACTCAAGGGGATATATATGAATATCTTTTATCTGAATTGCAAACTGCAGGTAAAAATGGGCAATTTAGAACCCCGAGACATATAATCAAAATGATGATTAGTCTAGCAAAACCAGAATTTGGGGATAGAATTTTAGATCCAGCATGTGGAACTGCTGGTTTTTTAGTTAATACTTATGAATATATTCTAAAAACAAATCAAAAAGAGGGAGTAAGCACTTTAAGTCCTAAACAAAAGAAAATATTAGATGAAGAATCATTATATGGATATGATATTGATAGGACAATGGTTAGAATAGCCGTAATGAACTTAATGATGCATGGAATAACAAATCCTAGGATTATTGGGGAAGATACTTTATCTAAAAGATATAATGAAAAAGGAGTTTATGATTTAATTCTTGCAAATCCTCCATTTAAAGGATCTATAAATAAAAGTGAAAAATCAGATGATCTTACAATAAGCACTAGTAAAACTGAACTTTTATTCTTAGAACTTATGTATAATTGTCTTTCAATTGGAGGAAGATGTGCGGTAATTGTTCCAGAAGGAGTTTTATTTGGAAGTTCTAATGCCCATAAATCAATAAAAAAACTCTTATTGGAAAAATGTAGGCTGGATGCAGTGATATCTATGCCTTCTGGGGTTTTCAAACCTTATGCAGGAGTTTCAACTGCTGTTTTATTTTTTACAAAAGGGGAACCTACTGAAAAAGTTTGGTTCTATAAAATGGAAGCGGATGGATTTGGCTTAGATGATAAAAGGAATAAAATAGAAAACAATGATATTCCAGATATAGAAGAAAGATTTGAAAAAAGATTTAAAGAAAAAAATGAAAATAGATTTGCTAAACATTTCTTTGTTTCACTAGAAGAAATTAAAGAAAAAGGGTGGGACTTATCTATCAACAGATACAAAAAAGAAAAAGAAAAAGAGATTGTTTATAGACCGAGCAAGGAAATAATAAAAGAAGCAGAAGAAAATATTAAAGAAGTTTTAGAAGGATTTAAAGAGTTAAAAAATAAGACTTAAATTAAAATAGCCTCATAGGAGAATATTTACTATATATAGAGAGGCTTTTTTAGTATTTTTAGCTATAAAATACGACGATAAAACTAATTTTAGCCTCTGATTTTCAAGGAGCTAATTTTTATATTTGATTAATCTTTTTAGCTTATTTTGTAAATATCTGTAATCTATTGTTTTTCCAAGTTTTCTATATTTTTGTATGTAATGTTTGTTAGTTGGAATAAAATACCAATCATCATATTCATTATTTAGTTCAATAATCTTTTGCATTAGTTGATTTCTAGCTTTTTCATAAACAATTCCAGTTTCAATTTCTAATCCAATTTTCTTTCCTTCAACTTCAAAAATCAAATCAGGTTTTTTAGTGGCATACCTTATTACATTTATTTTTCTCTTCTCAAGAAAGTTAGCAATATCCTCTATTAAAAACAAATGATTTTCACTTTCATTAAATCTAGGTTTAATCAAAAATATCTCTTTCTTGTTTGTTGATATACTCTTTTTATTGACTTCTTTATATCTCTTTTCAAGCAAAAATCTTACCTCATCTTTATTCAAATCTTTTTTTCTAAAGAATCTTTTACTTTCATCAACATTTATCTCTATCTTTTTAGGAACTTTTTTCTTTCTAGTTTTTTTAATCTTTTTTACTTCTTTTTTTATCTCTGGCTTAGTCTCTTTTTTTTCTATAGGTTTTTTCCCATTGGCTAAAATTTCATCTGCATTAGTTGTGATTAAATAGTGTTCTTTTTTTGAAGCTACAATCTTAAGATTAGAATGTTCATCTTCCATAATTAAGATGCCTTCACCAAGCAATGCAGTCAAAAGAGCTATTCTTTCAGAACTGCTTAGGTGAAACACTTTTTCTATGCTGTCAATTACGGCTGGTTTTTGTTTTAATAAGATAGTATATGAGCTATTGGCTAAAACAGATCTTCCTGCTTTAGAATTAAGCATATCTTCAACTTCTTGATTGATTAAAAACAAACCAAGATTAAATTTTCTACACGTTTTAACAATCTCAAATATGTAAGAGGCTTCATTAGTCTTTCCAAGCAAAGCCCAAGCTTCATCAATCACTAGCAGTTTTCTTGATAAATCCTCCTTCATTTTA
>Ga0272442_10011905_pt1 | contig 10563 bp, 1 predicted proteins | sample SSMForm2O_FD_200262 | JGI IMG/M metagenome (GOLD analysis project Ga0272442, IMG submission 200262) | Marine sediment archaeal communities from Little Sippewissett salt marsh, Falmouth, MA, United States - SSM-Form-2O | ecosystem: Environmental > Aquatic > Marine > Wetlands > Sediment ... | reverse complement strand
GCGATATTTTTTTGGTGTTTCTGTTTTAATGGTGCAAATGTACTTTCCAGTGACAAGGTATGTCAAAGGTCTAAAACAGACCTGTTCTGTGAAAAGCCCGAGAGTCAAATCACAATCGACCGGGTGTGTGAGCAAATCGCAAAAGGCAATTTCGAAGGCGCCCGACAGCTTGTTCAAAAAGCGGCTATACCTCAAAGCGAGACACTTGAGCAGCTTGAGGCTGTTATTGACGAGTATATGGTGATAGAAACTCGGCGGGAGGTATCTAAAAACGAAGTTTATAAAAAGCAGATGGAAAAACTTGAAAAGCTTCGCTGTGAAGGGGTACCAGAGGATGTAAACGGCATCGACAAAGTCCTTTCAGTAGTAGTTAACATTCTGGAATATGCCGACAATGAACAGGAAAAAGCCTTGGTCGAAGATTCTTTTATACAACAAACCATAGCTCAAGCCAAAGCAAAAGCCGCCGAGTTCGAAATGAAAGGTAAATGGCTTGAAGCTAATAAAATCTGCTATGGCAAGCTGGTGCAAATTTACAAAGAAGATCAGAAATATCGCGACCACGCAAAAGAGCTTCTGGATAAGTCCGACATTCTGTTATCTTTTCAGGACAGTTCCTGCCAGAGCTTCGAAGAACGTTACGCAGGTGTAAAAAAACAGGCATTTATCAACGTAGTTGACATTCTCGATTCGAGCTATGTCAATATTATTGATTATCACCAAATGGCGGTTAATGGGCTGCGCCGCTGTAAATTGTTATCAGAAGTGATGAGTAATCCATACTTTGATACTTTTTATAATTTACAGAGTGCACACTTCAACAACTGGGGTGAATCCATGGATGCGATGTTGAGAGAAGTAAACCAATCATCAGTAAATATAAACAAGGATAAGTTTGTAGATATTTTTGAAAAAGTTCTGTCCCTTAACCGATCTCGTTATGGTGGGATGGAAATTCCTCATAATTTACTGATTGCGCACTTTGCCGAAGGAGCATTATCGGCACTGGACCCTTATACGGTGGTTTACTGGCCCAGTCAGGTGCAGGATTTTAAAAAGGCTGTAGAAAATCAGTTTCCGGGTATCGGCATAAAGTTTACAAAAGAACAGGGCCTGATAAAAGTAGTAAGCGTGCTGCCTAATACGCCGGCGTACAAGTCCGGTCTTAAGGCCGGGGATATTATCAAAGCGGTGGACGGTATCTTAACATCGAATATGTCAACGGAATGTGCAGTCAAGAGCATTACAGGCCCGGAAGGGACAGAAGTTACTTTAACAGTAGTAAGGGCTGCCGATAATGAAGCCTGCGATATTACACTGAGCAGAGCTAAAATAAATGTTCCTTCAGTTCAAGGTCTGGAAAAGACTAAAACAGATAAATGGCGGTATATGATTGACGAGCGCAACGGTATCGGTTACGTACAAATCACCAGTTTCGATTCGAGGACAGCCGAAAATTTCGAAGATGTGCTTTGTCAGCTTGAAGCCGAGGGATTAAAAGGATTGATTTTAGACTTGCGTTCCAATCCGGGGGGGCTTTTAGACAGTGCTGTTGAGATAGCTGATAAGTTCATCAGTCGGGGATTAATAGTCAGGACGCAGCCGCGATTTGGAATGGCCACTTATGAGTCGGCCCGGGAGGAAAGAACTCATCCCGACCGGCCGCTTGTTATCCTTGTAAACAATCTTACCGCCAGCGCCTCGGAAATTGTAGCGGGGGCCTTGAATGACCCTAAATATAACAGGGCGGTTCTGGTCGGCGAAAGGACTTACGGCAAGGGCAGCGTCCAAACAGTAGCAAGTCAATCAGGTACCGAAACGCAGCTAAAATATACCATAGCGTATTATCATTTGCCCTCCGGACAAAAGGTCAAAAGTCAAAATACGATGCAAAATCGAGAAGAAAATAGCTGGGGTATTTCACCGGATGTTACTGTGGAACTGCGAAGTGACGAGTTCCAAAAATTGGCTGAAGTACAAAGAGCAAGTTATTTATCTAAAGATGATTATTCAAACCGACACAGGATAAATACCGACCCGCAACTGGCAGTTGGTTTATTAGTTCTGAAGAGCAAGATGATACAATACGGTTATACATTGGTCTTAAATTGATAAGTCTTTTGCCTCTAATTAACTATCTATCCTTGCCGTCATAAAAAAAAAGCGTGGCAACTTTGAAAGCTGCCACGCTTATAAAACGTCCCTGTTTTTCAAACTAACTCTATTGGGCCTGAACTACGAGACCTGCAATAACCTGACGGTTAATGTTGGAGTGAGTCACACTTGGTGTCTCATTCGCGCCGGTCGCCGCCTTGTAGCCGGCTACGCCGTCGGCAGATACCATGCCAAGTTCAATAGCCTCGGTAAAGCCGTTGTTGACGGAATATGTGCCGGTATTGCCACAACTCGCAGCCAAAACAACCATGTCACCGTCATTGGTAGAAAGGGCACTTGTCGATATGGTAGCAGTTGTGCCGCCATTGGAAGCGCTGGCTCCGACAGGACTGGTCTGGTTGACGTTCTGCATAAATACACTCGTAAAAGCCGGTGTCCGGTTGGGGACTTCGGCCCACGTTACAACAAAACTGCTTCCGCTTGCAGCGTCAATGCCGTCCTCATCAAGAACGAACAGGCCGACATAAGCCCTGTAGCCGCTGCCTTCATTGTCTTCAATAACTTCGGTCATTGACTGGCCGCCGTAAGTGACAGAAGTTATATTCATATCGGCATTATTGTCTTCTGCGTGGGCGGTGAATACCAGAAGCCGGTTTGACCCTGATTCCTTTGTATGGCTTGTACCGGAAACCCACGAGCCGATAATTTCCACATCCGAAGACGCAGCCACTGTTGTAAAGCTCCAGACATTACCGGTTGTCGTACCTTCAGCGTTGACCTCGTCGATGCGCCAGTAGTAGGTAGTATTGTTGGACATTGTTCCGGGGTCATAGGTTGTGGCCGTCTGGTTGCCCTGGAACTCGCCCGCATCCGGAGTCGAATCGGTTCCGAAATAGACATCGTGAGACGTTGTATCGGAACCTGCTGTCCAGCTTAAATCTGCATCAATGCTGACATCGGTGGCGCTGTCGGATGGGCTGGGACTGCTCGCCTGCCCGGGAAGGGTCGGAGCCCCGCCTGTGTAGATATCATTAATATCATTCTGACTAAGGGCATAGTTGTAAACACGAACGTCGCTGATAAGGCCATTCCACTCGCGGGCGTTGCTGCCGCCATCCTTTGATTGAGAATTCTCACCAATCCAGACGTCCCAGTTGTTGGTTGCCATATTGCCCGAACAGGCGACGGAATTAGAGTCCAAACCACCATCGATATATATGTAGGCATTTGAACCATCATATACGCCTGCAACGTGATGCCACTGGTTGTCGAAGATACCGACGCCGGCCTGTATCCCATCCCAGGGCATACCTGAGACGTCAACATAAAAGCTCATTGCGTTGTCCCTGCTTGCCTTCTGCAGCGCCCAGCCGTCACCAGCGTCCTGTCCCTTGGCGATAATGGTTGAGAAGTTTCTCCAGTCAATATAATCATCCTTCATCCATCCCATTACCGTGATATTTCCTGTAAGGTCATAGTCTGATTCGTTGGGTATTGTGATATAGTTGTTGTCTCCGGTGAAGTCAAGGCACCAGCCGCGTTCGGCATCGTTTGTCCAGGTTAGAGAACCAACGAGTGTACCATCATTGCCGTTAGTGCTCGAGTCGGCAGCAGTACTTCCCGAACCTTCATCAAGTTCCCACCAGCCGATAACCTGGTCACCTGAACTGATTACTGTGGTGAAGTTCCAGACAGAACCTGTTGTTGTACCGGCGGCGTTAAGCTCATCAATACGCCAGTAGTATGTGGTATCGTTGGACATAGTGCCGGGGTCAAAGGTTGTTGCCGTCTGGTTACCCTGGAAAGTACCGGGGCTGGTGGTACCGAAGTACACATCGTGACTGGTCGCACCCGAGCCGGCTGTCCAGCTAAGGTCGGCACTGACACTGACATCTGTAGCGCTGTTTGATGGGCTTGGACTGCTTGCCTGACCCGCAGCTGCCACGATAGTCGTGAAGTTCCAGACCGAACCGGTGGTTGTACCGGCGACATTTATTTCGTCGATGCGCCAGTAATAGGTAGTATCGTTTGACATCGAACCTGTATCAAACGTAGTAGCGGTCTGGTTACCCTGGAAGGTACCGGGGCTGGAAGTGCCGAAGTAAACATCGTGACTTGTGGCGCCGGAACCAGCCGACCAGCTAAGGTCGGCGTCAATACTTACATCCGTAGCGCCGTTGCCCGGACTCGGATTAGAAGCCTGACCCGGCGCTGCAACTATTGTGGTGAAACTCCAGACATTACCAGTCGTAGTCCCACCTAAGCCAACCTCATCAATACGCCAGTAATAAGTCGTGTCGTTGGACATTGTGCCGGTATCGAATGTAGTAGCTGTCTGATTGCCCTGATATGAACCGGGACTGGAAGTGCCGAAGTACACATCGTGCGAGGTGGTATCGGAACCTGCCGTCCAGCTCAAATCAGTATTGACAGCTACATTTGCAGCACTGTCGGCGGGACTGGGATTGCTTGCCTGTCCCGGCGGTGGAACTGCGGCCTCTTCAGTTGTAAAGCTCCAGACCGAACCTGTTGTTGTACCGCCGGCATTGACCTCGTCGATACGCCAGTAGTATGTCGTATCATTGGCCATTGTGCCGGGCTCAAAGGTTGTAGCAGCCTGATTACCCTGATATGAACCGGGGCTGGAAGTACCGAAATATACGTCGTGGCTTGTCGCACCGGAACCAACCGACCAGCTAAGGTTGGCATCGATATCTACATCAGTAGCAGTATTGGCCGGGCTTGGACTGGATGCCTGGCCGGGTGCTGCAACGATTGTCGTGAAGTTCCAGACCGTGCCGGTAGTTGTGCCGGCGGCGTTGACTTCATCGATGCGCCAATAGTATGTCGTATCGTTAGACATAGTGCCGGGCTCAAAGGTTGCAGCCGTCTGATTGCCCTGGAATGCACCTGGACTGGAAGTGCCGAAGTAAACATCGTGGCTCGTTGCACCGGAACCAGCCGACCAGCTAAGGTTGGCATTAATATCTACATTGGTAGCAGCGTTGGCTGGGCTTGGACTGGATGCCTGGCCGGGTGCTGAAACGATTGTCGTGAAGTTCCAGACCGTACCGGTGGTTGTGCCGGCGGCATTGACTTCATCAATACGCCAGTAATATGTCGTATCATTGGCCATTGTTCCGGGGTCATAGGTTGTGGCTGTCTGGTTACCCTTGAACTCACCTGAATCCGGTGTCGAATCGGTGCCGAAATAAACATCGCTCGAGGTGGAACCAGTGCCTGCATCCCAGCTTAAATCAGCGTTAATGCTGATGTTTGTAGCGCTTTGGGCCGGGCTTGGATTGCTTGCCTGGCCCGGAGGCGTAGGTGCACCACCTGTGTAGATATCGTTAACCTCACTCTGAGTGAGGGCATAATTGTAAATACGCACATCGTCGATGAGGCCTTCCCATTCACGGGCAGCGGAACTGCCGTCGCGAGTCTCAGAATTATCACCAATCCAGACATCCCAGTTGTTGGTTGCCATATTGCCCGAACAGGCAACCGAATTGGAATCAACGCCGCCATCTATATATATGTACGCATTTGAACCGTCATATACACCGGCAACATGATGCCAATCGTTGTCGAAAACGCCGACACCTGCCTTGATTCCATTCCACGGCATACCCGATACGTTAACATAAAAGCTCATTCCATTGGTTTTTCCTGCTTTTTGAAGTGCCCAGCCGCCGCTGCCATCCTCACCTTTGGCGATGATGGTTGAGAAGTTTCTCCAACTAACGTAGCTTGCTTTCATCCAGCCCATCACCGAAATTGAGCCGGTGAGGTCATAGTCGGATTCATTGGGTATAGTAACATAGTTGTCAGCGCCGGTAAAATCGAGGCACCATCCACGTTCGGTATCATCTGTCCAGTCGGGACTGCCGACGAGTGTGCCGTCATTTTCATAAGTACTCGAATCCGTAGCAGTGGTACCGGAGCCATCGTTAAGTTCCCACCAGCCTATAATCTCTTCGCCGGCGCTTTCTATTGTTGTAAAGCTCCAGACATTGCCCGTGGTTGTGCCGCCGGCATTAATTTCATCAATGCGCCAGTAGTAGGTCGTGTCATTGGCCATCGTGCCGGGGTCAAAAGTAGTAGCTGTCTGGTTGCCCTGGAAGGTGCCGGGGCTGGTCGTTCCGAAGTAAACATCGCTTGAAGTAGAATTTGTGCCTGCCGTCCAGCTTAAATCAGCCGTAATGCTTACATCTGTTGCGCTGTTGGCCGGGCTCGGATTGCTCGCCTGGCCCGGAGGCGAGGGAGCAGCTTCGGTAGTGAAGTTCCAGACATTGCCGGTGGTTGTGCCGGCCGTATTGACTTCATCGATACGCCAGTAGTAAGTCGTATCATAACTTAATGTTCCAGGGTCGAAGGTAACGGCCGTCTGGTTACCCTGGAATGCTCCGGGACTGCTGGTGCCGAAGTAAACGTCATGCGAAGTAGCATCTGTTCCGGCGGTCCAGCTCAAAGTTGCGGTAATACTCACATCGGTAGCGCTATTTGCGGGATTGGGAGTGCTTGCCTGTCCCGGAGGTGTCGGACCGCCTGTGCTGGCCTTAACCACAAAGCCGATAACCGACTGACGATTGACATTTGTATGCGAAACTCCGGGGGTTACGTTAGCACCAGTGCATGCGAGATAGCCGCCTATGCCATCAGCCGATGACGGCGATACCTCAATGGCCTCAGTAAAGCCATTAATGGTGGAGTATGTGGCGTCATTTCCGCAGGTACCGGCCACTATAGCCATATCACCGTCATTAGTAGAGAGTGCTGATGTTTCTGCGGTGGTGGTCGTAGTTCCGCCGGTGCCGGTAGCTCCGACAAGAGTAGTCTGATTGACATTTTGCAGGAATACACTTGTGTATGCCGGTGTCGCCGAAGGCGCCGTATTCCAACTCGGAGAGAAAGTGCTGCTTGTCGCTGCATCAATACCATCTTCGTCGAGAATGAACGCACAGGTGTATGCACTGTAGCTGTAGTGCATATTTCTTTCGACAACCTTAGTCATAGACTGGCCGCCGTAAGTTACCGAACCCAGGTCACTCGTATCGGCGCTGGATTCAGCGTGAGCGATGAAGATAAGAGCACGGTTAGTACCGGTTTCTTCTGAGTGTGTAGTGCCGGAGGTCCAAGAACCGATGATTTCCACATCGCCTGCAGCAGCTGCCTCTGTAGTAAAGCTCCAGACATTACCGGTAGTAGTACCGGCAGCATTGATTTCATCTATACGCCAGTAGTAGGTTGTGTCATTTGACATTGAGCCACAGTCAAAAGTAGTCGCTGTCTGGTTGCCCTGGAAAGTACCGGGACTGCTTGTACCAAAGTACACATCGCGAGATGTCGCCCCTGAACCGGCATTCCAGCTAAGGTCGGCGTCTACACTGACATCGGTAGCGCTATCAGCCGGACTTGGGTTGCCAGCCTGGCCCGGAGGTTGTGGCGCCGACTCGGTTGTGAAGTTCCAGACATTCCCTGTTGTTGTACCTTGAGCATTGACTTCATCGATACGCCAGTAATAAGTCGTACTATAGCTCATTGTTCCGGGCTCATAGGTTGTAGCCGTCTGGTTGCCTTGGAACTCACCTGCATCCGGTGTTGAATCAGTTCCGAAGTAAACATCGCTTGAAGTAGAGCCGCTTCCCGCCGTCCAGCTCAAATTGGCGTCAATATCTACATTAGTAGCCCCACTGCTCGGGTTTGGATTGGTTGCCTGTCCCGGGGGCTGTGGAGCTGCTTCGGTAGTGAAGTTCCAAACCACACCGGTAGTTGTGCCCTGGGCGTTAATCTCATCGATACGCCAGTAGTAGGTGGTATTGTTAGACATTGTTCCTGTGTCAAAAGTTGTTGCCGTCTGGTTGCCCTGGAATGTGCCCGGACTGCTTGTGCCGAAGTATACGTCATGCGAAGTCGCACCGGAACCTGCCGTCCAGCTTAAATCGGTATTAATACCTATGTCCGAAGTACCATTGCCGGGGCTCGGACTGCTTGCCTGTCCCGGATACTGTGGGCCGGCGCCAAATTCACCAATCTCCTCTGTAGAAACCACGATGTTGTCAAAGTAGCGTTCCTGTAATTGAGGCGAGCCGCTATTCCAGTAATTTTCGAACAGGAGTATGTTTATTGCATAATCCGTATAGGACTCTACGAAGTTCAAACCTGTCTTACTTGTTTCAAGCTCTCCGTCAATCCAGAACTCCTGCAGTCCGTTAGAATAACCTGCGTCGTTTAGTTTTACGTGTGCTTCTACACAATACCATGTATCACTATGGTCCGTCCGGAATACCGGCGTGGAACCGCTCTGGGCGCCAAGCCAGGTCATATTCTCAAAATCATTGTACCCTATACAAACAACCTCGCTGCTTGAATTGACACATCTTACAGGGTCAATTCCGAGCGCATATCCTGTCCCCTGCCAGAGATGTGCTATCATTGCCTGCGACCAGTCGTTGGAATGGAAAATGGTTGCTCTGGACAGCTTTGCAGGATTGCCCGTCCAGCCGTCCTCCATCTTAAGATACATCCTGTAATAGATTTCCCTGAAATCCTCGGTATTACTGATTCCCTGGTCAAAGCTGCTTGGAGTTCTGCCGAATCCAAGTTTCATACCGCCGGCGCTTACCTCACTCTGCTGAAAGATAACTCTCATACCCTTGGAATTATTAAAGCCGGCCTCATCAGTAATTACGAAATCGCCGTCGTCACTGTCGTATGCGAAATATCTCCCTTCCCTGACCATAGAAGTTTCGTCTTCAAAATCATCACAGAATATCCATTCCGGATGCAGCGTCTGCCAGTTGGTACACTCATCGGCCTGGCCTGAAGACGTTTTAAATGTCCAGACATCACCGACCCACGGACTATTAGGGTCGGAGGTGTCGATTGCATCGATACGCCAGTAATAATAAGTATTAGTGGCTAAAGAACCGGGTTCATAGGTTGTAGCCGTTTGGTTACCCATATACTCGTCGTCCGAGGTGGTCGCATTTTCAACATCGTTATAATTGGTGCCGAAGTAAACATCACTTGAAGTTGATTCACTACCTGCTGTCCAGCTAAGGTCATCATTCGGGTCCACACTTTTTGCCCCGTCGCGGGGGTTGGGATTACGGGGGTAGGCAGGATCAAAGCCGGCAAGAACCGCTATCTCGCTTTCTGTAAGTGCATGGTTATAAATGCGTACATCATCGATAATCCCATTACAGTGACGGTAACCGTTTGAACTGTTGACGTCTTCGGCATTGGCGCCGATGAAAACACCCCAGTCATTAGTCCCGATACTGCCGGTTATTTCGGTGAAAGTGTCTTCTGTGGCATCTACGTATATAGATATCCTCGAGCCGTCATACACGCCGGCAACATGGTGCCACTCGCCGTCAAATACGTCCGCTGAGCCTTTAAGACCGTCCCATGAGGTCAGGCCGTTAAGGACAAAACTGACATTACTGGTCTTTGCATTTCGCTGAAGCGCCCAGGCGCTCTCGTGACCCTTGGTGACGAAAGACATAAAGTTCGTGGTAGTATCGCCCGGGTCCAGCTTAAGCCAGGCAGCAACGGTGATGCTGCTGGTTATGTCGTAATCCGATTCGTTCGGGATTTCGACATAATCGTAGGGTCCGTCAAAGTCCAGCCCCCCATTCAGCTTGCCGGTAACCCACTGAGGTCCGCTGACCGACCCGTCATTTCCGGCTGAGCCTGAATCAACGGCCGTAGAGCCCGAGCCATCGTCGAACTTCCACCAACTGACCAGACCGGCCGAAGCTGGGGTTGCGACAATCCCAAGCAGAAAAAAAACTGCCGTCAAAAAAATTAATTTTCTAAGCATGATAAGCCTCCTTGAAAAAATGTTAATATTCCGAATGTCTCCGTTTTTTCATCGTTTAGCTCCGTTGCCAAACAAACATTTCGCTAATATAGAAGCCGCAAACTCATTTCTACAATAAACTTGCAGCACATACCACCATGTATTGTGAAGTTCCGAGGATAAGCCTCCGAAATTTCGCACGTTTATGTAGTAACCTATACACCCCCCCTAGACCTCTGTCAAGTTTTTTTTAATTTTTTTGAGTGGGCAAGTGCATATCAAAAAAGCGTGGCGGTTTTTTAGGCCGCCACGCTTGTAAAACATCTCTGTTTTTCTAATTTAATTCTATTGTGCCTGCACTACCATACCTGCAATAACCTGACGGTTAATGTTGGAATGAGTAACGCTCGGCGTCTCATTAGCGCCGGTCGCCGCCTTGTAGCCGGCAACTCCGTCAGCAGAGACCATGCCAAGTTCAATAGCCTCAGTAAAGCCGTTATTGACGGAATAGGTTCCGGTATTACCGCAGGTCGCGGCTAAAACAACCATGTCACCATCATTAGTAGAAAGGGCGCTTGTCGATATGGTGGAAGTTGTGCCGCCATTGGAAGCGCTGGCCCCGACGGGACTGCTCTGGTTGA
>Ga0272442_10011903_pt1 | contig 10563 bp, 7 predicted proteins | sample SSMForm2O_FD_200262 | JGI IMG/M metagenome (GOLD analysis project Ga0272442, IMG submission 200262) | Marine sediment archaeal communities from Little Sippewissett salt marsh, Falmouth, MA, United States - SSM-Form-2O | ecosystem: Environmental > Aquatic > Marine > Wetlands > Sediment ... | reverse complement strand
CCATAATTGTACCCAATGATTGGGACAAAACTTCTATTCAAACCAAGCACTGGTGTTAAAACAAAAGATTGAAGCTTGAAATAAATACCGACAATGGCAATGTAAACTGCAGCAAGAGGTAACCCTTCAAGTATCTTATTTGTCCCTGCGATTGTTATACTCATTACTAAATGTATCATTATCGTTGGAACGCCAACAACAAATATGTTTCTGATTATTTTTGTGTCAAGTGCAAATCCTTTCAGTGTTATATCTACTTCATTTCTCTTGCTAAACAAAATAACCGTTAACATTACGCAAGAAATAATCCTAGATGAAACAGTTGCAATGGCGGCACCTTCCACTCCAAGCGCTGGAAACTCCCACAATCCAAAGATTAAGAATGGATCCAAAATAATATTCAAAAAGGCAGTTAAAAGCAGCATGAACATCGGTAACAGATAATTTCCTTGAGCTCTGAGGATATTGAGACCTGCTCTAAGATAGAATAATGAAAATGATCCCAAAAGAATGATTCGGACATATGATGCACCAAGATTTACGATATTTGGATCACTGATAAACAATCTGATAATATCCTCTGATAAAAAGAGACCTATAAGGGTAGCAATAACCCCAAAAATTGCAGCTAAGATAATCGAATTACATGCGGTCTGGCTTGCTTTTTCCTTCTGATTTTTTCCAAGTAAACGTGAAATTAAAGATTGAGACCCAACACCCGTACCAGTTGCTATGCCAGCAAGAATCATTTGTATTGGAAAAACTATTGAAAGAGCTGAAATAGCAGCAATACCAAGTCTACCAACAAAAATTGTATCAACTAAATTGTAACTTGTACCAACGATCAATCCGATTGTAGCAGGGATGGATAGTCGCAGGAGAAGTTTTTTAACTGGTTCTTTTCCCAGTCGGCTGGCATTTGACTTGTTATTCATAATAAATACACTTTACTATTACGAAATGATGTTAACTTGGAATGTAGATATTGAATTAATAACTTTTCAAAATATGAGATAATTTTAATTCTTCGCTATCTAAAGGATTCACTTGATAAAACAAGTTAGTATCAATAACAGAATTTTACAAAAATTTATTAGCATAACATAGTTCTACATCACCTGATACCATATGGAAAAACCACCGATCTTCATCATCGGCTGTCCCAGATCAGGAACGACACTGATGAGAGTAATTATTGATTCGCATCCAAATATCTGCTGTGGTCCTGAAACACACCTTATTAAAAACATGAAAAATTTAAGAGAGAAAATCGGTGAAAGATGGGAAATGTTAAAACCATATGGTATCGAAGAACAGGCACTGGATCAAAAAATACAAGAAATTCTTACACTCTTCACAAACAATTACATGAGAGCAAAAAACAAAAAAAGATGGGCTGAAAAAACCCCTGAAAACATTTTTTATGTAGACGTTATAGACAAATTTTTCCCGAAATGTCAATTTATTAATGTCATCAGAGACGGCAGGGACGTAGTCTGTTCATTTAAGCAACGATGGGGTAGCAAAACCGTTCTTTCAGGTATAAAAAACTGGAATCGCAGTATTGAATTAACCTACACATATCGTACTAAATTCAAGAAGGACCGATATATAGAGACTAAATATGAAGATCTGGTCACTCACCCAGAACAGGAGACAAAAAAAATTATGGAATTACTTGGAGAGGAGTGGACACCTGAACTTCTTGAGCATCATAAATCCAACCATGATTTTTGGTTTAATTTCAACAAAGAATCTAAAGATGATCAGAAAATAGAAAAACATCCACTTCGGCATTCGCCGAGTAAACCAGTATTTTCATCAAGTGTTGGAAAATGGAAAAAAAATCTAAATGTATTGGAAAAAGCATTGTTGAACATACACCTAGAAAAAAACCTGAAAAAACTAGGTTATAAATGAAGATATTCATGGGATGGAGGTAGCAATACATTTTCAATTTTTTAAAGAACTTTCTGCTTCATATTTGCAGTATGTTAGATATTTATCCATTCTTTTGGCTATGAATTGATCTCTTCGTTGCAATTCCTCCAATAATACAGTTTTTCTTGGTTTTATAAAATCACGATAGTTAAGGTTTGATTGCAACGGTAAATCCAAAAATTTCATAATGCCAACGATTATTGATCGCGGATCTCCACATAGATCTTCATACCGTACATTGATATATTCTTCATCTTTTTGTAGAACGTCGATGCTTTCTAAAAAAATGTCAGTCTCATTTGCTATCCTTTTGATCGCCGAAGTTACTCGGATTGGAGTGCGCGATGAATAAAGAAATCGATAATAACGAAGTCGAATATTACTGTCAAAAACCTGGTCATACCATGGGGACAGCATAGCCATATAGGCACTCTTATTCTGCAAAAGGATTCGCATTGCCTTGATTTGAGAGTTGAGTGTTTTAATAGGATTTCGATGGATAAATATGAATTTCGCATTGGGAAACATTTTCCGAATGTATGTAAAATTGGAGAAATCAAACGGATTTTTCAGAAGAAGAAGTTTTTTAGAATCTGAGATAAACTGAATTTTTTTACATAACTCCGTGAATAGCGGCAGATTGTTCTGGTTTAGTCGAGATTGCTTGGTTTTTTGAGCAAGGAGGAAACCATACTCCTCAGGAAAATCAGGAGTTAACTGCAATCGGTCAATTCCACGAGTCATCTGGGATTGATGCCTAAAAAATTCTGACAAGTTGTCCTTTACATCATCCTCCAGATTGTTTATATGATTGTGCAGAAGTTCATTGTACTTGACAATGTGGTATGCAGTGATCACGTTGAAACAGTTAGCTGCACCTAGCATTTTGTATAATATGCTTGTTCCTGATCGCTGTAATCCCATGATAAATACTGGTTGAAACGAAATATTTTTTATTTTGTCTAAGTATTGTATGTCTAAATCTGCTGTTGAATCTATATTTTTCATGCGCCTCATATCTATTCTGCTGATTATGGGTATAAGAAAGCATATTAATAGATTTTTAGAACTGCCCCTGCTAAGATGAAAATATCCTCATTGGAATACATTCGGCAAAGTATATAATGGGGGAAGGTAAATACGAGAGAAAATTAATCATAAAAACAGAATGGGTAGAGAGATCATGCAAAAGGTAGTATTAATTGGTGTTGACGGAGCAACTCCTGATCTCATAGATAAATGGATAAATGAAGGCAAACTCCCAAATTTTCAAAAACTACGAGAATGTGGGACAGGAGGAAAACTTAAATCGACCACTCCCCCATTTAGCGCCCCTGCGTGGACCTCAATAATTACCGGTTGCAACCCAGGCAAACATGGAATATATGGATTTGAAAGCACCGGCACCCTCGAACCACACCTCATAAATTCTCGCCACAGAAAGGTTCCAGCCATTTGGAGTTTTTTAACAAGCATCGGAATGAAAAGCATCGTAGTTAATGTTCCCGTTACTTACCCACCAGAGAAAATAAATGGTGCAATGATTACAGGCTTGCTTACGCCATCTCGTGATTCAAATTTCACATTCCCTAAAAACATCAGAGAGCGATTGATCAAATGTGATCTAGGTGAATATGAACTGGAACAGTTTTGGCTGGAGGATTTTTCACGTTCACGCATGAAAAAACGTGCTCCCGAAAAACTATTGAAACATATTAACAGGCAAATGACCTCCCGCTCACAGGTTGGATTAAATCTCATGAAAGAATCAGATTGGGATTTCACCATGATTGTTTTTCGTGGTACAGACACTGCACAGCATTTTCTCTTTGATAAAAAGGACCTATTAATCTCATGCTATCAAAAGGTAGATGAACTTATTGGCGAGATTATGAACAAAACACCAGATGCCTTATTTTTTGTTGTCTCTGATCATGGCTTTGAAGAAATTGAAAAAATATTATATCCGGATAACGTACTATATAACGCCAATTTTTTGACACCCTCTCAGGATCCACATGATAGTCCCTTTTCTCAATTTTATTCGTTGATTTACAGAACCATCAACTGGTTTTTGGGAATGCTACCTGCAAAGTTTCTCAGAGAATCAAAAACAATCAAGAAACTACTCTTTTCAGGTTCTTCAAAAGCAAAACTCATTGATTTTTCTAAAACCAAAGCATTTTCTACAGCAGATGGTCGCGGTATTCAAATATGCCGTAAAGACAAATACAAAGAAGGGATAGTAGAAGCAGCAGATTATAACAAGGTATTCGAAGAGGTAAGTGAGCTCCTTAGAGACTTGAAAGACCAAGAAGATGGAAAGCAAATCGTCGAGAACGTGTATAGATGGAACGAAGCATATAGTAAAGATGCGAAAGACCCACCGGATATCGTGTTTGATTTGAAAAAAGGAGTTACTGCAAGTGAATGGATACGATTCCCAAACAGAACGAGTAATATGTTGAAATCAAGAAAACAACATATTCCATATCTTTTTAATGAAGACCCTTCTGGACGTTCTGGTGATCATTCCCAATATGGGGTGTTCTTTGCAAATGGCAAAGGAATTAAATCAAACTATGAAGTCAGCAATATGTCTGTAGAAGATATATTGCCCATGATTTTTACAGCTATGAATATTCCAATACCAAGCAGCGTTGACGGGAAAGTTCATGAGGATATTTTCATAGAGAAACCAATCGTAGAAAAAATAGATTGGGCTTCCTACTCATCTAGCAAGCAGACCTTGGCAAAATCCGAACTAGAAAAAATTCGGGAACTGAGAAAAAAGTTTTAACCTAACAAAAAACTGAACACATAAATCAACAGAGAGACTCAACGTCCACCTAACCATGTTAATATGTTTTTTTCAAAATATTCCTGTAGATTTTTCAGAGAGAATTTTTGCGAGTTGATCAGTGCCTCTCTCTTTAATTCTTGCAATTTTTCAGGATTTGAAATTAATTTTTTTATTACATGCTCAAGTTCTATTGAATCTGAATATTTCAATGTAGAACTTTCTAGTTCAGGCAAAATATTAAACTCGGCTGGCACAATAATCGGTTTGGCATATTGAATCGCATTGAATACAACGCCACTCCCAACAGTTTTTCCATATATCTCTTCAATATCTCCATCTGCTCTTGTCTTGATTCTTATGGGCGCCAAAATAATATCGCTTTGTGTAAGTATATCATCAAAGGTGTCATCCGGGACAAAATGATCGAATATTTCAACATCACATCCTTTTTGTTCCATGTCTTTGAATTTGTTATAGATCTGTCTGCCAAACTTACCAACGGGAAGTCCCGGAACACATAGTTTGATTTTTTCTTTGTGGTGTTTAAAGAGAGTTTCAAAGGCAGGAAAGACAGCGCCATAATCTTTTCGATGTCCCTGGATTAAACCTGGAATTACAATCTTTAGTTTTCCTTCATCTTCTTGTCCCTTCATCGTTTTGGCATTTTCAAAGATGGAAGTCGGTAGTGTAAATATCTCCTTTTCGTAATCGGTGTTTGCTCTGATGTAATCTTTGAGTGGGTGGTATATAACATTAATAGCGTCAAATTTAGGGAATATGAATCTATGGATTAATATAGATGCAAGATTGGTGTCAGCAGTTCTTATCGGATGTTTTATACCGGATATAAGCCGGGGTTTCAACCAGGCATTGACATGATGTATAAGAAGAATAGTCTTAGACTTTGGATTAAATCCAAGATAACAGATAAGATCAAGAAGGGTTTCATGGATGGTGTTTATAAACAGTACATCAATTTTTTTATTACATATTGTCTCGACACGTTTAATAAAAGAACGAAAAGTCTCGTTATCTTCTTTGAGTATAATGTCATAATTTTTTTTATCTTTCTCTGTCAGATAGGTTTCAAGTCGAAGGTATAGTTCTTTAGTTGTAAATATAGTCACATTAGTAATACTTGTTTTACAAATCCTGCTGAAAGTGTATAAAATCGGTATGTGACGACGTATCTCAAATATCCCAATTTCTACGGGGAGCTTTGAAGTTAGATTATTTTCAGTAATCATTGTTTTTAGCTCCATGAAAATACTGTATTTAGATAGTTGCCGTATATTATAACCCTTCCCATAAAACCAAAATAGTCGCTAGTTTTTTTGAAGAATTTCGGCAATTCTTCTTGCAGCTTTTTTATCTCCTTTGGGTTGTGGCAGTTTTTTTGCTAGTGCCTGTGCATTTTTTAAGTAGATGTCATAATTGTCAAAGATCTCTTTTATTGCACTCAAGAGATGCTTTTCTTTGGAATATTTCCTAGATAACATAATACCCACGCCATGACCAACCATTTTTTCCAGATTGAGATGTTGTTCGAACTGCATTGGAAATCCAATAACTGGCTTTCCCGCATATGCTGCAGCATAGACAGTTCCTTGACCACCATGCATCATCGTGAGATCCACCATTTTATGCAGTTTCTGAATAGATGGTACAAATTTCATTAAAAGTATGTTTTCATTGACAATCGACAATTCGTTTTCATTTAGTATGCTTGCATATACAGCGATAACCCTGTAATTAGTTTTGTTTAGTGCATGCAATATGCTAAGGAAAAACTTTTTGTCACCACTGCTACCCATAGTCAGGAGAATCGATTTTTCAGACTTGTTTAAATGTTGTGCAATATCATGTTCAATTGCTTTTGCTTTTTCTTCTGAAAAACGCTCTGAAAACACTTCTTCAAGAGAGATAATCCCAACATAATTCTCATCTTGAAATAGCTGTTGATTTGGAAAGACATTAATAAACTCCAAAAAATTTGTTCCCAAAGTCACATCACCATACACTACATCCATCGTGCTTTTAAATGGCTTCAAATGGTGTTCTCTGGCAACAGCATTAAACGGTTTCAAAAATTTTTTACTCTTGTTAAAACACAAATTTAAAACTGGAACTTTAAATGATTGCGGAATTAAACGAGTTAAACTGTTTTCGAAATTATCAGGAACCCTTAGATGAAAATTTCCTGGTGCTGGCGAAACACAGATCAGAGGTATATATGCTGCACGGGCAGATAGCGCACAGGGAATATTAACAAATGATACTACCATTTCCACTCCTGTTTTCTTATACGCTTCAATCTCTTCTTTTACAGCCTCCCTCAAAAAAGATTCATCGTAGGCTATTCCCCTTTGTTCTCCACGGTTGATTTTTATTATTTTTATTATGGATTCTTCGGTATAAATGGGATTGACTTGCACTACACTATATCCTAAATCCTTTGCCAGGTATTCATATTTCCCACCGTGACTGAAGAATACTGCTTTACCACCAAGTTCTATGTATCGTTTAGCCACTAATATAGCACGTCCTGTTTCAGCGAGATTATAAAATAGAGGGAAGAACCCCACAACTGGTTTATCCGTGATCATTGTTCCGACCATGTTGTTGCTCATACTCTTTTTATCTTGAAAGAAATACCTTTGATAGCTTAAAAAGGTTTTACTTATTTCTCAAAATCATCCTAAAATATTTCCATATTGTACCTAATACGTCGTTATTTATCTTTTCAATGTATTTTGTAGTGGACGATAAGTAAATAGCACTATCAAGAAAAATATTTATTTGATGATCATATAGGCGGTGATAGGCAATGCCAAAGGAAATATCATCTTGGATAATATTATCTGTTCTTCATGACATAATTTCAAGAGTCTCCCACCATTGTCACACATCAATCCAAGAAACGAGGTATTATGCAGAAATTAACGGGCAATCTGAAAAAACATAGGATTATGGATGCTTTAATCTACGGAATATCTAGAAAAACAGCAATCTTTGAAACTCTTCGATTTAGAGCCTGGTTGTTCACAAAGAAATTAAAATACACCTCAAATTTGAATCCAATAGTTATCGGAGGTTGCCCAAGAAGTGGTACAACACTAGCACGATCTTTAATTGGCATACATCCAGAGATTGCGTCACCAAAGAATGAATACAACATACTTATGTGGATAAAAAACAATAATATTCTAGAAAGCATCTTTGGTTTCTCTGCAGAAGAAATCAGCACATTAAAAACTAAACATAAAGATCTTGCCTGTTTTGCAGAAAACGTTTTAAAGTTATATATGCAAAAAGAAGGCAAGCAAGTTGTTGCACTAAAACATCCGTTCCACATTATAATTATAGATGAACTGTTCCGTTATTTCCCAAACATGAGATTCATTCATGTGATTAGAGACGGAAGAGATGCTTCGTGTTCACTACGGACACACCCAAAAAGAAAAATGGTAGAAGGGGAAATTGTCCCAAATACTACAAAAAATCCTTTTGATTGGTGCATCAGACGATGGGTATCATGCATAAACCAAGGTAAGAAATGGAGAAAATCCGATAGATATATTGAGATTAGATATGAGGATTTAGTGAATAATCCTGTAAGTACTATGGAAAAAATATTCAAATTCTTAGGGTTAAAAATGATTGCTGAAGACAAACTACTCAATTTCTACAAATACGAAAAAGATGAGAAACATATGCAGAATATTGAGGTAGGAAAACCAATCTACAAGAAAACAATAGGACGATGGAAAAGAGACATGACTGAAAAGGAAAAAGAAATGTTTAAACGCATGGCCGGAGAGGGGTTAATAGAATTTGGATATGAGGAAGATTTTAAATGGTAATGAGAATTTAATTTTCTCATGTTCTAGTGATACAAATATTTACCAGCCTTGGTCAATTATATTCAACAGTATCCCAACTGCGTTTTTATCTCCTTCTGGCTTTGGTAAGCTACTAGCAAGTTTTTGAGCATTTTTTAGATAAAAATCATAATTATCAAAAACATCCTCAATTGTTTTTAAAAAGAGTTGTTCTTTGAAATATCTTCTTGACTCGATGCGAGCCATTCCGTGTTTGACGAGCACCTCTAGATTGAGATGTTGTTCGAATTGCATAGGAAAACCAATAACTGGCTTGCCAGCATACGCTGCAGTGTAAACAGTTCCCTGACCACCATGAAGGATTGCAAGGTCTACAGCATGATTCAATTCCTTAATCGATGGTACAAATTTTTTCAAAGTAATGTTGTCATTAACAACTGGTAGTTCATTTTCTGATAGAACAGAGGCATAGACAGCTATGACATTGTAATTGGTCTTATTCAGTGTAGAAAGTACTTTGAGAAAAAACTCTTTTGTTCCTGAACTTCCCAAGGAGAAAAGAATTGACTTACCAGGTTTTTGAAGATGTTGTTTAATTTTATCATTTGATCGATCTTGAGGTAATATTTTATTGAATAATTCATCCAAAAAAATCGGACCGATATAAAACTCACTGGGAGTTATCTCTGATTCCGGTAGCTGCAACAGTTCCAAAAAATCAGTATATAAAGTATAATTTCCCTTTGTTATATCACTTGAATTGTGAAAACCTGGTAAATCGTAGTTTTTTGCAAGTTTATTGAATGGGTGAGACCATATTTTAGTTCTGGGAAAATACCAGTTGATCACCTTGAGTTTCAGAGATTTTGGAATAAAACGTGTTAGAATGAATTCCGCATCGTCAGGATATTTGGTAAATTTTCCGATGACCTTTGGCGTTATGGATATTAAAGGGATTCCTGCAGCCCTTGCTGATATACTGCAGGGAAAATTATTGGTTGTAAGAATGAGCTCCACACCTGTTTTTTTGTAAGCTGCCCTCTCTGCTTCCACGTGTTCTCTTAATATCTTCTCTGGAAACGGTGCCCTCAGTTTTTCAAGTCTAGAACACTTCCATAGATCATCTATAAATTCTTCAGAATATATTGGATCTACTTTAACAACTTCACATTCCAGATCTCGTGCCAATTTTTCATATTCCCCACCATGACTAAAGAAAATTGCTTGTCCACCATGTTCAATGTAGCGTTTCGCAACAAGAACCGCACGACCCGCCTCAGCAAGATTGTAGAACAGTGGAAAGAATCCAACTAAAGGTTTTTTGTTAGAGGATGTTGAATTAATCATAGCGCTATTCCTTTTCCATTCCCTAATTTACTAGTATCATGGTATTTGGGAATAATAGAATAAAAGGTTTATAGTCTTTTGTTGCGAAAATAGTTACTATCAATAATAGGTTTTTTTCAAATTTTATTGAAATGTGATTTAAATTCCTAATTTCTTCTTTTGTTTTTGCTGTTGATTCTTTATTTTCTGGAGTGTTTTTTCCCTCTTGCGTTTTTCTCTTTCTGCAATTATATCAACAGTTTCTCTTTTCTCGTCTTTCTTGTTTTCCACAGGTTTTGTTTTTACTGTTTTTTGTTCCATCTCTGGTTCATTATTTTTAGGTTCTTCCATTTTTTTCTCTTTTTTCATCCGTTTTTTCCCAATCTTTTTAAAGACATCTGAAAATTTAGCTGCTATGCTACCCGTTAGTTTTTTCAGTTTTCCTTCCTTACGTTCTTCTTTGATCAGGAATTCACGATAGCTTTCATACCATAACAATGCAGAATCATATTCTTCCTTCATCATCTTAAGAGAACTTTCATATTCCCTAGTCTTTTTCTCTTTCAGAAGTTTATCTAGATAGTTCTTTTCCTCTGGTATTGTCCATGGTTTCTGTGGTTTCTTGCAAATCTCAGTCAGTTTTAACCTTCT
>Ga0272442_10011902_pt1 | contig 10563 bp, 9 predicted proteins | sample SSMForm2O_FD_200262 | JGI IMG/M metagenome (GOLD analysis project Ga0272442, IMG submission 200262) | Marine sediment archaeal communities from Little Sippewissett salt marsh, Falmouth, MA, United States - SSM-Form-2O | ecosystem: Environmental > Aquatic > Marine > Wetlands > Sediment ... | reverse complement strand
TCAATTACCTTCAAAAGAGTCAAGCGGAGAATACTCTGTTCGTTTTACGGTAGTAGACTATTGGAATGAGTCAGATGATGAATATAGTGAATCAGTAAATCTTTATCCTTATAGTAAACCATTATCTAATTTTGATACTCATACATCTTCTTTAAAAGCACGTACATTTATTGATAATTCCACTCCATCTCCAAGTGGCACAATTGTTAATTGGACATGGGATTTCGGTGATGGGAATTATTCTTATCAACAAAACACTAGCCATATATATTACGATGATGGAAATTATACAGTCTCTTTAACTATTCTGGATAGCAACAATTTCTCTAACACTAGCAATATGACATTGGTTGTTGATAACGCAATACCAAATGCTAATATCAATATCTCATCAAATATTCAGATAGCAGGAAACTCTATTTCATTTAATACCTCTTCATATGATAGCGATGGAAGCATCACGAATTATTCATGGGCTTTTGGAGATAATTCCTCAGATTATACAGCTTCTTCTACACATACTTATTCAAATAGTGGTTTATACAACGTGAATCTAACTATTACTGATGATGATGGAGGTATTAATTATACAATAAAAACAATGATTGTCGCAGCAGCAATTACTGATGACAGTTACCAACAGGACGACCCTCAGAATCATTCATGGAATACAGTTCAAGAAGCAATCAATGATGTAAATGATGAGGATATAATCTTCATTTATAATGGAAATTACACAGAAAGTCTCACTATTAACAGATCAATATTTCTTTATGGAGAGGATAGTAAAAAAGTGAATATTCAAAGCTCTGGTACAGTCATTGATATTGTCAATGAATCTGTAATTATGGATGGTTTCACAGTCGATGGAGGAACTACTAATATTCAGATAAATGGTGTAAATAATTGTTCAATTTCCAATTGTGATGTTAATGGCTCTGTTAATGGTATTAAGATTACCAGTGGAGCTGATAATAATACCATTTCACAATGTAATTTCACAAATAATACTTATGGTGTTTTTGTATCTGGTTCTTATAATTGGATAGGATCGAGTGACATGAATCAACTTTATAATGATAGTTATTTCAACCTGAATAGATATGGGATTTATGTTGATGATTCCTATAACAATATGATAATAGGATGCAATATCAATGCAACACCACCACAAACAGGTGGCCCACCTTTGCCATCATATGGAGTGTGTCTTGATGACTCAGAGAACAATACAATATATTGCAGTAATATCTACAAAACTGGTAACAATGGCTATGGAATTTACCTTGATGATTCAATTGATAATAGCATATGTCATAATCTTATTGAAAAAAACGACTATGGTGTTTTCATAACCAGTTCTTCTGATAATCGTATTGCGATGAATAAAATTTCAAATAATGATTTATCCGGTGTTACAATCATTATGATGTCATCTTCATACAATTTTATTTATTGGAATGATTTCCTATACAATGGTCATGGTCTTTCACCTCAAGCATATGATGATGGTTCAGGTAACTATTGGAACTCTTCAGGAAATGAAACTTTAAATTATATTTCTTTAGGAGAGGGTAATTATTGGAGTGATTATACCGGTAGTGACACTGATGGTGATGGTATAGGTGATACATCATATTTGATTCCTGGATTTGCCAATGCTGTAGATTATTATCCAGTAATGATAGCAAATAATTTCAAGTATAGTTAAATAAAAAAAATATCTCGCTTTTTCTTTTTTTTTATTTTTTAAATTCTAATTTTTCCCTTAAAAGAGTTAATCCCCATTCTATGGCATGAGACCATGATCCTAGCTGATGACTAGCAATTTTAGATTCTACCCATGCATCAAGTTCTCTATCTATTCTTACTGAATGTGTCTCTCCTTTTGGTCGTTTACTTCGTCTTGGGGTCATTTCGTATACAAATACCACAGAAACATTTAAATATTTCGTTTGCATACAAATTATTTGTATACAAATAACTATTTGTGTACATAATATTAAGAGAAAGATAATTTGAATAAAAATCAACAAGACCTAATTAACAATTCAAACAACCTATTCAAAATCAATTCATTTCAAAATGAATTAATAGGAGGTAACAGCCAAATATGGAAAAGAAAAAACAAAATAATAATTCAAAAATCAAAAGAAATGGCTTCTCCAATATTTGGGGAGGAAAAGGTGAAAATAAATTATGATTTGAAAAAAACTAATAGAACCGAATTCCCAATAACAGTGAATCCAAAATCTGCATCATTCAACGATGTAGCAATACATGCCTTATTACGTCAAAGACTTAGTCAAAACACAATTGAAAAGAGACTTTCAACAGCTAGGTTCATGGAGACACATAAACAACCTGTTGATTTTAGAAATCCAACATATAAAAATTTCATGGCCCACATGGACTTCCGAGAACAAATAGAAAATGCAGGACCCTGTGCACTTTCAAATGAATGGAAAACAATGAGAATGTTTCTAAAAGCATACGGTATGAAACTCTGGAGCTATAAACCACCTTCAACACCGCTCTATAGAGCAAGAATAATACCATTTCCAGATCAGGTCTATAAGATACTTAATTTAAAATATTCAAAAAATCCATATGAAAATGCACTGATACAATATCTTCTCACACACAACTTCATTATTGGATGGAGATTTCCAAGTGAACCTGCAGCAATGAAAATAACTGATGTTCACATAGAAAGAGGATACATAACAATAACAGAGCCAAAGAAACACTTCTCCACAAGAAACCTATCACCAGAAGAGATAATGACAAACAAACGAAGAAAGTCATTCAAAAACTGGATAGATTCTTGGAGACCAAAGGTTGAAAACCAATACAGTAAAGATTATCTTTATCTAAAACCAGATGGACATCCTTTTACAAGAGATCCATTAAGACAACTACTAAATAGAAAAGCAAAACCAGTGATACAAACTGTTTTTCAAGATTACTACAACTACTGCTCAAGACATTTTGCTGCAGTATCAAGACTAATTAGAACCAAACTACAATACAAATCATTTGATGAATATGAAGTAAGAGACTGGCTAGGACATACTAAGATAGAGACTACAATGGGATACATAAAGGATGCAAAACACTACTATCTTTTAGCTAAATATGACTGGATTCATCGTGTCCTTAAAGCTCCAGATGGGTGGGGATAACACGAGAATTCAAAAAAGGCAAAAAATAGCATCTTTCAACAGAAATCCCTCCGAGAAGGTGAAGCGGACCTGGCGGGATTCGAACCCGCGATCTATAGCTTAGGAGGCTATCGCCCTATCCAGTCTAGGCTACAGGCCCTTACATCCTTATTATTAAAAATATGATTAAGAGTCTTTCCCTTAATTAAAATCTAACAAAATCTTCTTAGCCGCAATGTTAAAACTTATTCTTAATTAATGTATTTTATATACTTGTTTTTTATTTTGTCGTTTTGGCATGATAGCTAGGAAAAGTGTTCTTATAGTAATGACAAGACTAATCGACGGTGGTCTTGGTTATTTAGGATTATTCTTTATTGCACGATACATTAGTCCATCAGATTATGGAATTGTATCATTTGCTATAGGTTTTGTTACACTATTTACTATCTTTAGTAATTTAGGTTTTGGGTTTGCACATATTAAAAGAGTATCAGAAGGAAAAAATCTAGGTAGATGTATTGGTACATATCTTAGTATACGTGCAATACTAATAACTTTGGCAACAGCCATTCTTTTCTCAAGTCTTTATATCTGGACTAATGTGATAGGTAGGGGTTTTGAAACTCCTGAACATTTAGCTGCAATATATATAATAATAGGTTATTGGCTTTTTCAAGAAATAATTAACTCTTTTTCAGCAACATTTAAAGCAAGAAAGGAAATGGCAAGAAATCAAATACCTTTTATAATAAATGCTATAATACGAACTATAGCAATAATCTATGTAGCCTTATCAGGTTTGGGAGTACTTGCACTTGCATGGACATATGTAGCTGGAGAGTTTTCACAATTATTGTTGGTGCTTATATTTTTTAGAGGATATCCAATAAAAAAACCTACAAAAGCTTATCTAAAAAGTTATAGTCTTTTTGCATTTCCGTTAATGATTGTAACATCAAGCAACATTATAATGCACAATATTGATAAAATAATGATACAGTTGTTTTGGAATGCTGCAGATGTGGGTTATTATTTTTCTGCATATCGATTATCAAATTTTATTACACTTTTTACAACTGCAATCGTGATGCTTATTTTTCCTACATATTCACAACTTCATAAAAAGGGGAACATATCAAAAATAAAAAAATTAACTTTTGACTCTGAAAGGCATTTGAGCTTAATTGTTTTTCCTATGGTATTTGGACTTTTTATATTAGCTGAACCGACAGCATTTATTCTTCTTTCTGGTTGGACGCCAGCAGTTCCAATGCTTCAAATTTTACCATTTATGAGTCTCTTTCTAGCTTTGTCAGCACCATATGAGGCTCAATTTAATGGAATGAATAGACCTAAAATCAATAGAAATAGAATAATCATTATGCTTATTCTAAATTTAACATTAAATATTTTATTAATTCCAGCAGACATTAAAATGTTAGGAGGAGTTAGACTGTTTGGACTAGGTGCAACAGGTGCAGCAATTGCAACAGCAGCATCTGTGGGAGTTTCACTTGTTTACACACGTATAATGTCCTATCGATTAACTAAATCAAAAGGGAATATTCGAATTTTGATTCATGCATTTGCAGCAGTTGTTATGACTTTAATACTATATATTTTGTTATACAGTTTTGATTTTGTTTCTTTAATTACAAGGTGGTATCATTTACTTATGTTTGGAGTTATTGGTCTTGGTATATACTTAGGGATTCTAGCAATTTTTAGAGAATTTACCAAAGAAGATTTCTGGTATTATATTGACATACTAAATATTAGGAAAATGGCGCAATATATTAAGCAAGAATTAAAAAAATAAGTAAAAAAAATATCACCCATTATTTAAAATAATTTTTAATTCTAATTACTTCATAAGCTTCTGCTGCTTTAGTTCCTATTTCTACTCCTCTAACCCTTGCTATATTTTCAAAAATTTTCGTACCATAAACATCTCTTCTAAGCTGTGATTCATAAATATTTAGAAGTTCCAGCTTTTTTTTAAGAATTCTTTCAGATAGAGAAATATACAATTGAGGGCTAAAGTATTGAGAAGTACTTTTTGGATCCTCATAACTAATTAAGCTACTATATCTAAAAACTCTTCTACATTCCTCCCCAACTATTTTGTGATCTTGATGAATAGAATTTACAGAATGAGTTACTACTAAATCTATATCGTTTTTTATTTTAATTTTTTCTAAAATATCCCTAATTTTATCATTATGATATGGAAGCTTAGTATTTGGCAGATGATATAAAAAATAATCATCTATACCAAGATAATCCATCGATTGCTTATATTCCTCGATTATTCCTTTGTTTCCTTCCTGCTCACTACAATCCGAAAATGTAATAATACAACACTCTATCCCATTTTGTATAGATTGGATTAAAAAACCACCGGATCCAATTTCAATATCATCTGGATGTGCCCCTACGAATAAGTACATATCAATCACTCAAAAAATATTTGGTCCATATATCTAATCATTTTCCTACCATATTTTATTTTTTTATTTAATTTTCTAATATCTGATTTACTAATATTCCCCATAGCAAACTCTATAGCATAATAAGGTTCTATCAAATTATCTTGATATATAAATGTAGATACTCTAGGATTTATTTCTATAAGATAATCACCAATAAACTGAATTCCTATTGAATATTTCAAAGGTATCTCTTTAATAATTCTTTGAACTTTATTAATGATATCTGGCTTATCTATTAATTCTCCATAGGTTATTACGCCATTTCGTTCTCTTTCTCTCGTTTTAACTGTTGTTAATAATGCTTCTCCATCAATACATAAAGTCATTGCATCATATTCATCAAAATTTATAAATTCCATAACGAGAAGTTGTGGAAAATTTTCATCATTAAAAATTTCGTTTATTTCTTCTAAGGTTATGTATTTGCTATTTGGTTTTTGATTTAATAACATGTCTTTTCGATTAACAGTAGGTGATATTATCCTAAACCCTCTACTTCCTTCTCCAATTGGAGGCTTAAAGCATATAGTTTTATCAGGATATCCTAAATCATATACAGCTTTATTAAAATCCTTTTTAGAATTGGCTAAATAATATTTAGGCAAAGGTATTTTTCCTCTTAATTTTTCATATAATTTATATTTATTTCTTGCAATTTTTAATTCTTTATAATCTGAAACTAAGGTTATTACATTTAAATCTGAAAATTCATTTAAATTCTTTGAAAGTATAAAGGTTTCAATAGTACTCTGAGGAAGAATAGCTTCAATTTTTTCCTTTAGAACAATATCTTTTAACCTATTTATGAAATCCTCATTTTTAGATGCTTGAGGAATCACATAAAATTTATCACATAATATCCTACCAATGACGTTATCAAGAGAATCAGTTCCAATAATCCTAATATTTCCATTGTAAGCTTTCCTAAGATATTTAATTAATGTACTTGCTCCAGGACAACCACTTGCTGTTAATAGTAAATTCATTTAATCTCCATATCACCATATATTTTTTCCCAAATTTTCATATTTTTTTCTAAATCTGCCTTCTTAAGAACAAAATCTCTTAAATCGCCCTTTTTATTATTTAATCCAATTATAATTTTATTAGCTAAATCATCAATATCAAGTTGTTTATAAATAATTCCATTATATTCAGATTCAATAATAGATATTCTATCAGGAAGTATTGTGATAGCACCACAAGACATAGCTTCTAAATTTGTCAATCCAATTCCACTTCCGCCTCTATTTATACAACCATTTTTTCTAAAGTCACTAGAGGTGTCCACAAAAAGATCTGCAGTGGCTAAATATTTAGGCATTTCTTTATAAGGGATTTTTCCTACAAAATTAAAATAACTAGAAATACCGAGATCTTGGCAGCGCTGTTCTAAGTTATTCCTTAAAACACCATCACCGATAATAACAAATTTAACATTTTTCGATTTTTTTATTATATAAGAAGCAGCCTCAATTATCAGTTCTACATTATACTTGTTTGTTAATGGTCTAGCAGATATTATTATCTTAGTATTATTTTGATCAAATTTTTTTCTCAAATCCTTACTGAAAGCTTTAGGAGAAAAATTATTAGTATCTAATCCATGATACAATAAAAATATTTTTTTCTCATCTGCTCCAAGAGATTTTAATCTTTTTTTTCCAAATTCATCCCAGGTGTGGATTAAATCAGCTTTTTTTATCGTATATTTAGTTAGTTTTAAATTAATTTTTGATTTATCAGGATCTATTGCAATGTCGCTTCCCCAAGCACTTAGAATAAAAGGATGAAAATTTGTAAAAGCCGCAAAAGTTCCATAACCAAAAACATAATGGGCGTGTAATATATCCGGTTGAATTTCTCTCAATAACTTTCTAGTCTGTACTAGTTTCCTAATATAATTTAATATTCCTCCTCTTTTTCTTTCATCACCAATTTTATGAACTTTTACATCGTCTATTTTAGTATTATCAACAGATATCAAATGTACATCATGTCCATGTTTAGTAAACCAAGTAACCCATCTCTTTGTATGGATGCTCTGGGCACCACCTACAAAACATATTTTCATGCTTCAAGGGTTATAGAATATCCTTATTTAAAATAATTTAATTAAGTGATTTAAACATAATATACTAAGACGGAAAATCTATTTTATAAATTTTTGATATTATCCTTATTTAATTTTTTCCCGCGAAGTATTTTTGGGAAAAATGGACTTTGAAAAATCACCCTATGAGGATGGAATTTGTATTTTAATGGAATTATTCCATTTGGGTTTAATGATGTCTTGTAAATATTGTTTATTAGAATAGATATTTTTGTCTGCCAGAATGAATATCCTATATTCCATCTTATAATCTTGAAATTAGGTGTTTCAGTCCCAATAAATTTACATATACCTTCTACAAAGGAATTAGCATTTTTTTTTAAATTCTCAAATTTATAGATATATACATTTTTTTTGCCAAATAATTTAATTAAATTTTCGTTATACTTTTCGTAATTTATCTTATCCATATTTATATGTTCTTTTATAAAATCTGAATAGGACAACACCCCTCCATTAACAATATATTTTTTATACCATGACAATAACAAATCATCCTTAGCTCTAGTTCCAAAAATTATTTTTGCATTAGGAAAAAATTCTTTAATTTTTTCAATTTTTTCAAATCTCTTATCATCTTTCTTAAACATTTTACAATATATGTTTTCATTTGTTATAAGATTAATTTTTTCTTCTATCATAAACTTGTTTATTTCATTATAAGCAAATTTAGTGTCAAAAGACTCAATATCAATTAATATTTTTTGTATTTCTCGCCTAGCAAGAACATCATGAATTATACCTTTGTATCCATAGAAATTAACAATATTAATATCATTAATATTTGGAAAAACACTATCCTGAAGAAAAGTAGTCCCTGTACGTGGTATTCCAATATGTAGTATTATGTTCATTTTTCACACTTTGAGCTCATATATTTATTTAATAATAATTATTTCTATTTTTTTCAAGATTAGTTGCATTTATTTTTATAATATAATATGTGATTGATTTTGTAGCAATGATTAAAGTCATAAGTTCTAGAAAATTTAAATTTTATTTGCAATATTTTTTATTGATTTCATCAATAATTCCTTTTCAAATCTTATTGATATTACGGGGATATCTACAACTTTTTCAATTGTTGTTGCTGCAACAGGTCCACAAATAATACCTTTTACCCCCTCTTTTTGAGCATTTATCCCTTGTACAATTTCCTCCTCAATTGTAGTGGCAGGATACTCCTTTATTTTAATTGTTTTCTCTTTAATTTTAATTGATTTACTTATGTAGTCAAGTGCTTCTCTTGTTGTTATTATTCCTACAGTATCTGTCTTAAATTTTCTTTCTTCCATGTCTTTTATTGTTTTTACTATTTGTCTTAATGTTGATATCCTAAAATCTTTTTTAGGATCAGATAATATTTTATATAGAGTACTCTCAGGTATTTTTGTTTTTTTTGAAAAATCCAAAGCAGTCATATTTTTTTCAATAAGTAGCTTTTTTAATTCCAAAATAAATTCCTCATTTGATATAATTATTTTATCAAGTATAGTTCTATAAGGCATTATTTTTCCTCTAAATGACTATAATACGTATATTATATAAATATTTTTTCCTATTTAGGTTAATAATGACCTAAAAAGAAATATTTAAATACTAGAATCAAGATTTAGCCGAGTTGTGAAATATGATGAAAAATGCAAAGAATAAATTAATATTAACTATAGCTGTGGTGCTTTTACTGACAATAGGGGTTTTCTCTGGTTGTATAAAGGAAGAGGCAGAGACTGGAAAGATAAGATATGGTGGTCAATACTATCCTGGCGAATTCTTGCTTGAGGGAAAAAATTTCTGGAATGAATATGATTTAACAGTTGAACATACTCTATTTAGTTCAGGCACAGAAAATAATCAAGCATTAATTTCTGGTGATGTAGATATTAATTGTGGATCAGATAGTAAAACTGTATCATTGTTCAATTCTTTACCAGACGATGCAGTAATACTTTGTACTATACAACAAGGAAATAGATACTCTACTATGGTTAAAACAGATTCAACATATCAAACATGGACGGATTTAGTTGGAAAGACTGTTGCCACAAGACTTGGAACAGGTGCTGAACAGGTATTAAGAAGGTATTTTGATCAAAACGAATCTCTTAGCTGGGATGATTTTACATGGGTTAATCTAAATGTTGAAGATATGGCATCAGCACTAGATGCAGGATCAATTGAAGCATTCACTGCATGGGAACCCACACCAGGAATTGCAGAAGCTCAAGGTATTGGAAGAGTATTGAGATCTTATGGAGATATTGCTCTGGTACCTGTATGCCTACACACAACACTTGATTATGCCAAAGAATATCGTGATGAGATAGTTAAGTTTCTTGCTGCACATTTGGATAAGGAAGAATTAATAAAAAATGATCCAGAACAAGCGGCTGAACTTGCAGCACAAGCGGCATCAGATGCAGGAATTGAAGTTTCTTCTGAGGCTTTTTTAACAATGTTCAATAGAATTGATTTTACATTAGAATTAAACAGTGAAATTCTTGCTGCAATTAACGATACAGCACAGTTCTTATTTGATCAAGAAAAAATCGACAGTATACCAACTTTAAGATGGGACGATAGTTTCCTTAAAGAAGCAAGAGAACTTAGAGAAAAATAATAGTGAACTTAAGATGGAATTCAGAAAAAAAACAGGCAGTCTTCTTGCCATAACAATAATTCTTTTATTTTTTTTTATATGGGAAATTTTAGCAAATTATGAGATTATTCAAATAGCTCTTTTTTCAAAACCAAGTTTAATATTTGGAGAAATATTAGAAAATCCAATTGA
>Ga0272442_10011899_pt1 | contig 10564 bp, 10 predicted proteins | sample SSMForm2O_FD_200262 | JGI IMG/M metagenome (GOLD analysis project Ga0272442, IMG submission 200262) | Marine sediment archaeal communities from Little Sippewissett salt marsh, Falmouth, MA, United States - SSM-Form-2O | ecosystem: Environmental > Aquatic > Marine > Wetlands > Sediment ... | reverse complement strand
GTAGGGGAGCTGGTTATCCGCGGTCCCAACGTAATGATCGGATACTGGAACAAGCCCGAAGAGTCTGCCGCAACACTCAGGAACGGATGGCTTCACACGGGCGACCTGGTCGCGTTCGACGAAAACGGGTACTGCTATGTAAAGGACCGCAAAAAGGATATGATCGCCAGAGCTGCGTTCAAAATCTTCCCGAAAGAAATTGAAGATCATCTTTATACACACCCGGCTGTTGCCGAGGCCCAGGTCGTCGGCATACCGGACGAAATAAAAGGGGAAGAAGTGGTTGCGTGCATCGCCCTGAAAGGCGGACACAGGATCACGGAGCAGGAAATAATCAGTTTCTGCCGGGAAAGTCTCGCGTCATATAAAGCACCCAGGTACGTACGATTTTTTGAGGTGCTCCCCAAGACAGTAACGGGCAAACTGGAAAAAATGTCGTTGAGAGAATCACTTATGAAGGAATTCACTCATTGAGCGAACAAGAGCCGGACCATCAGGGGGCAGTGTGCCGTAGCACCTGCCCCCTCATATTCTGCTTCGGCTTTTTGTAGGTTCGTCACTCAGTAAACCGATAACCGGCACGGGTTCGCGTCATTCTATCAGGTTGTCTTTTCGCAGTCTTTTCATAATCACATCGCTGAGTGACTGAATACCGGCGTTGACGGTCTTCGCATCGACCGTTTCGGACGACGATGACCAGATCAATTTGTCTGTCTTCGTTGCATACAGGTTATTCTCGAGTCTGACATACCGATGCTGAGTATAATAGCCCGGCTGCCTTGTGATTTCGCAGGACTGAGCATAATAATCTGAAAAACAATTATACCAGGGAGTCACTGCTGGTGGATGATACACTGTTTTTTCTCCGGCCCCGACCATGTGACTGACGAATATCCCATCCAGCGCAAGTTCCTCGGCCTTGGCCCGTATAGTGTGTTCCGTTAATTCCATCTCCGGTGGAAGCACGGCGGCACTCGACACCGCTTTGACACCCCTGCCTTCTAACTGTTTGACAAATGTATTTTCAAAAAGCCTTCTGTTTCCAGGATTATCCGACAGGGCAACCACCATGACACTTTCCAGATATCCCCCTTCGAAGGTGTCGTCTTTCCAGGTCGAGATCAGTTTCGTCCCCGCGCAAGATATCGTAAAAAGCATACACGCTGCCAATATACTTGCAAATATCGTCAGTCTTGTATCCATTACAGTATCTCCTTTCGCTGCAGGCAGCAGGCACCATCAAAAGTCGTACGCGCCATTGAAGCATCTTATCTGAAAAATTTGCTGGCACGCAACTCCTTCATGAGGGCGTTCGCCAGCGAGCCAATCGCAGAGTTCACGTTTTTCGGGTCAACTGTTTCGAAAGAAGCCGTCCAGACCATTTTCCCGGTCCGGGTCTCATACAATTTACTCTCCAGACGGTAGTGTTCATGCCGGGTGATACTTCCCTTCATATCAATGAGCGGATCATTGATCGGGGTCTGATAGAAAATTTTTTCTGCAATTTCAATCAGTCGGGTTACCAGTACCGTATCAAGCTGATTCTCTCTAGCTTGCCGTATCAATCTATCCGGCGTTAAATTTTCATATTCCCGGATAATACTGAGACTTGGCACTGCACGAACATCGATCGCGTCAAATTCCCGAGCAAAAACCGTCTCGAATACTTCTCTGGCATCCTGATTCTCCGTCACGCCGGCAACTACGACACTCTTGAAATAGTGTGGTTTGAGGGTCTCGTCCTTCCAGACTGATGTAAGCGTTGTGGTTGTGCAGCCGAAAAAGCCTATCAGGACAATGCCTGCCATAGTCACACAAGACGCAGCAAACCTCTTCATGACATTTCATTCCTTTTATACATTGGAAATACTGTCTTCGTCAGCCGTCACGCATTCATTTCCGCGCTGGTCCGGCGCGTGCTGCCTTCCGCCCGGCAGGATATTATTTTGCAGCCGTCATCACTACGGTACGAAGTTTCGCAGACCCGGGATTTTTCACTTTGTGAGTGACCAGGATATCCACGGGCCGCACTTCCTTGGCGTAGTACGCATTGTTCCAGTCATTGCTCGTCTTTACGACGGCACCTTCCAGGGAAAGTCCCGCATAGGCGCCCTTGGCCCGTGCGAACGACAGCACATCGGCCGTTGCAGCTGTGGCTCCGGCGCCGACAGGTCCGGCTGCGACGGACGCATCAGCCCCGAGCTTGAAGGATGACGTCAGAAGGGAATCAAGCCCTTTGCGGGTCTGGATCATCATGATCACTTCCGATGCCTCTATCCCGATCTGCAGTCCAAAGCTTACCGACCCGACGGTATAAAAGGCCGGTTCACTCCATTTCCCTGTTGCATTATCGCGGACCAAAAGCACACCTCTGCCTCCCGAGCCACCAAACACAAACCCCGCCCGCACGAGCGCAGGCACGATCAGAACCCCCTGTGCATTTTTTATGTGTGATCTCAGCCATGCCATATCCGGATCGGCCATAAAGTTGTTGACCGTCACCACGGCCTTGTCGACGATCACCTGCTGCTCTGACGGATCGGCGGCAACGGCGGTGGAGATCCCTGATGCAAAGCTCATCAGGACACCGATTGTTGCGATGATACATACTCCCCTACTCCACATTCTGACACGTGTTTTCATTGATTTATCCTCCCGTGTTTTTTTCATGTTGGGACTCATTGGTTCTGCTGTTATAAAATTAAATGAACCAGCACCTACGTTACCACGTCATCACCACACCAGGGGCATTTCAGTGGCAAGTTGAATATTCAATATCGATTCCAGCTTGTTTTCGATCTGAAAAAATCGAAATACTTTCTTCGGCGGCAGCACCTCCCCGAATTTTTCGATGTAGGCCTTTTTGATTTTTAAATCCGCGTCTTTCATGGACAGATATTCCTTTAATAAGGCCTTCGCGTTTTCATCGGAAAGATTGTTAAAACTTTCGGTATAAGCGGCAATCATTTTTATGGCTCGATCTGTCACTAACGCCTTTTCCGCTTCGTAGCTGCTGTAGACTATCCAGAATGCCGAATTTTCCTTCTCGGAAAGTTTCATGCCCTTCCTGATAATCTCTCGTTTCGATGACTGCAACGCCTGACGCGTCAGGTCGAGGATATCATCGGCATAGGCATTGGACGGCATGTAAATCATCACCCCCAGCATCCATATACCAAGTGTTATCATCTTCCCTGTTAACCTACCCCATCGTTCCATTACCGCGTCCTCCTTGTTATGACTCATCATTTCGACAGGACGACACATCGATACTCATACCAACCATGAACGTACGTGTTCAGAATTCGGCATGATTTACTTTTCAAATGCAAACACCTTTTTAAAATCCTTCTTGATACTGATAATAGTCCACCCCCGTTTCTCGGCAATCCTGAGAGCCTTGCGGGCACCTCTGTCGTACTGATATTCGCGTTCGGGATCATCATGATTGAGCAGAAGCATGAGGGCACGTCCTTTCCCGGTATCGGTGAATCGCAGCATCTCGAGATCTCCGTCCGAATTGCCAACGGCAATTACCGGTTTTCTACCGATGTGACGATCGATATTCACAGGTTTGCCTTCATTGTTGTTGATCGGTTCCACCAGCACGGGTTTTCGTATCAACACCGGGCCCTCGGCACTCAATTGGTATTCCATCTGGAATTTCGAACCGATCACGTGTTCACGGGGGATACCATAGACATACTCGGAGAACCCACGAATGAAATCGATTCCTCCGCCCGAAGAAATGTAGACCTTAAAACCGCTTTTCTGCAGATATTTTACAAGTTCCAGCATCGGGCGGTATATGAGCTCCGTATAGCGAACATTGAATCTCGGATGTCTGGCCGCAATCAGAAAATCCTTGACCTCTTTTGCAAACTCGGTCTGCGTCATTCCCGCATGAGTTGCCAGTACCAGTTTTAAGATGTCCGACTCTTCCAAATTCCGGAGATGTTCAATATCATTCTCCAGGACCGCTTTAAACGGCTGCTGAATGCGCCATACCGGGTAATGACGAGACAAAGCCTTCACCCGCTGAAACAGAAATGCTAACTGTGGATACAAAGGCTTTTCGCACCAGAGCGTCCCGTCATTGTCGAATACGGCGAGCCGTTCGCGAGGCGGCAGGTAGTGTGCGGATTCACTGTGGGTGACCTCATGAATAAAGCGGATAATTGTATCCTTTGTAATGCCACCGTTCCAGGACGGCAGCGGATCACCTGCCCCACCCTTTTGCTGTGCATTGACCGGACCGATAATAATTAACAGGACCAGGCACAGAAGCATCAAAACGCCTGAATGTTTTCTACTCGTTCGCATCGTACCCTCCCCTTTAGCATCTTTTTCCGTTTACAATCCGCGGTCCGACGCCCTGATGAGGGCATCGGTATCGAAGCCCTGAGCTCCGGCAATTTGCAGAAGCTGCTCGTATTCCTTTTCACCAAGTGCGGGCGTTCTAGCCATAATCCAGAGGTATTTTCTGTCAGGGGTTCCCACAATAACAGTGCGGTAATCAGTATCAATGTGGAAAATCCAGTATTTGCCTTTCATGAGGGAGGGCAAAAGTCGTGAGAGCCAGTTATCGAACAGCACCTCCAGTTTCGCCCCCGATTGTTTATCAATGACCGAGGCGGTACCGGATGACTTTTTCCGCCGTCCGTCTTCCGTCACACATTCGTTCACGACGGTCATGCCACCCGATCCATCGAGTGCGTACGTTGCCGTCGATTGCAGGCAGCCTTTCTGAAACCAGGCCGGCAGGCGGGCGATTTCGTACCATTTCCCCTGATACCGTTCAAGATCGACATACGGTGCCGTGCTCACTTCCGGCAGCAACATAGTGGATGCACAAGACACACACATCACACCCACCGCAAGGCATACTGCATATTTCATGAATTGATATGCCATTCGAGAGTCTCCTCACCCGGGTTCACTTCCATACCCCTTAGGGCCGATACATGCAGGAGAAAATCTCCAGGTTTGCTGCACCGTGCAGCACGCGCAGTGCATGAATCGGCCATGAGTGCCAACGGTCTGCCGCAGGTCGCCGCGGCCCTGATCCCGGGATAATCGAAAAGTTATCGGAAATATCATCCATGTGCATCTGCATTGTGAGAAAAAATTTGATCAGCTGGAAGAAGTGGAAAGAATATTCTGAAATAATGCGGGAGTGATCGCAGGAATGAGTGCATGCGAAATCGAAATAACACTGATACGCCCCTGCACGTTTCTTTGAATTTTCCAACAGTATAATATAAAAGTACGGCTAAAAAAATATAATATTACACTTCTTCATAGAAATCTGCGAGGCACTGGAAGATAGAGAGTGAGTTCTTCTCCCTCACCTCAACTGAAAAACAGTGTTACACCCACGACAGCAACGACATAGGCCAGGGGGTAAAGCCAGATCATATACCTGTCTATGCGACTGGCAAACGATTTTTTCCGATCCACTTCCAGCCTTCTCAGGTATACGTTGAACACCACCGAAAGACTTGTGACGATAAAAGCACAGACCAGTATGGAATCCAGGAAGGTGAGATATCCAAGACGGGGGAGATCGTCGGAAATAGTAAAATTGAATGCAATGAATACGAGAAGCGTTCCGCTCGACACATCGACCCGCTTGCTGAAATCTCTGAGGAAAAACGTAATCCATGAGACCATAAGAATTATAATGATGGGAATGAAAATGCGAAACACATAGTAATTCAGATGCCGGTGCGCCTTGAAACCGAAAGAGAAACGCGACGTGTAGTTTCCTGTCGAGGCAATGTTCCTGGAAACGCTCGTGTCATAGTCGCTTATAATCCATTCTTCCTCACCCAGTTGCGTGCCGATTTCACTGAAGCCCTTCAGGACATTGAACGCATACAACTCCTCCGGAAAGATCATATCGACATGGATAAAATATTGCTGGGTGTCGAAGGGAAATCTCCGGAAATCAAAATCGGGAGCCTGTAGGGTCGTCGAGAATCGCTCAAAATAGAGGACCTGACCGTCGGACCAAACAATAACGATCTGGTTCTGAATCCACCGATTACCCTGCTGGTTGAAGAGGGTGAATGCAGGCCACCCAATCTTCTGAGACATGACATACTGTTTGAAGTCATCACCGCTGAAATACTTGAAGCGGCACTGGCAGGTGTCCGGCCGGAATGCAAGGGCGGGATCCTGCCAGCGCATCTGCACCACAGCGACAACTCCGAACTTCTCCTCCTTTTGATTCACGTTGGTTATCTGCTGCAGTTTTATCCCGATCTTCACCTGGGTCGGTCTCCGTACAATGGGCACCCCTGCCACATCAGCCCGTCCGGTCAGTACTTCGGGCGCATTAATTCCGACAACAAGCCGATAATCACCGACAGTCACCGTTCCATCATCAAGACGGCTGGTAATTTTCAACCCATAATTGCGGCCATCCTCAGGAAACGTGTATTCAAGGCGGGCACTGTGCTCCTTTCCGGCAACATTCGCACTGCGTATCGGTTTGTTTCCATAATCACCAAGCATAATGACAGGCACGAGGTCATCCGAGGTCTTTTCAATAAACACATACAGTGTCTCACCCGCATGCACGGTATTCAATTCGTAAAACGTTGTCGGCTTATCAGCCGAGAAGGTTCCTCCGAGCAGCTGAACCGACTTGCCGCCTCGTGATACTTCCCGGTCAATAAACGCGATGTCGGCTCCCATGGGTTGTACCATCCCGGTTAATACTTCCGGTACGTTGATACCGATGGCAAGCCGGTACTCACCAAACGTATCACTGGAGAGGGTACTTCGCACCAGGAGCTTGTATTCCCCGTCTGCCGGAATCTCGAATTCGAAGGCGGCGGCATACCCCGTCCCACCGTCATCATTCCAGGCCAGGGTGAATTTATCGGCAAGTTCAGGGTGCATTGCCAGCGGGTCGTGGCCGGCCGCAACAGCCTCTTCGAGTTTGGCAATGAACGAAGTCCGCAACGTGGCAAGATCCATGTCGGGTGACAGGAGTGCAACCAGGGGGTCGAGATTCCCGGAGGTGCCTTCCATGGATACATACAGAGTATTCCCTTTTTTGAGGTCGGGCAGATGATACAGAACCCTGTCTCCACGCTCGATCCGGCCGGTGAGCACCTGTACGACGCGATCAGGCTGAACCTGAGCGGCCCGCCCTCCCGGTGTAAGGCATACCAGGATCAGTAAAAACGCAGGCACTGCAACCAGCCATTTCATGTTCGCGCTGGGGAATAGTGATCGTTTCATGGGCCTCCTTGCAAGACGACGGCAACACGAAACAGCACATTACCGTGTCCCGACAATTCTCAGAAAATCCTCCTCGGGACTCCTTTCGGGATATTCCACAATCCTGCCCAGCTCTTTCCCGTCTTTGAAAAATATGGTCGTGGGAACCCGCTCGACGGCATATCTTTCGGTAAGGCCCTGCCCGTCCTTCTTGGCACGATCCACCCCGTAGATGGCTATTGAAAAATTGGGGTTGCCTGCCATCTCCAGAATTTTCAGGATCTTCGGGGCCTCCTTCTGCGAGTCGGGGCACCATGTGCCCACAAAGAGCATAATATCTATTTTCTCGCGTATCGCTTTAATCTTATCGATGACCAGGGAATCGGGAGCATACATGTTGCCATGTTCCGCAAAGACAGGACACTCTTTATAAAGTTCATCTTGCGTGATCTTACCCACCAGCATCTGTCGTCCTCCAGCCGAGGCTTTTTGCGACTGCGCACAGACGTGCATCGCCCCGGCTGAGAGGAGGACCATTATCGCGGCAAGGCTGACACTTATCAGCCTGATCGATGGCTTCATTTTTCTTCTCCTTCTTGTTCTGCTATGGCTCTACCCCGGGACAAGCAGCCTGCCGGCGTACCATGAAGCAGGAGAGGGCAGACAGCTCATCGGCTATGGAAGCTTTTTCAGCCAGTCCCCATTTTCGAACCACTTATCATGCAGATTCTCCAGTTCGCCGACACCCGCAAGGGTAGTAAGCAGGTTCTCGAGCCAGTTGATGAAATGCGGATCACTCCCGGATACGGCAATGCCGAGCGGCTCAAACGTGAGAGGTGTAATGACGGACAAGAGCCCGCTCTCGGGATAACGATAGGTGGAAATTACACAGACAGGATAGTCGGCAACCATGGCATGAACTTTATCGTTACGCACCATATCGACCGCTTCATCATAACTTCCGACGGCGTAAAGCCTGGCATCCGGCATTACCGCTTCCACAAATTTCTGACTGGTAGAACCTCGCAGCACGACAAGGGTCGTATCGGAATTGTTGATCTCGGTACCATCTTTGATTGCTGCAATAGTTTCAGCTTTTGTGAGGACACCTTTTCCAGAAACGAAATAGGGTCCGACAAAGGCTACCTTGAGATTGCGTTCCGGTGTAATTGTCATACCGGAAATGATCACATCCACCGTACCGGCTTCAAGTGCCGGCAGCAGATCAGAGAAGGGCATTGTCTCGAGTGTGAGCTCGACGCCCATGCCGTCGGCAATATAGTCGGCAATATCGATGTCGAGGCCGATTATACTGCCGCCTTTCGTCGTCATGGTAAACGGCGGCATCGTTGCGGCGGTGCCAACAATCAGTTGTCCTCGTTTCAGTACCCGATCGATGACCGGTGAGGCGGATCCGCCGAACGGGGCAGCAGGCCCGTGGGCGCATGCAGACACAAACCCCACGACCAGCACCAGACAGATGAATACATGTATCTTTTTCATGCGGCACCTCCTTTGCCGAAAGGTTGATTTTCATTCATCCCACGCGGGCATAACCTACCCGCGGTTCCCTGCATACCTATGCGTTCATCGGAACGCTCACATATCGTTTTCTTCTCTATCCGGCAGCTACCTCATGCACGGAAACGTCACACAAGGATAAAGTGCGATGGCAGTCATCACTTCCCGGATCCGCGGCACCTGTGTTCACCCGCCCGGCAAAAGACTCATGATCGTCTGCACAACGAGGTCCTTCTTTCTTGACGAAATTGATTCATACCGGTCGATCGCCGAAAATACAGGCAGGAAACACCCTAAAAGCGCACTAACACCCCAACGAGGCCCAATGCCACTTTGGTATCATAAAAGTCGATGTCGGAATCCGAGTCAAAGTAGGCACCCTGCGCGAACACACTGAACTTGTCCAGCCCGAAGGGCCTCCAGCCGAAAGGATTTTTGTAGTATATCTGGGCCCCCAGGCTGTAGATATCGTCATCTCGTGATTTGTTGTAAATCGGATTATCTGCATCGTAATCGGCAGAGCCGAATATGGCATTGACAATAACAGTGACCGGATCACCCAGATAACTGTAGGAGAGCTGCACATCATACTCGTCATTGCTCATGGCATCGCCGTCCCGGTCCTCCTTGATATAATAGACGGCCGGCACTAACACATGTTCATCAGTCAATTCGATGCGGTACAAGAGTTCGAACGAGTGCCTTTCTCCATCCCGGCGCAGCAGGTCCCTCTGGCTCTGAGACAGGCCTAACGCAGGTGCGCTGCCGCTGCGCTCGATATCGATATCGATATCACGGTAGGTATACTGTGCCTGAAAATTGCTGCCCAGAATTTTGTCGTAGGTTATGCGCACGCCCTTGGAGTCACGATCCGTTTTCTGACGTGACACACCCGTAATATACGGGTCCTCCCACACCTCGGTGGGTATACTGTTCATTACGTAACTCACTGCAAAGATGCTTTTATCTTTCAGCTCCTGCTTCACACCGATTTGTTGTGTCAGGTCGAACCGTGCGATATCTTCCAGTTGGGAACCTAAGAAGAGCTGGGTGCGCGTACCGGCAAAGGTCCATGAGAGGTCGAAGTTGAAGATTGCAATTCCCGATGTATCCGATTCCGGCTCCTCATACAGAGAATTCACGGTTTCGTCGCCGATATCCAAAAGCTTGTTGCCGGCAACGGTATTACTCTCATAACTCATAACACCGACACCAAGCCGGACAAACCCGCTGAACCCGCTCTCGTTGGGAACGGCATCCAGGGCATGCGCGGCACTCACCATACACACCAGTACTGTAACCAATACCGTCACTTTCATGTACCTCATATCCATTCCTCCTTTTTGCTGTTTTTGTACGAAACACCCATGTCCCATAGGCCTCAAGCACAATGTTTAATAAACCTCCCTACTACGACTGTAACCACACTATTTGTGCCTTCTGTCGGATAATGCCAACCGCTTCCTTCCCGGAGAGCGTTTCAAAATCTCCATACGATGCCGATATCCAGTAGGAGTGCATACGGCGTGTCGTAATCACCGACAATGCGTCCTGTTGCAGGGTCGATGTGATCAACGTGACTGTCGCCCGTGTCGATCGCAATCAGGTTCAGGATAAGACATCCTTGGGAATGAAAAGCCCATTCCGCCCCACCCCCGACGCCGATGAGCCGATCAAGGGGCAAACTCAAGGAGCGGTTTTCATCGTCCACCCCCTCGGACAGATAAAAGGCCCCGAAGCCTGTCTTCCAGGCTTTCGAAAGTTGGTAAGTACCACCCAATGATAGCCCCCACATATCTTTCCAGTCCGA
>Ga0272442_10011898_pt1 | contig 10564 bp, 11 predicted proteins | sample SSMForm2O_FD_200262 | JGI IMG/M metagenome (GOLD analysis project Ga0272442, IMG submission 200262) | Marine sediment archaeal communities from Little Sippewissett salt marsh, Falmouth, MA, United States - SSM-Form-2O | ecosystem: Environmental > Aquatic > Marine > Wetlands > Sediment ... | reverse complement strand
AATCTCTAGGTGATTTTTTTGTTTGTTATTTTTATTCATATTATATCAACCAATTATTTTTTCCCTAAAATAACTTTTCTCTGATGATTGCTTTACCAAGTTTCCCATCTATCAGTACTTCTAGTTTTTTTGGTGTTTCAACATGTTTTACATCTTCTTTTTCCTCTAATATTTTAAGTGAATCCAACCATTTCCAATCGATATTTCCTTTATCTTTTTTTGTAACAATATATCCAACTTGCGAGGAGATCATGTCATGGAAAAAGTGAGAACCTTGGGAAGGATCTATTGGTCTTTCACCATATGGGGTTTCCACGATTACCTTTACACCTGCAATATCACTCCAAATGATTGGAATGCCAAGCCAGGAATCTGCTGAACCCCATCTACCTGGCCCAATAAGAATATATGGTTTTAATTTATCCATTAATTTAGTGTTTATATCTCTTATTTGGCTAACTGCTCTTTGTGAATTTGACATGTGGAAATTTTCTGATTTTATATATACAATATCTTTAATTCCACTAATTAAACCATTACCTAATGCATTTTCACTATAACACAAAGCCTCATCCTTATTGATTTTATCAATATCAATATCAATGTATTTATCAGGAGGAATCATACTTCTTATTTGTAATATTATTAATTCTGCAGGTATTGATTCATCTTTGCTAAAATTAATTGCAAATTCTATTTCCACAGGATAACCTAAAGCTAATTGACCAACACTTAAAAGTAGTTTCAATGCTTTTGCAAGAGGTATTACATCAAAATTAACTATAGGGCTAAAGTCAATAACTAAAGCACCTTCGTCGCTTAAACCAGGATAAAATCTGTCATCACTATAAACGTAAGTGGATACAATCTTATCTAATACACCATGTTTCTTTGCAGTTTCAATATCCAATTTTTCTAAAGTTGTCTCTTCATTTTTCGTAAAAACAGAATAAGTAGATTGCAGTTTCAATGCGTAGTAACTTTTTTGTGAATAATTGATAAAATCTTTTGGGGTTCCAAATAAAGGTACTTTTGGTTTTTCAGGACAAAAACAGTAACTACTTCCCCCATCAACAATGGATTTTCCTAAACCAAGAGCAAGATATGCAATTCCATCATTAGGTTTACATGGTCCTGATGGATAATAATTATAGGATTTTGCTACCCCTGAAATTATAGGATAAAAATAATTATCATGTTTGCTTCCTACAATTTCTTGTATCAATACCGCCATTTTTTCATCGCCGATAGTTTTTGAGGTAGATTTAATGTAAGTTCTTGCTTTCTCAAAATAAGTAGAGGCATAAACATATTTAACGACATTACAAACATCTTTAAATCTCAACTCTGTTTCCCAAGATTCGTTAGGAAGTAACATAGAAGCATAAATTCCTGCAAATGGTTTTAGCATTGAATCCTCTAAAAGACTTGAAGATCTAACAATTAACGGCCCTCTAGTGTTTTTTATGAACGAGCGTAAATCACCTATGATTGTTGCAGGAAGGTTGGCAACCATAAATTTTGAGGCAATTCTTTCATCTGAAAGATTAGAAAAATCCAAATTAGATAAATCGTTATGGCCAATAAAAGAATCAAATACATCAGTTGCTAAAACTATACTTCTAGGAATAGTTATTCTTAAACCTGGTAACATATCATCTGATATATATTTAGAAAGTATATTTGCAAGAAATGCAATCCCTCTTGCCTTTCCTCCTAAAGAACCTGTTCCTATATGACTTAGTTTTAAATGTTGTAATTTATCTTGTCTTTGGAAGCTAGAAATAAAATTCTTACTAATAGAATATCTGTAATCTTCCAGTGTATCTATCATTTTCTTCCTTAATTTTTCCCCGTCTTTGAATTCTTGTTCAATTTTGAGAAATTTGTTAGAAAGTTCATTTTCTCCAATATTTTTTATAAAATTTGAAAATTCGTAACTTTTTGCATAATATAAAATAATATTTTTATCAATGGATAATAAAATATTTCCTAATTCTTTTAAGTTCTGTATAACAGCAATTACTTTATTTTTATCGTCCTTAATGATAAGTTTAAATTTTTGTTGTTTTTTATCTTTATTTAGCTGTGAATCTTGTTGAATTAATTTAATACCAGTAATCTTTTCAATAGTTGATTTTATTTTATTTTCTTTATCTATTATGTTCATAATCTTCTAAATAAAATTAGATCCATCCTCTCAATTTACAAGCATCAACAACCCTTGAGATTGCTATCATGTAAGCAGCATCTCTTAAATTAACTTTTTTTCTTTGAGCAAGTTCCCAAACTTTATGAAACGCATCTGTCATTTTATCATCGAGCTTACCAAGTACCTCGTCTTTGTTCCAGTAATAATTTTGATTATTTTGAACTTGTTCAAAATAGCTGCAAACCACACCACCTGCGTTTGCCAGAAAATCAGGTATTACAATTATCTTTTTCTTATCTAATATTTCATCAGCTTCGGGTGTTATGGGGCCATTTGCGCCACAAATTATCAATTTGACACTGGAATTTATATCATTAACATTGTCTTTGGTAATGGAATTTTCTAATGCATTAGGCATTAAAATATCAACTTTATGTTTGATCCAATCCTTACCCGGTAAACATTCATAACCAAGGTTTTCAGCTTTTTTCTTGTCGATGGTTCCAAAACGATCTGTTATTTTTATAAGTTCTTCAAAATTAATACCGTCTTTTTTATAATAACAATAGGAACAACCATCTTTTTGGTCCCAACAAGAAACTGAAACAACAGTACCACCGTACTCTAACAACAACTCTGCTGCATATCTAGCAACATTTCCAAATCCCTCAATAGATGCGATTGACTTATCAATTGAAGTATTTAATTCTTTAAGTGCCTCTCTTAGAATATATATTAATCCATAACCTGTTGCTTCAGGTCGTCCAAGAGAACCACCAAGCCCAACAGGTTTTCCAGTAATCACTCCAGGATATTGACCGCCAGAAATTGTTTGATATTCATCCATCATCCAAAGCATGTGTTGACTATTTGTCATTACATCTGGTGCCGGTACATCTCTAACAGGTCCGATATCTCTTGATATTTGTCTAATCCATCCTCTACATAAATTTTCCTGTTCTCGTTCCGATAAATCGTGAGGATCACAAATAACTCCACCTTTTCCACCACCAAGTGGAATATCAACTACTGCACATTTCCAGGTCATCCACATAGAAAGAGCCCTTACTGTATCTGCAGTTTCTTGAGGATGGAATCTGATCCCTCCCTTACATGGGCCTCTAGCATCATTGTGCTGAATTCTAAATCCTTTAAATATTTTAATATTGCCATCATCCATTCTTACAGGTATTAAAAAATGATATTCTCGCATTGGTGCAATTAACAAGTCTCGAGTTGCTTGGTCAAGTTCTAATAACTCGGCAACCCTCTTAAATTGTTCCTGTGCCATTTTGTATGCATTAAATCCTTTTTGAACCATAGATAACCAACCCACACCGTGATAATTATTCGATATATTAACGTATTGGTTGTTAACCAATACTTTTGATAAATATATTTAATTAAAAATGGAATATATACTTTAAAAAAACAGGCCCGAGGCGGGCTTACCTTGCAAAGGTTAAAGTCCCGCTGTTAATTTAAATGATACTTTAGATATGATTCGAGCTTGATTTTACCTGAAATTCGTTCTTTCTATCTTAAATGCTTCACTAACTGTTTTAGGGTCATTGGTTTGTTGGATTCATAAAATGAAGGATGTAGTTATTGTAAGAATATTGCTACATATTTACAATCTACTAAGGTTTTATTTCTAATTTAGAGAATGTACTAATATATTCTATTTACTAATTCAATAAAATCAGATAAGCATTTCTAATAATCTCTGTAATAGCGGGAATCTATCCAACAGATCATCGAGCCACCAGAATGGATTATGGGAATAGGGCATTGCAATCTCAAGATATGCCCAGTCCGATTCTTCTCCAAGAGTGTCTTTTGCCTTAACCCTAATTTTATAGATACCTTTCTCGGACCATTCGTATCCATAATAGCATTTTTCTCCAGAAGCACGTTCTCTCTTCCATCCCTCAGTTCCATCACCCCAATCAATGAAGAAGGATATAGGATTGTTTTCTGGATCAATAACCTTTAACTGCAATTCATAGGTTTCCCCAACTTTTCCCTCGGATTTACCTGAAATTGACGGTGTATTTGGAGGATTGTTTGATTCCACAGGTCCAAATGCATGTAAATAACCTAATCCCACCTCATATGCTGAACCAATATAAACTGTCCCATCTTCTCCTATAGCGGGGGATGAGTCAACCCAACCATCAAAAGCAATCTTCTTACGCCATTTCTCAGTTCCATTAGGATTGACAGCAATTATGTCGCCTCCTGAAATTTCACCAATATTTGTACCGATATAAATAGTACCATCAACTGATATCGCAGGACAAGAATGTTCAATATGTCTATTTGTACCTAAGTTAAAGCTCCATTTTATGGTTCCATTAGGGTAAATTGCAAATAATTTACTCCCTCCCACATAAATTGTTCCATCATAGGCTATTGAAGGATTTGATTGTGTACCATGACCGATTTTACATTTCCATATCATCGTACCATTGTCTGGATTTAGGGAATACAGGTAATCATCAAAAGAACCAATATATATGGTTCCATCATCAGCAATAGAAGCAGAACCCTTGATATAGTCTCCTGTTTTAAACCTCCACTTTAAAGTACCATTAGGATTCAATGCATAGAAATAGGTATCCCCTGATCCACAATATATTGTACCATCGTTGCCGATTGAAGGTGAACATGTGATATAATAACCTGTTGGAAAATACCATAAAAGAGTATCATTTTTTATAGCAACTATTTCCCCTTCATCTGAACCTCGCATTGTTCCAACATAGATAGTTCCATCTTCAGCAATAGCAGGGGAACAAGCAATTGTACCTCTTGCTCCACACTTCCATTTTAATGTACCATTTGGATTAATTGCATAAAGAGCATCATCCCAACAACCAACATAAATTGTACCATCTTCGGCAATTACAGGTGAGCAACTCATCATAAATCCTCCTGTTTGATACCTCCATTTTAGTGTACCATTTGGATATAGTGCTATTATTTCACTTTGTGTTGTCGTAAAATAAATAATGTCATTGTTATCAATTACTGGTGAACTATCAACCAATCCGCCTCGACGATATCTCCATTTTTCAAGTTCATTGATACCTCCTGTACTGAAGGAACTCTGGCCAGTGTGACGATTATTATAGCACAACATGGGCCAAGGAGAATCTTGTGAATCATGAATAGATATTGTAACTAATTTATTGGGGTCTAATAATTTTTCTGATTCATAAAAATCATCTGAATTAAAATTGACTTGGAAAAATTTTTGGTCCTGTTTTAAATTTGATGAACTAAAATAATAATAGACGTGATCATTTAAGAAATATTCATTATTAGTTTTATCCCAATCATATCCAATAGCTATTGGGGATAAGGAAGATATAATAAAAAGGACTATTATACCAATTTTTAAACTTTTTATTATTTTTTTCTTCTTCATTTATAACTCCCTTTATTTTAATATTATAATCGACTTATCTTAAAAAGTTTTTTATTGTCTTTTGATTGAAATTTGAGTTAATTGAATTATTCCACTGACATCATCTCAACATTGGTATATCCCTTGGGTTGTGATTCAAATAACATGCCATACTTGTTAAGAACCTCTATTATTTTCTCAAACAACCGCTGATGGATCCTGGCGCTTTTTTCCCAACTCTTAATATTTTCAAGCTGCGGCTCTATGACATCATAAAGAAATTTATCTACTTCTGTCTTGACCAATGCTTCGCCGTAGTCGACCAAAGTGTAATAAAATGCCCTTATTGTATGCACAACGGTTCTATTTCCTACTTCGTGGAAACCAGCTGTTTCACTACCGTCAGGTTTAGCTCGGTTGCTAATAGCTTCACAGCAACGGTTGATGTTCCGCAACCACACCTGTCTGATGCTTACATATTCACTTGGCAGTTCCTTATTTTCCAGCATTCAGGTCCTCCTGTGAACTGAACTTGAAGCTCTTCTGCTGCTGACGTTCAATGGATTCAGCAGAAAGATGTATTGCTTCACTGTTTGCCTGTGGGAACAGGTACAGCATTTTCCTATAGAGGAACATCCATAGTTCATCTATTGATATTGTGATCTCAACCTGTTTAGGCCTTGTGGTCTTTAGATTAATATTGGTAGAGTTCAAGTCTCCCAACCTGTGTGCCAGTGCCTGCACACTTTCAAAGATGAACCAACCGTCATCCTTAACAAAGTATACTGGATCAGTCGCACCCTGGCTTAACAATGCATTGGGCAGCAGTTGATAGTATTGCTGCTTTTCCTGCAGTGTAAGAGGTCTATTCTCATTTATCAATAATCTTACTAAATCCCTTAACTTATCCTGTGTTGCAAGGGTATCATGTAGGGTCATACGTACCTGTTTCTGCTTAACCATTGACCCTTGCCTCCCACTGAAGTCCTGGTATGGGTTTGAAGATGTCAGCGAACCTTGTCAAACCGAATCTACCTGACATCTCTACATATGCCTCATTACCGTCCTTTGGATTCTCCTCAAGATTATCGATTGCCTTCTGCTCTACCCTTGAGTATTTATCAGACCTGGCACCAGGTAGGAATATCCTGACCATAATCTTGGTCCTTACCCTGTGGTCAATATCAGGCAGTGCCTGTGAGTTGCCGTGTATGTTCATCATCGTCTTCCTGCACTCTTTGAGATCAATGGAGAACTTTCCAATCAACTTGAATGTCTTGCCACTGGAGAAACTGGGTGCTATCTCTGACAGTTCATCCAGATAGACGTGCACCCATTCACCAACACTTCTCAAGTAATGGATGAAATCCATCCACTTGAACCTGTTACCAAAAAACACGCAGTTTATCTTTCCAGTTTTTGCCAGATCATACAGTTCATCAAAATCTTTGAATGTGGTAATATCTGGATGTATTTCTACCAACTTCTTTGTCCTGTCATGGAAAGTAACATTGCTGTTCTCTTTCACCATAATATGATGCTGTTCAAGTCCGATCTTCAAACTCTGTATTGGTGCAAAATAGGTGTTGGACCAGAACAACTTTTCATTTGGATAATGCTTGAGAGTATATTCTGCAAAGGATAGCATTGTACTGGTCTTGCCTGATCCCATTCCACCAGTTGTGAAACTTAATATCCCACCATCATCATAGTTGTGGATATGAATCCTTCGAAGTATCCTTTCAGATAATATTTCACTTTTAGTTAATTCATCTTCATCAAATTCAATCATTGAAGATCACCATTTGAAGTTCCAAAGGAACAAAAGAATTGTTTATATGTGTCAGGGTGTGTTTATATAATATAATGAGCGCTAAGAACGTGAAAATCAGGATATGCTCAAAAATGGTCATGTCTCGCATTGTCCATAGTCATTTACTGCCATTTGGTTGATTATCTTGGTGTTGTTGTATGCCACTTCCAAATCCGTGTTGTAGCATTTGATTGTCCAGGAGTAACCCTTGGTTGTCTTTTTCAGTTCAAAACTGCTGGTTCCTGCCTCATTGTTGATTATGATGTCGCTACGTTCCATTCTTTGCCCTCTCTATCTGCTTTGACAGTTCCTGCTTGGTGTACTTTTCAGGTTCTTTGATACCCAACTTCTTAGCATAGTTGATCTGCTTCATTGTTGGCCCGTCATTATCCTGATTGCCATTCTGCCTGAAGTAGTGATGCGGACTGCAGGTCTTCTCGAATATTATCAGTGCCAGCTTGCCCTTCATTTCAGAGTTTGTGTTGTTTGCCGTCTTGTTTGCAAATTCCCAGCTTTCCTTAATATGGTCTTCATATTCCTTTTCATTCTTCATATTTTATTTTCCTCCAATATATTCAAGTGTCTTACCCAAAACAGGTTCATTGAGGATGCCGTGCTCCAGGCATCCATCGATGAACTTCTGACCGTATTTTTGTTCAACAAAGTGGTAGTTGTCGTCCGGATGCTGGTTTATTATTTTGATTACATCTGATATTTTGTCATTTAGCAAAAAACGTTTGGATTCCAGTTCCTCAACCTCCTCAATCCCCTCAATCTCCTCATTTAGGGGTTTGAGGGGTTTTGGGGGTTTGAGGCCAAGTATTCCATACACTTTTTCAAGTATCTTCGAGTAACCATGGTTTTCAAGTACTTTGATGAACTCCTGGGTGTTGATTATGTATTTTCTTTTGCCACCTTTGCTGTACCCCAGGTTCTCCTTTTTCTGAACCAATCCAAGGTTATCCAGTATCTTGCGTGGTTTCTGATTTTTAGGTGCATATTTGTCATTTGGGTTCAGTTCGAAACGCTCCAATATCGCCTCGTACAAGGTATCGTTCAAAACCTCGATGAAATGGACATTCTCAATGGAGCATTCATTTGCAATTGTCTCAAGTACCACATGTTCCATTGTCTGCATGTGCTCCAGTTGGAGAACAGGTGCCTTTTCCTCAAGATACTTTTTAACAACCAATGCATAATCATGGCCTTTGAAATGACGGATTATACCCAGTATTATGCAGTTCTTGTCGGTCTCCCTGCCGAAAACACCCTCAGATTCCAATTGCTGCCTCATCTGATTAATATCATCAAGTATCTTGCCCCAGTTGTGAAGGCAGTACACGAACTGCTGGTTCCGCAGTTCCTGGAATTGATTCAACTCCCTATTACTCAAGTTGAAGATATTGCTCAGTTTCCTGGTTGTCTTCACCTGGATTATTACATGGCATCGGTCTATGAAGCTGGGGTCAAAACCACCCAGACTATTGCAGGTGAATGACTTCATCCCATAGGTGTTGAAACCCACCACCTGCTTTGATACATCTTTTACACCCATGTTGGTTATCGTGTATTTGCCATAACGGTTGAAACCAGTGTTGAACACGTTGACCAGTATGTTCTTCTCGTCACCGCTGATCTTTTCAAATTCGTCCTGGTTCAACGCAATGGAGAACTGATGAATCAGGCGCACGCTGCTTGGAACGCTTCCCTTGCCGCCAAAACGCCCGTTTAACTGCAGAAATGACAACAATGTCAATCCAGTGCTCTTGCCTGCACCCATCCCACCAAGGAACACCAGGTAGAAAACATTCCCAAGCAGATGTATCAAATATGAAACAATGGAAGCACTGCACAATACATCATACTCATAGTTGCTTGAATGAAAATAATAGGTCCTGATGGTTTTTGTTAATTCATCGTAAATATCCTTGTTGTAAATCCTGTTTTTTATCACATCCTGTATTGCACTGTTGTCAACGGTGTTTATACCATGAGTCTCATCGAAGAACACCTTATGTGGGTACTTGTACCTGGTATTTTTATACTCGAAGAACTGGTAATGCTCATCTTGAGGAATATCTTTTAATTTCTTGTATAATGGTTTGCCATCCTCGTCCTTTTCATTCTCCAAAAGCAGATAGGCATTGTTCTTTACAACCTCCAACTTGCTGTTGCTGAACACCACAACTGGTGTGAACTTTCCCTTTTTCTTTGCAAATACAGTATGGTAGAACAACTCATTTTCACCATCGCTTAACCTACCACTTAAAAAATGTGTTAACCTGAACCTCTGAGCATCCTCAGGTGTATCCATTATGTTGTCCAACCACTCGACAATCTGTATGTGGCGGTCCATATCTGCTTCATCTTGCCATATCAAACGGTCCACTTTCAGTTTATCTCGCTGCTTGATCTGCTCCTCTATTTGTCTTAAACGGTCCTGGTGGTCCTTGATGTCGGTGGTCATTGCTGCCCACCTCTTTCGGTGATCCAAAGTTTGTTGTTGGACTCCTTGAAGATAATCAGACGTTCTATATATGGTGAGTTTTCTAACAGTTCTTTTAAGAATTTAATATTCTCAGGTAAGACATGCAATACAGCACCGATTATAACTGGAGTTTTATCGTGGTTGCTGGTCATGTTTCTTACCTTCTCTTAATTTTTCGATTTCTTCAAGTATTTTGTAAAAAACTTCCTTTGAATAGATTGGAATGGACTCATCAAAATATTTCTTGTGAAAATTGATTAGAAAATTATTTGTCATCCTTGTTCTCCTTGAGAAATTCATTTACCATGAATTTAATTGTGCTGGATCTGCTTAAGTCATGTTCTTTGGCATAATTGTCTATTTTTTCTCTGGTTTTTTTTCCTAAATAAATACTTGAATGATTATAAGTCTCCCTCATAATATTATATACGCAGGAAGTATTATATATACATATACATATTATAAATATAACTTGTGACATATATATGGAGAATCAACTCTGAAAGAAAAATTAAAAAATCCAAAAGAAGCAATCTGCTGTCTATTATTCGAGAAAGAACGAAATGTTGGGGATATTTCTTATAAATTATATAAAAAAAGAAACTCAAGAATTTCAACATATATTACTGAGCTATTAGAAAAAGGTTGGATTGTACCGATTGAAAATCAACACCTTTTTAAAAAAGGAGCAAAAAAGGA
>Ga0272442_10011895_pt1 | contig 10566 bp, 20 predicted proteins | sample SSMForm2O_FD_200262 | JGI IMG/M metagenome (GOLD analysis project Ga0272442, IMG submission 200262) | Marine sediment archaeal communities from Little Sippewissett salt marsh, Falmouth, MA, United States - SSM-Form-2O | ecosystem: Environmental > Aquatic > Marine > Wetlands > Sediment ... | reverse complement strand
CTTGAGGAGCTGGTTTAAGTGTTATTTCAACACTACCGCTTTTACCTTTAATTGCATAAGGTACAGTGTGAGGTTTTTTACATCCACATTCCCATGATCCACAACCTCTTCTTATTTCAATCATATTGAGTTTTGCATTTTGAATAGCTTTTCTAATAGAACTTCCTACTTCTTTTCCCTTAGCCTGTCCAAAACCAACATATCCATCATTGTTACCAACTGCAACACTGATTACAAATTTTACTCTTCTACCTGAATCAGTCATACGTTGAACCATATTAACATCAATTACTTCATCAGAAATATCAGGGAGCAATACATCAACAATTTCAGGTTCTCTTATCGGAAGACCTGAATTTAGTGCTTCACTCATTTTTGTAATCTGACCACTTTTTACTAATTTACCAAGTTTTGTCTTTGATTCCCATTCGATAGGTTGAGGTTCTGCTTTTTTCATTGGTGGTTTACTTCTTTTTCGTTTACCTCTAGTTGCTGCCATTATTTACCCCCAATTATTTTAGTTTTAATCTCATTTAGAGCAGGCGAAATATTCTTATCAAGATGTTTGCCTAAAAGTCTATCTTCACTAGGAATTTTTTCTTCATTATGGGGACATTTTATTCCTGTATCGATAACTCCTTTTAAAGAAGCAAAAAGTTTTGATCCTGTAACAGGTGGATGTCTACCAATATCTAAAACACAATCATTAATTCCTTTATCTTTTGCTCTTTTACCTGCAAGAATACCTGTTAAATATGCAGCGGGTGTAGATGATGTTGAAAACTTCCAATTATATTTATTTGTCAATTCATTAGATTTTGCAGATGCAAGAACTTTATCTCCAGTTTCTGAATATTCAATAAATTGTATTTGAGTTGAATTTATTGATTTTCTTACAACAATTCTAATTTTTCTAGATCTTAATAAATTAAGTCGTTTTCTATAATCAGTTTTTCCTTCACGTCTTCGTCTTGGTTTAACGTGATATCGTGGTCCTTGTTTCATTGATTAACCTCCCCTTTTTTAATGACATCATCTGAAATCATGTGAGTTTGAAGATGCTGTCTACTTCTAAATTCTCCCCCTTTTGCTTTTCGATAATAACGACGATAAGTTGTATTATCAATTTTTTTCTCATCACGCATGGTTTTTAAAAAGGTTCGAATAGGTCTAATTGTTTTTATCCATCGTTCTTTTTTTGGTAGTCGTGCATATTTTGCACCCTTCCTTGAACCTGCACCACGTCTTCGACCTTTTTCTTTTTGTTTAAAAACAAGTTTCTTTCTACCACTAGAAATACCTTTTATTTGTCGGCTTTTTATAGCTTTACCATTAATAAGAATTCTAATATCATCTTTAGTGACTGCTTTTGCAATTTCATCAAGTCTATCTTGATCCATCCAAACACGATGTACACCACATTTTAGAATTGATGCTGCCATTCTTCGTTGATTTCTTAAATCTGTCATTTTTAATTCCCTCTTACAAATTTAGTATTCTAACCTCAAGTTTTTCCGCTTTCTTTTCAATTTCAACTCTTTTCTTTGTTCCAACAGATCCACCAATTCTAGCGGCTTGTGTTTTTGGATTAATTGCTTCCAAATCTTTTGCGTTATATACAAAAACTTCTTCAAAACCAGATGAATGAAGTCCACGAGTTTCACGAGGTCCTCTAAAACCAACCCGAACTTTACTAGGTCTATATTTTAAATTTATTCGCATTTTAGATGTTATTCCATCAGGTCTACGCCAGTTTTTAGGAACCCTTTTATATCTAAACCATTCTTCTCGTAAAAATTCAGGAGTTCTCTTTTTTATTTGTTTTCTAGTTTTAAGTTTACTTTTTAATTCTTTGCTAAGCTCTGGTTTTTTCTTAGGTTTGTATCCATCTTCTATTTCAGGTTTTTCATTAACTTCTGTTTTTTCACCTTTAGTTTTGTTTGTCTCTTTCTTCTCAGCTTTAGGTTTTGTCTTTACTGGTTCTTTTGCTTTTTCAGTTTTTGTTTCTGCTTTTTTTGAAGAAGATTTTTTTGAAGGAGTTTTTTTAGCTGTATCTTTTTTTACTAGAGCTTTTTTAGTTGCTGGTTTTTTAGGTGCAGCTTTTGTTGATTTAGGCGTTGTAGGTTTTTTTGCTGAAGGCTTGTCTGATTTAGCTACTGCTGGTTTCTTTGGTTTATCTTCTTTTGGTTTTTTTGCTTCTTCTGCCATTTCTAGTTACCTCCTTTACTTATTCTATAAACTCCATCTTGAAATACTCTTATATCTCTCTTTTTAACTCTAGTTGAACGTTCAATGTTTGCAACAGTTTGACCAACTTTTTCCTTATCAATTCCAGTAACGGTTACATCTTCACCTTTTGTTTCAACTTTTACTCCTTCGATTATTTTTGCTTTGCGTGGAGCTCTTTCTCCTAAGAAATTTTGTATTATAAATTCATTACCTTCTACAGATGTTTTAATAGGAAAATGAGAAAATACTGTTTTCATTTTATATTCAAAACCAACAGTTACTCCTTTTGTCATATTATTGATATGAGCAACATAGGTGCCAATGAGAGCTTTTTCTTTTTTTCTTACATTTTTGCTATTGATTTCAATAATATTACCATTTAGTTTAAGATTAATTTTTGGATGTGAAAAAATTCGAAATAATTCACCTTTTTCACCTTTAATTGTTAGTTTATCATTTTCAAAGATTGCATTAACACCCTCAGGAAGTGTAATTTTTTCATTGACTTCTTCGATATTCATTGTTAATCACTCCTAGTAAACATAAGCTAGTAGTTTACCTCCGATTCCATTTTTCTTTGCATCATTTTGTGAAATGATTCCTTTTGTTGTTGTCATTATAAGTAGTCCAAAATGTTGAGCAGGTAAATAACGGGCTTCCCATTTATCCAATTCATCTCTTTTAATTGGATATCTAGGTTTTATTACACCACAATTGTTAATGTTTCCTTTGAGTTTAACTTCAAAAACACCTGCTTTTCCATCATCAATTAGTTCATAACCTGCAATATATCCTTTTTCTTTAAGAATGTTTAATACTCCCCCAATAAGTTTAGATGAAGGTTGTATTTGACAAATTCCTTTACCTTTAATTTCTGCATTTTTCATAAGTGATAATGCATTAGCTAGCGGATCATTTAACATGTAATTTCAGCCTCCTTTTATGAAAATTTTTTAAAACCTAATTCTTCTGCTTTTTCTCTGAAACACTGTCTGCATATATGTAAGCCATAAGCTCTAATTAGTCCACGTTTTCGACCGCATCGTTCACATCCTTTGACTTTTCCATAGGTTTTTTTCTTTTCTTTTATCTTCATTCAATAACCTCCACATTAAACTCTTTGGAAACAAAATTTACCGATTCCTCTTTTTTAACTCGATGCCTATGTGGTATCTTTCTAGTTGCTATTCGTCTGCGTTTAACTCTATATCCATCTTTTTTAATAGTGATACAGATATCCATACCAAAAATTCCGATTTTTGGATCATATTTTTGACTTTTAAAAAGTGTGTGATCTGGAATTCCAAAAGCAAAATTACCCTCATCATCAAATGCATATTCTGCGATTTTGTTTTCTCTAGTTGCAAGTGCTTGAACAAAAAAATCATTTGCATCTTTTCCACGTAGTGTAACTTTGCAGCCAATTGGCATTCTTTTTCTTAGACCTAAGTCTTTGTTTGTTGTTTTTGAAAGTGTCTCAATGGGTTTATGGCCTGTAATACTTGTAAGAACAGTTTCAGCTTTTTTAAGACGTTCTCCTGCTTCACCAACACCAATATTTACTGTGATTTTTTCAATATTTGGTTTGAAGATGTGTGCTTCTTTTTTTACTTTTTTTGTTTGAACAGGTTCTTTAGTAACAGGTTTTTCATTTACTTTTGGTTTTTTTGTAGGAGTTTTTTTTGCTGATGATTTTTTATCTGTGGCTTTTTTAACAGGGCTCATTGTATTTTCACCTCAGGGAGTTCAATTACTGGTTTGTTTTTACCAATTGGAAATACATATTTTTGTAATGTTGAAAATGAGGTTTTTCCTTTCATCTTTGTAAGATTTGGTTTTGATGATGGAATTATTTCAATATCTTCGATATTTGCTATTTCACCAATGTGACTTCCACCTATAATAATTGAAACTGCTCCTTTTTCATATTTGTAGCTTTCACTGATTTTTTTGTTATCTGTAAAAGAAATTTTTAAAACATCACCAGTTTTATATTCATCTTTTTTAATAAGTGTATTTCTACCATCGTGTAAATTCAATTGTATTTTTTTATCTTTTATAATAGTTTTATTTTCAATTCGACATAATTTCCATGTGGCATCTTTGGATGAAATTGGAACAAGTGTAATCTTTCCACTTTGATCAAATAAAACTCTGTAATCTTTATTCATCTTTGGAATTGAAATTACATCCATTAGTCCACATGGATACTTATTATCCTTTCTAATAATCCCATCAACTTTGACTTCTCCATTTGCAATAATTTTTTTTGCTTCTCTTTGTGTATCTGTTATATTTAGATAATCTCGTACAATTAAACCAAGAGCTATTGATTCTTTTAATGGATGGGAGCCTGGTGAAGGTCTAAGCGTCCATTTTCTTTCTTTTCTATGTAATTTGACAACTCTTGGTGCGTTTAATCTTTTTAAATGTTTACTCATTTATTTTTCCTCCTTTTTCTTTGTTTGTTTTGTAGGAGTTTTTTTAGTTGCTTGTTTTTTTATTTGAGTTTCTTTTTTCTTGTCAGTTTTTTTTATAGAAGTTGATTTAGGTTTTGTTTTAGTTTCAAGTTTTTTTGTAGGAGTTGGTTTTGGTTTTATTTCTGGTTTTTCTGCAGATTCTTTTTTTACTGGTTCTTTTGGTTTTTCTTCAATTGGTTCTTCGTCAATTATTTCATTTTCTTTTGCTTCAGCGGCCTCTGCTTCTTCTAAGGCTTTTGCTTCAGCTTCTGCTCTTTTTCTTTCCTCTTCGACTTCTTTGATTTGGTGTTTTGCTTCAACCTCAATTTCTTTTTTGGTTTCCTCAGAAAGTCCTCGCTCGAGTTTTCCTCTTCTCCATTTATCTGTCAAATTGAGCTTTGTAATTATTACATTACTTGGATGTATTGGTTTAGCAATTTTATTACCATCAGCTTTTGACATTGTAATTCCTTCAATTTCTAATGAGGATTTTTTTGTATTAACCTTAATAACTTTGTCCTCATGACCTTTAAAACTCCCTCTCATTACCATTACAGTGTCGCCTTTTACTAAAGGAATTGCTCTTTTATCATATTTTAAAAGAAGATTTTCTTCAAGATGAGCTGAAATCCATTTCCTTTTTTTATGAAGAGGAGCGTTGTATAGCTCTTTTCTTTGTTTACCTGGATTTATTGATTTCATTTTCAATCACCTTTACACAATAATTGATGCATTTGATGCAATTTTTGGGTAACGCTCTGCTGCTTCAAGGGCAACAGGCCCCTTAATCATTGATCCTTTCGTCTCACCAGTCTCTGTAACGATAACTGCTGCATTGTCTTCAAATTGCACCATAGTTCCATCAGATCGTCTAAATGGACGCTTTTGACGGACAATCACTGCTTTTAATAGTTGCCTTCTCATATCAACAGCTCCTTTTTTTACACTAATTATTACCATATCGCCGACTCCTGCTTTGGGATAACGTCTATGTGTTCCCTTAAGTTTAGGGGTCATTATAATTTGAACAACTTTTGCACCTGTGTTGTCAATACATTCGAGTTGAGCTCCAACCGGCAGCCCTCTCATAGTTCTTCCAGCGATTCCTTTCATTTATTTCACCTTTATATTTTTTCAATAGCTACAAATGAAATTGTTTTTGACAAAGGTCTACATTCTGCGATTCTAACTCGATCTCCAGCATTTAATTTAATACAAGGTGGGCAATGTGCAGCATATTTTGATGTTCTTTTTTCATATCTTTCATATTTAGGAACATAACGACTATATTCTTTTTCAACAAGTATTGAATCTTTCATTTTAACAGAAGATACAATTCCTGTGATTATTTGACCTCTAATAGATAAACTACCATGATAAGGACAGCATTTGTCCTCACAAGTTTCGGATGGAGGCTTTACATTTATACCTATATTTCGTGCTTCTACTTTTTTTTCTGACATTTGGTTTTTCACCTTACTTTTTTAATCCGTTCTTCAGGTCGATATCTTATTTTTGAACCATCAATTTGTATTTTTTTTCCATCAAGATCAAACTCAAATATTGCAGTATTTTTGGCAATGGTTTTTTCTTGATTGTTAATTTCAATGAGGAAGGTATTTTTTGTCTCATTGATAATGAGCCCTGATTTACCTGTCCAAGTGGGATCGCTACATTTTTTTATTTTTACCTGCAGTCCGATAAGTTCTTCTCTTGAAAGTTTTTTTTCATTCATCTTAACCCTCTTTATGAGATCTGACTGCAAAGGTCTTTGATTGAAATTTTATTTTTTTTAAATTATTTCAACCATAAATCCCATTTTTTCAAGTGTTTCTTTTACTTTTGTTCTATGGTCGCCTTGAAGTTCTATTTTTCCTTCTTTTATTGTTCCACCGCAGGCACATTTGGATTTAAGTTGTGTGATTAGTGAATCGATATCTAAATCATGGGAATCGATTCCATCAACGATAGTCATCATTTTCCCGTACCGTCTTTTATCAACGGCGATTGTAATTTTTTGTTGTTCTCTGGCTATGTCTTCACAAACACAGATTTCTTTTGGCAGACCACAAACTTCACATATATTGCTCATTTATTGTTCTCCTTCCTCCCGCATGATAGTTAGTATTTTTGCAATGGTCATCCTGAGCTGTCTTATTTTGCCAGGAGAAGGTGGTGAACCACCCATTGCAGCAACTCCCTTTTCATGCATTAGTTCGCTTTTTAATTCATTTAATTTCTCACGTCGTTCTTGAGGTGAGAAAGCTCTAATTTCTTTAGCATTAAGAACCATTTTTATGCAACCTCTTTAAGTAATTTTTTTAAGTTTTTAACAATATTTTCAGCAGTTTTTCCACCAATTCCTTTAACTGCTCCTAGATCGTCGACATCCATTTCGTAAAGCTCTTCAAGGGTTTTGATTCCTGCTTTTTCGAATTTTTTAACAACTGATGGCCCGATTCCTTGCATTTGTGCAAGTTTTTTAATATCTGTTTGGGTTTTTTCCTTTGGTTTTTCTTCTTGAGGTTTCGCTTCTACTTTTGATTCTTTTTTATCTTTAACAGCTTCTGCAAAATGAATGCTAATTTCATCTGGTAATACTGCATCAGGTCTCATAATTCTAATTTTTACTCCTAATACTCCTGCTTTGAGTTTAGCAACTGCATATCCTATATCCATTACTTGTTTTGCAGTTTCACCACAATATTTTACATGACCTTGAGTGAATTTTTCGGTTCTATGTCTAGCACCTGTAAGTTTTCCTGCAATTGTAATCTGGCAACCTTTTGCTCCTGCATCCATAATTCTTCTAATTGTTGAGTGTCCTGCTCTTCTAAAATGCCAACCTCTTTGAAGAGCTTCTGCAAGTTTTTCAGCCATAATTTGAGCATTAAGTGAAGCTTTTCCTCCTGCTTCTTCAATTTCTATTTGAGGATTTTCTACATTAAAATTATCCTTTATCGCCTCTGTTAGTTCTTTAATTTTTGAGCCACCTTTACCAATGACCATTCCTGGTCGTTCGACAAGAATGTTTATTCTAGTTCCCATAGGAGTTCTTTGGATATTCATACCTCCAAAACCTGCTCCCTCAATCTTTTTTATTAGGAACTCTTTGATTAGTATCCTATTTGTATTTTCTCTTATGAAGTTACGTTCACTTGTCATTATTCTACCTCTTCAAGGATTATTTCAATATTTGTTGTTCGAGTATTTTTATCAGTAGCTCTTCCATGAGCTCTAGGCATTATACCTTTTATAACACGTCCACCATAAGTAGATATATTTGAAATCTTCATATTTTCAGGGTCAAATCCTTTATATTCTGCATTGTTTTCTGCATTTTCAAGAGTTTTAAGCATATATTTTGCAGCTTTTTGTGGAAAGCTACCTGGACCAATTCCTTTTTGATGAGCTCTTTTTTTATTATGAAATACTGTTGGAAGAGGACGTTTTAAATCGATAACTTCTTTAAGATATTTTTTAGCATCCTCTGTTTTCATACCTCTTATAGCATAAGCTAAGTTCATAGAATCTTTTCTTGAGCAATGAAGTTCATATCCATATGCTTTAGCAGTTTTATCTGGATCTAAATCTGTTGAATATTTCATAATATCACTACTTTAATGGCATAAATTTAGATGACCTAGTAGCTCCAACTCCAGGTCCTGTATGTTTTACTTTCGATCTAGTTAATGCAAATTCTCCAAGATAATGACCAATCATATTTGGTTGTATATCTACTCGTTGAAATTCTTTACCATTATGAATGTGAATTGTATGACCAACAAAACTTGGAAGAATTATCATGTCTCGACAATGGGTTTTAATCATGTCACCTTGATTTGCTTTTTCAATATCATTTAATAATTTATCTTGCTTGGCAGTAAGGCCCCTTTTAAGAGTTCTTCGCATTCTTGAAGGTAGTAATGGCATTAGTTCTTCAATTGTAAGTTTTTGAACTTCTTCAAGTGAGTAACCTTTATAGGCAAATTCTTTCTTTTTAATTTCAATTTTTTTACGTCTTGCCTTCCTTTTGCTTCTTGCTGAACTTTTAAATCCTTTTTTAGATGCCATTTTTTTACTTCCTCCCTGTACGTTTTGCGGCAATACTACCAACTTTTCTACCTGGTGATGCTCCTCGTTTTACTGTGTAAGGTTTACCAACATGCTGATGACCTCCACCACCATGTGGATGAGAAACTGCACACATTGCAACACCACGAACTACAGGATATTGTTTTCCTCTAGTTCGATATGCATAATGTTTCTTACCAGCTTTTAAAAATGGTTTATCTTTTCTTCCACCACCTGCAACTATTCCAATAGTTCCTCTGCAATCTGAATTAAGAGTTTTAAATTGGCCAGATGGAAGTTGAATTACTGTGCTATTTTTATCATGGGATACAATTGTTGCATTACTTCCTCCAGCACGAACTAATTTGCCGCCATCCCCTGGAATTATTTCAATATTGTATATAGGAGCTCCTTCTGGAATTTTTCCAATTGGTAAAATATTTCCATTATTAATTTCATTTTTATTATCTGAAAATTTAATTTTATCTCCAACTTTTATTCCTTCAGAAGCTAATGTAAGAGTTTTTGTATTATTGTTTAACTCAACATCTGCAAGAGGTGCAGAGCGCCCTGGATCATGAATTATATCTTTAACAATACCTTCATTGTTATCACGATTTTTTTGATATTTAATTTTTCCTTTAAATCTATGAGAAGGGGCATTGAATTTACTTTGAGTTCGTCCTCTTCTTTGCTGGATTAATCTTTTTCCCATTTTTTTTCACCTCTAGAATATTCCAATCCTCATTCCAATATCTTCTGCTTTGAATTCAGGGGTGAATGTTACAATTGCGTGTTTTCCTTTTTTTGTAATCCTTGTATTAACGTTTTGAACTTTTACTTCAAACATTTCTTCAACTGCTTTTTTAATTATTTTTTTATTTGCATTTCTTTTAACTACAAATTCTAAAGCATTATTCCTTTCCATAAAATTCATAGTTTTTTCAGTTACAAAGGGATGAAAAATAATATCGTAAGGATCCATTATTTCCCACCTCCTAATTCTTTAATAGCTGATTTAGTAAAAACAGTAAGTCTTCCTGCATCCCCACCAGGTGCAAGATATTCAATATTTAATTGATTTAAGTTAATTACATCAATACCTGATAAATTTCTAGAACCCTTTTTTGTATCATCTTTTGTAGAAACAATAAGAATAGATTTAGGAGTTTTATATTTTCTTCCTCTAGATTTTCCTTTTCCTGATCTAATATGTTTTCCATTTGCAGCTCTTAAAACATCATCATAAATTCCGATTTTGTCAAAAGTTTCAATTATGTCTTTTGTCTTTTTTATAGTTTCAAATTTATCATCAATTATTATTGGCAGAGTAACTTTATCATCAAATTTATGTCCTCTTTTTGCAACAATTTCTTTATTTGCAGTTGCCGCAATAGCTGAATTTTTTGCAATAATTTTTTCTTTTTTGTTTATTTTTTCTTTCCATATACGTTCAGCTTTTGGAGGATGTGCACGTCGACCACCAACAACACAAGGTGCGAGAGCTGCACGTCTACCTTGTGTAAGACGTGGAACACGAGATTGACCTCTTCCTTTACCCACAGATGCTGTTGCTTGTTTAGTCCCTGCAAAAGGATCTGCTCCATAAGGTTGTCTTTTATTTGAATGTAAAACGTTAAATGCTTTTCTAATTATGTCAGGTCTGTAATCAGTCATAAAAACTTCTGGTAGATCAATTTGTTCAGAAGATGAACCATTTACTCCGTAAACATTAACTTTTACCATTCATTAGACCCCCTGTTTACTAGTAGTTGAAATATAACTAATTTCTGGTTTTTTAACT
>Ga0272442_10011894_pt1 | contig 10567 bp, 5 predicted proteins | sample SSMForm2O_FD_200262 | JGI IMG/M metagenome (GOLD analysis project Ga0272442, IMG submission 200262) | Marine sediment archaeal communities from Little Sippewissett salt marsh, Falmouth, MA, United States - SSM-Form-2O | ecosystem: Environmental > Aquatic > Marine > Wetlands > Sediment ... | reverse complement strand
TGCCGCCTCCTTCTTCTGCCTGCGCCTCCCACAATAATGCCTGCAGACGTACCTGCTTGTAGGCACTGACCACTTCCAGTATAGGGTCAAACTCTATCGGCAGCTCGTTGAATACCGTGCATTTGCCCTGCTCCAAAAGATGGAAAAACTGCCAATCACAAAAGCCGTCGTTTGGAATACCATCAAATACGGGATGTTCATTTATAACCGTGGCGAAATTTACCTTCTCTACCCGCCCGGCGGTAGCTATCTGATACCTGGTGGAAAGCCACGGGAAAGGATCACCTCCCAACAGCAGCACATCGCCGCCTGCTGCTAAGTAATCCAGATGTTCTTGGGTTAACTGGCTGACTATACGAAGCTTTGTATCTTCATTTGAGGCTAAAGGCTTTATATCAGCGTATCTTGAAGCCAGCTTTTTCAAACACTGCTCATCGGCTGCAGCAGCGACCTTGGGAGCGGATTTCTCTGGAAACACCCATAAATCCCACTGGTTTGTCAGCTGATCGCAGTAGCCGTCTATAGATACTGAAAGTTGGACTTTGCCGGCCTTTTTAAGCTCGGGCCACTTAAAAGCAATCTCACAAAGTTCGGTTACCCGGCCATCAGGAGCGTTCAGGTTCTTAATCGAACCTTTCTTTAGAACACGTTTGCCTTTCGTAACTCGCCATTTAAGTACGCCATCTTTCAAAGGCTCACCGCCGTAAAGAGAAACCATAACGGGCCTGGCAAATTCCTGGCCGCAAGAAAATACAAAATCCTTCTCGTTGTCCAGCAGTACCACGCTTTGGCCATTGAATTGTAGAATTTTCTCTGCCGTCGCGCCGTATTTCAACTCCAGAAAATCATTGAGCATCCCGCAACTGTAACCGGCACGGTGCCAGTGGGGGTCCCAGCCGCCTAAGTGGTCGTAGCCGTCGAGAGCTTCGCTTTTGCGTCCTTTCTCTAATATGTATTTATGAGCAGCGTATTGCCAAAGAGATGAGTTTTCATAATATTTCCCGGCCATATGCAATCTTCCGTGCCTTTCCAGATTCTTTCGTGCAGCGGTGTAAAGGTCTTTTGGAATTGTGCTGTTATAGCGATCTTCAAGACTAAGATCCAGATACCCGCCGACAATACCCAGTTCATGTGAAAGAATCGGCCGCTCATAACTTTCAAGGTGCGGCTCTCGTTTTCGCCAGCCCTCGCCCAGCAGGTTCTGATAGCTGAGAACACCGTTATGAATCGCGAATATATCAGAACAATTAGTTGTTCGTTCAAACAATCCGGCGTGAAACTGATTCGGGTCTTTTATGTGATCGGGTACCTTCAAAGATACATAACTGTCCGGTTCAACCCCTCTCATTGTTTCCATCGGCAGAAAAAGGCTGCCCGGGTCAAGTTCTTTTGATATGGCATTTAGCTCCTCAAAAAAGGCGACCATTCCTTCGTGGCATATTTCCTCATTACCACCGCTGTAAATAGCCACCGAAGGATGGTATCTCGACCGCAATATAATCCTTCGCCACTGATCAAGGTCGTATTGTGTTCTGGGCTGTCTGGCAGGCAGCTCAACCTGCAGCAGCATCCCTAATTCATCAGCAGCCTGCATATACTTATCTTGCGGAATCCAGGTATGGAAACGAATATGATTGTAGCCCACTTCTTTCAGTCGACGGATAATATTGCGGAAGTACTCAACCGAATTGTCCGGATGAACGTCCGGACTGAACGAATAAATCTCGCAGATACCACGCAGCATAACCGGCCGGCCATTCAAATACACCTTATCATTATCATGTGTTACCGTTCTGAAACCAAATGACTGCTCCAGACGATCCAAAACAGCTCCTTTGGAATCTTCCCAGACAATCTCGGTCTTGTACAACTGCGGCTCCCAAATGCTCCACCGCTTGATACCATCTGCGGGTATGTCCCAGACCTTTTGGTACAGTTCGCCGGCATCCAGTGACATTACATCAACCGTTCCCTCTTTCACCAATTGACCCTCAAGAGTTTTTATACGCCATCGCAGTTTGCTTGGCTTATTACATATACCCTCAAATGCATTCAACTCGGTACTCCATCGAACTTCTGCCATATTATTAATCGGCCGAAGGAAAAGATTATTTATTCTGCCCGGCCCGGCGGAGACATGTATTCTAACATCATCGTAAATACCGGCAGAATTCCCCTGGTAGCCTCGCGTGGCACAACTGCTTCCCCAGAAGGTAGTATTTGTTACTTCAAGCATTATTTCGTTGCGCTGGCCATAACGGAGCCGGCTGGTCAAATCAAGCTTAGCCGGCGTACAAAAACCTTTATGAGAGCCTGTAAAACGGCCATTTATATAGAAATAACAATCAATCCTGACTCCCCCTACAGTGAGCATTACCGTCCGGCCCTTCCAGTTGGCAGGTACATCCAGCGTTCGTCTGTACCAGCCGGCACCAAGCAAATAGGGAAGGCTGGCATCCGGATGGGCAGGGGCACCGGGACCATCTTCATAGGGAAATCTGATAGGGCCTTTATAATTGGGGTTAAATTTTGCCTCGGACCACCAGGACGTTTTCTTCATTTTATCGAGGTTATCATCCCAGTAGCCGGGCACCTCGATAGAAATCTCAAAGTCGGAATCTTTTGGAACATACGGATACTTAGTTACCTCTTTCCATGTGTATTCGATATCCTGATGGCCCTGAACATAAGCAAACTCCCACTGGCCATTTAAGCAGATGTCCTCAGTATCCGGCCCTGCAAATATAATATTACTGTACCCAGCCACAAAAAACACTACAACTGTCAGAAATACTAACTTTTCAGTCCCACTTTTCATTTTTTTTCTCCTGTGATAAACATTTATTCCGGTTTTAATTTAAACGTCTCAGTCATAAATTCAACCACCGGCATAGATGTGCCCTCAACAGCGGTCGGAAAGCCTGCCGGTCTCAGATTATTCAATTTCAGCCGGTCAGGGCCGGCATCGGCAACCATCTGCTCAATGTCAGCCACTTTCAAAATTCCGTGAATCTGCAATATTTCGTCCCCTCCGACCACCGAGACAAAGCTTTCCAGAAGCCCATCAATGGCCGCCTTTTCAACGCCCGGGTTTAAGACAGCCACGAATAAACCGACCAGACTTGAATACTGCCCCGAAGCGGCAATCGAAACCGACTTGAATCCTCGCTGAATCATAAGATAATCCACAGCACACAACACATCATACGTCCACATTCCAATAATAGGCCGATCCATCAGCATTGCTCCCTGCCAGCCTAAATGCCGGTCAGCCGGCTCTGATATACAACGCGGCTCAACAACCAGCACCGTTGCCTCTTTAGCAAGAGCCTGAACAACTTCGCTTTTGGCCTCGGTCAAAACATCTTTTTCACTGATCCAGACGATAGCTTTGTCGCCTGAGCCTACCATCTTAGCGGCAACCTCAATACCGGCCTCAGTAGTAATCAACAAGCCGCCATTAACCTCGCGATCAACAGGAGGCATTGGCGGCGGAAGTTTTAGAATATTTCTATGGAGAGTTGCCTTTGAAAGCTTTTTGTTCTTTGCCAAAAGCTCGGATCGCAACTGAAGTGCTCTATCTTTCCATATTGAGTTTACCGTGGCTGCGCCCTCGGTCGGGATTTTCTTTCCACCAAAGACCAGCAGCTCTTCGGATGTTGTTGGAAACATATCTTTTTCTACGTCCGGCTCCGGCTCAATAGTGCCATCACCTGTGCCTTTGACCCAGAGGTCCATAAAGCTGTACATCGCTTCACGCATCCGCTGAGTATAATCATGTCCCCCCTTATCGGTAAAATGAGCAATCTTTTTCTCTGCGCCCAGCGCTTTATAGAAACCGTATGCCATCAAATATTGTTGATGAGTACCTTCAAGGCTTCCATAATCACTGTCGACACTTAAAACCAGTAACGCTCGCGGGGCTGTCAAAGATAAAAGCACCCCTGAATCGCCGATCTGCAGCAATCCCGCGACCCAATTATCCGCCGAAAAACCCCAGTTGGAAACAATATCTTTTACTGCCCATACCCCGACAGCAGGCACAACAGCCTTAAACCGGGTTTCAATGGCACCGCCATAAAGGGTCTGCATCCCGCCGCCGGAGCATCCCGTCAGACCGATGCGATTGGCATCTACTTCCTTGCGGGTCTCTAAATAATCCACAGCACGCACAATATCCCATACCTCATGACCGTTAATCGTCCCGCCTGAGACGACAGGGTCAAATGCTTCTGAATTGCCGGGTATTTGACGCTCCCAGGCATAGCAGGGGTCAAAGGCCAATACCGCATATCCACGTTTGACCAGCGCAATCGCGCGCCGCTGCGGACGGTCTGAGCTTTTACCGTAACTAAAATGCCCTATTACACTAACCACTGCAGGTAAGGGCTTTAGGATGTTTTTAGGCAAATATAAAAGGGCCGGCACCACATGGTTAGGCTGGCTCTCGAAAGCAACTTTCTCTATTACATAATCACCCTTGTCAATCGTTCCGGTTTTGATTGGATTCAGCGGCGTACGCGGCGGCATTGGGTCAAGTCCCAGCGTACGCAGCATCCTTACACGCATCCCGGTAAGCCGGAAATCGGCCTCTTTAGCATCGCGAGGAGGCAGGAGGACAGGTGTGCTCATGCGGGCTACCTCCCTTCGGGTGTATTCAACAAACTCAAGGCAGCGACCGGGCCAGTCCGTAAACGAATCGGATGAGAAGGCCAGCACACCAAAATTATAGCTGCCGCTCTGTTTCCTGGCAGGAGGTTCCACACGAATATCAGCCTTGCCCGCAGGGATTCTTACCGTGCCTGCACGAATCCACCCTGTTTTCAGGTATGGCCCCTGTACGGGAACGACGATAAGCCTGTCATTGACGTAAATATGCATGTCGGATGGGGTTATAGACGATGTTGTTGAACGGATGTACACTTTGTATTCGCCGCCCTCGAATCTGACGGTCTTTTTCAAAGCCGTACCGTCGGAAAGATAAACTTCACCTGCACCATACGAACTGGACAGCTTCCACTTGCCTTCCATTTCGGTGGGCTTAATCACAAGCGTCTCGCCCAGGGCCTGTATACCCCAGAACAGAACTAAACCCGCGATAAAACATATTTTTTTACTCATCATTTCTCCATGTTAAAAGTCTACTTCAACGTTTTCTCAAATTCGGATTTAAAACCCTCAAACTCCAGGCTGCTCAAGAACCTTAATTATATATAATTGCCAATCTTATTCAATAACTTTTAAAAAGTTTCCATCTCCTGTATACAAGGCCGGTACTTGCCGGCAGGCCTGCCCCTTCCATTCTCAGACTCAGCCACCTTTGTGATAACCAGATGAACGAAATAACTCGATTTCCCGTTCGGCAGGCTCGCAGTCCTCATAACGGATTCGAATTGCTATTAAGCTTTCCTTCTTGTAGATAAACGATCGCACCTGACGTTGGTCAGCAGCGGTTTCATACTGCGAATCCATAAGTTTTGTGTTCTCCCTGTCTTGTTTGGGGTAATAGTTTCGAACAGACCGCATTTTATAAGCGCAAGGAGTTTTTTTCATCACCACGCCTCAAAATTAGGTAACCACGTGTTAATTTTTCTTGACCATCTGGCCGAAAGGCTATAATATGAATATTACTGTACCCGGACGAACAGAATTGCGGATAGCAGCGTATTTCAGCTTATTATATTTACTGCTGCTTTGTGGAAATACGCGTTGGATGTTAAAACCCGTAAGGTTTTGTCTGATAGGCAGTTAAGTTACAAAACGCTTTGAGTGTCCATGGCAGACAACCGATTAGAAACCTTGTTAAGACGCCGAGAAGTGAATTTAAAGTGGAATGAAATACGTCTGAAAAAACGTTTGCCTAACCGCGAAGGAGTATCGCTATTGAGCTTGGAATCGGTTATTTTGTTAAAAGAAATAAGCCTCAAAATGCCCAGAATACCACTATTAGGGGTGATTTTGGCGCCCGATAGCTGATTTTAAGCCCCCTGCGAGAAAAGGGGTTCGTTTTTTTACAGACCATCTATTTTGTAGCTTTCCTGCCGAATAATCCAGCAATCTATGTCTTGAGCGATGTTTTTTGAGTCTATTGTAATTTATAGAGAAAGGTGGGGAATATGAATACCCTAATAATGCAAATCGGTATTCCTGCTGTTTTGGCTTCGGTTTTCTGTTTTATTCTGGGAATCTGCCTTACTATAGTGGTTTACCAGATCGTATCCAAATCCAAGTCCAAAACGTTTGAGCAGGATATGGAGCGGCAGATTGAAGGAGCCAAAAAGGAAGCTGAGAACATAATCAAGTCTGCTCAGATTGATGCTGCGTCAGAGGTTATCAAGAAAAAAGAGCGGTTTGCCGAAGAGGCTGATCGAATTCGCGCCGAGCTTCGCGAGACCGAAAGCAGATTAAGCAAACGCGAGGATACTCTCGACCGCCAGACTGAAATGCTCCAGCAACAGGAAAAGACGTTGAAAAACCAGGAAAAAGAAGTTGAGAAAAGATCGCAAAATATCAGCCAAAAGGATAAACAACTTTCCATTTTGATGGCCCAGCAGAAAAATCAACTGCTTAAAATCACCGCGATGGATATCGAAGAGGCCAAGAATCTGCTGCTAAAGCGTCTCGAAGAAGAGTGTGAACATGAAATGTCAGCCTTGATTCAACGCAAAGTCGACGAAGCTACCGAAACGGCTAACGAAAAAGGCAGGAAAATAATCAGTACTGCCATTCAGCGATACTCCGCTGAGCATACCTGCGATGTGAGTGTCTCGACCGTCGAGATTCCGAATGACGATATGAAAGGCCGAATTATCGGCAGAGAAGGCCGTAATATTCGTGCATTCGAAAAAGCGACCGGCGTAGACGTAATCGTCGACGATACTCCGGGAATGATTGTTGTAAGCGGTTTCAGTCCTGTAAGGCGTGAAGTTGCCCGTCTCTCGATGGAACGACTCATCCAGGACGGCAGGATTCATCCTTCACGAATCGAGGAGCTTGTCGCCCAGACCAAAAAGGAGGTCAACCATAAGGTTCTGCAGATAGGCAAAGATGCCGCTGTTGAGGCTAACGTCAGAGGCCTTGGCAATAAGGTGCTCAGCTTGATTGGCGCTTTGAGCTATAGAACGAGTTATGGTCAGAATGTCCTTCGCCACAGTATCGAAGTATCTTTCCTGTCTCAGATTATGGCTGACGAACTTGGCCTCGATGGCTCAATAGCAAGACGGGCGGGTCTGTTACACGACATTGGCAAAGCCATCGACCATGAGGTCGAGGGCGGCCACCCGGCTATTGGCGCAAATTATCTCAAGCGATTTAACGAATCGCCTGTAATACTAAACGCCGTTGAAGGCCATCACGGAGATATACCAGCCGATAACCCTTACACTCCTCTGGTTTCCGCTGCTGATGCTATCAGCGCATCGCGGCCTGGCGCCAGAAGAGAAACTCTCGAAAGGTATATCAAACGATTGGAAAAACTTGAGGAAATTGCCAATAGTTTCAAAGGTGTTGAAAACACTTACGCCATTCAGGCCGGGCGCGAGATTCGTGTTATTGTAAACGCGGAAAAAGTTGACGATGATGCCGCGGTGAAAATCGCACGGGATATCGCAAAAAAGGTTGAAGATGAGATGACCTATCCGGGCGAGATTCAGGTAACGCTGCTGCGTGAAGTGCGATGCATTGAATATGCCAGGTAAAAATAGCCCTATCTCGAACGAGATACAAAAAAAGAGTTGCGCATTATGGAGCTGAAAGTTCTTTGTATTGGAGATATAGTTGGTCGCCCCGGCAGAGGCATTTTGGCTAACAGGTTAAAGGCCTTAGTCGAAAAGCTGGGTGTCAATTGCGTAATAGCCAATGCGGAAAATGCCGCCGGTGGCTCAGGGCTGACACCGCAGATATACGAAAAACTGCTTAAATACGGCGTAAACCTGATCACCTTAGGCGACCACACTTACCGAAAAAGAGATATTATCCAGACCCTGGAGATAGCGGATAATATTGCAAGGCCTGCAAATTTGTCGCAGTTCGCTGCCGGCAGAGGCGTGGGGATTTATAAAACGGATAAAGGACCAGCCGTAGCGGTCGTATCTTTGATAGGCCGCATTTTTATGAAGCCTGCCGACTGCCCTTATAACGCTATCGATAGAATTCTGCCGCAACTCCAGCAGCAGGCCGATGTGATAATCGTTGACTTTCACGCCGAGGCCACCAGCGAAAAAATCGCGATGGGCTACTATCTTGATGGCAGGGTAAGTTGTGTATTCGGAACCCATACTCACGTTACAACCGCCGACGAAAGAATTCTGCCCAAAGGCACCGCTTATATTACTGATGTTGGTATGACAGGCTCTCATGATTCGGTGCTCGGCCGGAAAACCCAGAACGTCTTAAAATCATTCAAAACTCAGATGCCGTTTCCCTATGAGATAGCCACAGGCGATGTGAAAATGAGTGCTATCCTGGTTACTATCGACGCCAATACAAAACAAGCTGAGTGTATTGAGCGAATCAGGATCGAATCAGAGTTGGAGGATTCGAAAGATTACGACAGTGATGATGGTAAGCCGGAATACCTCAATAATGTATTCTAACAATTACTGACTGTGGCAGCTTACACTTTCGTGGGCCCCAATAAAAAAACTTGAGTATTTATGATCTACCAGTATCCATAACAGTGCCCTCCATAGCAAAATAGTATTTTCGTGTTTTTACCATATTTTGCCAATAAGAAAGGCTTATTTCCACCTATAAACTCGACATACACCCACTATTTGGGCCTTTTTGAGCGACAAAAAACTTGACTTTCGGTCTCAATTTTACTACAATGAAGATTTACGGTGGCTATCGCGAAGGGTATGGCTACTATCACGGTCAGGGGCTGATTTGTGTACTAAAGTCCTTTTTTGAACGGGTTGTTAGTTTAGTGCGAGGAGGCTGATAATGGATACACCTGGGGTACAGAGACCCATTTCTGGAATAATTACTGTCATTTTGGCGATTTTATTTTTGTTTTCCGTAGAAGGGTTGGCGACTACATATTATGTCAGCGATGCCGATGGCAATGATATTTGGGCAGGCACCGATCCCAATTACCCCAAGGCAACCATCCAGGCAGCAATCGATGACGCCAATGACAACGATACGGTTATAATTGCCGTCGGTACTTACAGAGGGCAGTACAACCGCGACCTGGACTTTAGCGGCAAGGCTATCACCGTCCACAGTGTCGACCCCAATGCTCCCAATATTGTTGCGGCAACAATCATTGACTGCAACGGCACTTATGCCGATCAACATCGCGGCTTTTATTTTCATAACGGCGAAGGCGCTGATTCTGTCCTGAGCGGCGTAACGATTAAGAATGGTTATGCCCTATCAGGCGGCGGTATCCTGTGCACACACGGCTGCGGCCCGACAATTACCAATTGCATCATAAGAAAGTGCAGAGCCTACAATAATGGCGGCGGTATTTCCGGCTGTGAAGGCTCGATACTCAACTGTACCATAACCGACAATGAAGCCAGCAAAGGCGGCGGACTTTATGGCTGTAGTACAGGCTTAATCAGCAACTGTGTTATAAGCAACAACCAAGCTGATAATGGCGGTGGCTTTTACGGCTGCAGTAATCCGATTATCAACTGTACCATAACCGGCAACGAGGCTGACAATGGCGGCGGATTCTATGGCTGTAGTAACAGTGTACTCACCAACTGCAGCGTAACAGGGAATCTGGCCTACATAGACGGCGGCGGGCTTAACGGCTGCCTTGCGACAATCATCGATTGCAATATAAGTGAAAATACCGCTAACAACAACGGTGGCGGACTTAAAAATTGCCATGGTCCAATTACCAACTGCGTGATAATTGGTAACCTGGCTGACGGAAACGGTGGTGGGCTTAACAACTGCGACGGCAAAATAAGCAAGTGCACTATCACAAACAACACAGCCAACGGAGACGGCGGCGGATTCGACGACTGTGACGACCAGATAAGCGAGTGCATCATTAGTGAAAACTGGGGCTGGCGAACCGGCGGCCTCTGGGACTGCAGAGCACAAATCACCAACTGTATTGTCAGCGGCAACTCTGCAAACAACGGAAGCGGCGGGTTGTGCTTGTGTAATGGCCCGATTATCAACTGCACAATCGTCGGCAACTCAACAGCTGCGGAAGAGGGCGCCGGCGCGGTGTCATTCTGCCAGGGCAATATCAGCAGTTGTATTATATGGGGCAATAAAACACCGCAATTGATAAAATCAACGCCCAGCTATTCCTGTATAGAAGGCTGGAGCGGCTTCGGCAATAATATAAGTGACAATCCTCTTTTCGCTGATCCGAATAACAACGATTATCACCTGAAATCGCAAGTCGGCCGATGGTACCCGAACAGCCAAATCTGGGTTTTTGACGGCGTGACCAGCCCATGCATTGATGGCGGTAATCCGGGACTGGATTGGACAGACGAATTGTGGCCAAACGGTCAGCGAGCGAATATGGGGGCCTACGGCCGAACGGCACAGGCAAGTATGTCGGTCTGCGACGGCAATGATACATGGCTCATTG
>Ga0272442_10011893_pt1 | contig 10568 bp, 13 predicted proteins | sample SSMForm2O_FD_200262 | JGI IMG/M metagenome (GOLD analysis project Ga0272442, IMG submission 200262) | Marine sediment archaeal communities from Little Sippewissett salt marsh, Falmouth, MA, United States - SSM-Form-2O | ecosystem: Environmental > Aquatic > Marine > Wetlands > Sediment ... | reverse complement strand
TTATTAATTTAAAAGAAGACGTTTAGAGGAAAAAATTATATGATTACCCAGCTTAAAGAAAATAATATCTACGTAATGGATTGCATAGAAGGGATAAAGCAATTAAAAAAACAATCTTTATACGTTGATGTAATAGTAACTTCACCACCATATAATATCGGTAAGAAATATAATCAATATGACGATGAAAAGCCTAGAACTGTTTTTCTTGATTTTATGGAAAAAGTTGCTAAAGAATCCTGTAAAATTATGAACGATTCCTCATCATTTTTTTTAAACGTTGGTGGAAAACCTTCTGATATGTGGATACCATTAGATATTGCACAGCGATTCAGGAAACATTTTTTTTTACAAAATATGATACATTGGATAAAATCTATATCCATTCCAAAAAATGATGCAGGAAACTATCCAAATATAAAAGGCGATATATCAGTTGGTCATTATAAACCAGTTAATAGCAAATACTTTATGAACAACTGTCATGAGTATATTTTTCATTTTACAAAAAAAGGAAGCGTAGAAATTGATAAACTATCAATAGGCGTTCCTTACCAGGATAAAACAAATGTAGGTCGATGGAAAACGGCAAATAATGATCTTAGACCACGTGGCAATACATGGTTCATACCATATGAAACAATACAAAAATCAAGACCACATCCAACAGTTTATCCTGTTAAGCTCCCGGAAATGTGTTTGAAACTCCATGGCATTGATAAAATAAAACTTGCTTTAGATCCATTTATTGGTATAGGTTCTACTGCTGTTGCATGTAGAAAAAATGGTGTTAATTTTATAGGTTTTGAAATTGATAAAACTTATGCAAAAATTGCAAAAGAAAATTTATGCAAGTTATAAGATTATAAATTGTTAAATTACTCATTTTGACAATCTTACACATTATATTTAAATAACATAAATTTTAAAATTAAAGTATTAGAACTCTAGTAAAGATGAAAAGGAGAAAATAATATGAAACACAAACATAGCAAAATTGGAGAATATGGGATAAAATGGGAGCCAGTTGAAGGCTACAAAACAAAAGATGGGAAAAAGATTCCACCTCATTATAAAAAAGTGGAATTCCAATGGAAAAACGATAATTAAACTCATTCTCCCCCCACTCCATTACTTGTTTTTTAAGTAAATAATTGCAAATATTTTTAAACTATTGTTTCTTTATTCTTTACAAGGGGGCATTATATTTGAAAAAAGAGAACTGTCCATTTTGTGGACATAGATGGATAAGAAGTTCAGATGAATCGCCAGTGACATGCCCAAATTGTCGTAGTAAGTTTTATTGCCAAGATGAGCTTGCTGAAAGAAAATCTAGAAAATAAAAGTTATAACTTATTTTCATTTTGACATTTTTTCACATTAGATTTAAATAAGATTAGTGAGAAAAATATACATGGTGTGTGGCGGAGAGTTAGGAGATATTTGGTATTTACCTATCTCACTGTTGTGAGGTCATTGGAGATATTTGGTATCTACCAATGGCTTACTTCACATCCATTTTTAAAAATTTTTTATTAAGAAAGTGATTATCTTCTCTCTTTTAAAGATTCAATTACTTCTTTTCCAAAAGGAGTTAATCCATATAATCTAATATTTTTTCCCCCACTTTTTTCTTCGACGATGTCCAGACTAAGCAAAGATTCGTCTTCTTTATATCTTGATTCCATGCCTCGTATAGCGCCAATTACATTAGTGGGCGTTGTTTTAACGTTATAAGCAATTTCAGAAGTATAACTACTACTAGGGCTAATCTCAAAAAGATATTCTGCAATCTTCTTTCTCACATTACTCCTTCTAAGAGCCCTAATGACAAGAGGTTTTTTAATGTCGATAGGGACCTCTAGCTCATTATTTTCCTGCATCCCGTCCAATTATGGATGCGTGTCATACTTAATAAAAGTATTCTCGCCCGGATATTTACATGCACATACACCTGCATATGCACTTGCATAATTAGGTAATTATGTTGATTTAAGACGTTTTTGATAAATGCATATCTAAGTTCATAGTTATCTGAATATTCATCTGCATATATATTTGAATAACTACCTGCCTAAAAAATTAAATAAATTTAATCGCATAGTTTTTAAAATTAAAATTTATTATAGGATTGCAGAAAGAGGGAGAAAATGGAATTTCCAAAAGGAACAACATTTAGAGATGAAGTAGACCCTGAAACCGGGCAAAAAATAAAAGTAGCCATATTGCCCAATGGTGAAGAAATTAAGTTTTATACAGATGAAGATTTAACAAAAATCTAATCGTTTATAAATTTTTATTTAATTTAGGTAGGATTTACGATGGGTAGTAAAATAGATGTTAACGAATTAGATAAAAAGATGCAGGAAGATGGTTGGAAATTTTTTGGTGCAATATTAGATTATAAAAAAGCTTGGAAGAAACAAGCAGCTATTTATGAAAAAAAAGGTGAATATGTAGTATCTGGAATTGACTCAACTGGTGAAAATGAGTTACATGAACCTATTTCTAAAAGGGATGCAGAGAAGCAAAAACAAGAAAGCCTGAAAAAAATTAGAAAATTTATGTTTGGAATATTAAAATAAAAAAAGAAAAAGAGATGGTTTTTAAGACAATAATGAGAGTAGTCTTTCAAACCATGGAAAGATGTTTGCGATTAGTTCTAGCAGTCTGTTGGTTACAGGTCTTGGATGATTTACTGATCTGCTTTTTGGATCTTCACCGTCTTCTACGTTTATAGTAACATCTCCAAACATGCAAAATTCTGTAAGGGTTTTGTAATCTCCATCATCTAAATCGCCTGCAAATGCGTTATAGTATCCTGATATACAGTTACCCCATGATTCTCCAAGGTTTTTAGTTGTATACATTTCATCGAAAATGTGAACTTCCATCCAACCCATGACACTTTCGGTTTCATGAGTACCGTAAGATCCATATCCAATACCTGATGCTGCAAAAGCAGCAATTCCACCGCCGCCATTTTTGTTTAATGTTTTCCAACCTAGGCATTGGTCGTTTGCAGTGTATTTGTTATTTGAACAAGCATTGTAGACAAAAACTGGGTATTTGTAATCGTTATTTACCATGAATACGTCAAAGTCTACTGTTAACCACCCATGATATGGCGATATCAGTTCTTTTGGAGGGATCCATATTTTTTCTTCTGTAAGAGGCGGATGTGTTGCCCAGCTACTTGAGCTTCCATGTCCTGAAAAGTCCATGAAATCAACACTATCTTTGATACCATTTGCTATGTTTCTTTTTGTTAATTTATCGTTTGATCCCCATAGTTGTGTTGTAGAATACCCGGGAAGTTTTTCCATAACTTTTGTATTTGCATACTCTCCTTCGAACACTCCTGAATTATCACCATCAACTAAAGAAAATGTGTCTCCACCCATTTGAACGATTTTATTTGTCATTTTGTTGTGGTCTTCATAATAGATTATCTTATCTATCATTACATTTAGTTCTTTATTGTTGTTACAAGGTATTCTTGATATGTAAACATCTGGGTGTATGTCCATGCTATCTGTATCTGCCGGATACTCTCCATATCTTCCGTCATCGTCATGATCCCAATCAGGAAAGCCCATTGTTGAATCATATACATCTGCATAGTATAGGTCACTTCCGAAATATTGTTCATATGACCCGGATGGAATCCATGCCATTCTAACTGGGAACAATTCTTCATCTTCAACTCCAGCTCCAACAAGAATTACATATGTAATACCCCAGTCTTCAATTGCATCTCGTATAAAATATTTGATATCTTCTTGTTGATCAACGCCAACACCGGATGGAATTTCATCTAGGGTTACAAGCTTGGTGTTTATCGGTGGATTCATATTGTTTTTATAATCAACAAGTCTCTGAAGGGTTGATTCGAATTGTGTTGCCGATAGTATTAATAAATCATATGAATCACCATTTAGCATTTCATATTGTGGAAGAGTATGTTTTACATTAATTTCTGCAACCTCTGAATAAAGGATTTTATTTTCATTAGGCATATACTGAACTGGATTGATTCCTACTGAAAGATAAATAACATGTTCTCCATCTTTTAATCCTGCACCAGTTGTATAGCTAAATCTTTCTTCAGGATAAATATCAATTTCAGAATATGTCAAAATATCCTTAGGTTTTCCAACTGTTTTTTGTTCAGATGAAATTCGCATATAAACCTCAGGTGATGGTGTTATAGGTTTTGTTATTTCCATTTCTTTGCTTTCTGAGAATGACACTTCAACATCATCGATAGTTGTGCCTAATGGAAATGTGTATACTTTGGTTATTCGAGGCAACATTGGCAAATCTTTATTCCATGAATTTGTGGTTGCTTCTTTAATTTCTACTGTTACGTAATCACCATTTTCAACAATTACTGGTTTTGAAAAAGTAATTTTTTCTGGTTCAATTTCTTCCTTCAAACTTTCAGTTCCGCTAACAGCTCCAAGTCCACTAAGGACTAAAATTCCTACCACCAATAGTGGCAATATTTTCCTCAATTTAATACCCCCGTATTAACATATGTTAATTGGAGTATTGTTTATGTTTATATAAATGTTTTTAAAAAGAACTGTTTTAGTTAATAAATTATAAATACAAGTCATTTATTAACAATTGTTAAAAATATCGTGGGGGTAGAAATATGAGAATAAAAAAAATATTTATTATAGTTCTAATGGTCTTATCATTGTTAACCATTGGAATAGCTGCAGAAGCTACATTTATGAAAAGTAAAGAAAGTAATCTAACAAATGATATCGCTCAACCATCTTTATTTGATGTAGATATAACTTTCACAATTCAAACAGGAGAAGGATGTGGATGTGAACCTATACCTGGTGTATCAATACATGCATTTGGAGGAGAAGGGTCAGTTCAAGGAATCACAGATGAAGATGGCATATGTGTTTTAAGCCTAGCAGTTAATGGAGAATACAGAGTATTAATAGAATCAGAGGATTATCAAACAATAGATTTTGAATTTGTAATAATTGATGAACAATCTTTTTTATTCCATATGTATGAAAAAGAAGAGTCATCAGTGCAAACTACTTCTTTGTTCCATAACATATTGTCAAGATTATTGTCAAAATAGCTATATAATTTAATAAGCTCTTTTCTTTTCTCATTATAAGATGAAATACGCAGTATTATTCTCAGGTGGCAAAGATTCAACCTATGCCGCTTATCTAGCAAAAAATAAAGGCTATGAACTTTCTTGTTTAGTTTCAATAATTTCAGAAAATCCGGAAAGTTATATGTTTCATACTCCATCAATATCAAAAGTAAAAAAACAAGCAGAAGTAATGAAAATTCCTCTTTTATTGCAAAATACTAAAGGCATAAAAGAAGAAGAATTGCACGATCTAGAATTTGCCATAAAAAAGGCAAAACAGAAATATCAGATAGAGGGTGTTGTAACAGGAGCAGTAAAATCAATATATCAGTCATCAAGGATTCAAAAAATATGTGATAATCTTGGATTAGAGTGTTTTAATCCGCTCTGGCAAAAAGATCAACTTGAGTTATTAAATGAATTGATTGAGAATTGCTTTGATGTATTAATAATAGGTGTTTTTGCTTATCCATTAAATGAAAAATGGTTAGGAAGAATAATTGACAAAAAATTCATAGAAGAAGTAACAGCGCTGTATAAAAGATATCAGATCAATCCTGCTGGGGAGGGTGGAGAGTTTGAGACATTTGTTCTAAACTGTCCATTATTCGAAAAAAAATTGGAAATTAAAGAAAGCAAAATTCTTGGAAAAAGAAACTCATGGAAGATGGAAATTGAATTGGATTGAATATTATATACACATTTTAATTTTTAATTAAATCCAATGTTTTTTAAATGAGTGTTTGTATTACTGCAAAAGGATGGATTAGTAGATGGGGACGGAGTATAAATTTATTTACACTAGGCCAAAGCAGATACCGTTATTTGAAGAACAAGATGATGGCAGCCTTATGCAATATTTTCAAGAAAAATAATCAAAGAAACTGAATTATATCAACATATATATCTTCAATGAGGGTGTTTTTTGTCTGATAATGAATATAAAGATCTGCAAAGTTTTGGAAGAACTATAGAAAAAAAACAAGAAATAAAAACTAAAGAAAAAAAGAGTTTTATACAAACAATAAAACCAGCTATAATATATTTTAAAAAAGTAGCAAAAATTGTTGTTATAAAATTATGGAAAATTACATTTACTATAAGTAAATGGATTTATAAAAAAATAAAAAGAGTTGCTACAAAAATTAAAACTAGAAAACAATATCGACGGAAAATTAGATTTGTAATGCAGCCTAGGCAAAAAAAACAAAAAATTGCTTATAAAATTGTTGAAACAAAAAAACAACGTAGAAATAAAATTGTAATTACTAGAAAAAGAATTCCGTTTGAATATAACCCTTTAGAAGTTCAACCAAAGAAAACTGAGCTAGGGGCTCTTTTTTATCTAACCTTTAAAGGCGATGATGCTGAAGAGACTAAACCTGAAGCATATACTCGTTTAAAAGAATCAATTTGGGATTTTCCTATTAAGAAAAAATAATTATTTTCCATAACAGGAGCTGTAAAAAGAGTTATAAATAAGATATCTATATCGATTTTCCTACCAACAGAAACAATAGGTGTAAATTATGGCACGAAAACCAGGTAGTATGTACAGATACGTAAGAGGAAAGCCCTCCACTAGAAGAGAATACATGGGCGGCGTACCAAATTCACGTATCACACAATTTGTACTTGGTAACAAAACAGATGAATTTCCTGTACAGTTATCATTAACTTCAAATGAAAAATGTATGGTTAGACACAACGCTCTCGAATCAGCTCGTATAACTGTTAATAGAGCAATGGAGAAAAAAGTAGGATCTACTAATTATAGAATTCATATAAGAGTCTATCCGCATATTGTTATTCGTGAAAACAAACAAGCAACAGGTGCTGGGGCAGATCGTGTCTCACAAGGAATGAGAGCAGCTTATGGTAAAAATGTTGGAACTGCTGCACAATTAAAACCTGACCAGATCATAATGACAATTGAAACTAACGAACAATTTATTCAACCTGCAAAAGAGGCTCTTAGAAAAGCAGGAATGAAAATACCATCACCCTGCAAGGTTAACTTAGAATCAAAAGCATAAATTTTTTTTTTTAAAAATATTTTAAAACAAAAGGTAAAATAATCACTATTAAAATCATTAAAGAGATTACTAGACTTACATTTTTAACAACTTTTTCTTTTCCTTCTTCAGATATTCCTTTTTTAAATCGTTTTACAATTGATCCTATTGCATCGTTAAATAAGAATCCTCCATCAAGGGGCACCATTGGTAAAACATTGAAAAGTCCCACTGCAAGATTAAGCCAAAAAATCCAATACAATGCATTTATAATCATCCAAAAAAGCCCATCAGGTAAAATTTCTAATGGCCCAGTTATCACATAAGATTCAGTAAATGGAGCCACTATCGGATTGTAACCTTCATAATATCCAATTAGCGGAAGTATGTAAAAAACGAGAAAATGATCTGTACTTTGAAAAGGGTTTTTTAAAGCTGAAAGATAACCAGTGCCTGATGTTGGACCTACACCAAAATAACCTTTTCCAATGAACGATTCATTATTTACACTTGGCCATCTTTTTTCATATTCATCATACTTATCTGAAAAAACTACAACAGCCTCTTTTTGTCCATGCCAGTAATAAGAAACATTAACTTCTTGACCTGCTTCAGTAAAACTCATTACATAAAAAAAATCATTAAAAGATCTAATTTCTGTATCATTTATAGAACTGATAATCATACCTTGAGTAAAACCATATTCCTCAGCTGGCGAATCCTCACCAACAGAAACTATAACAACTCCATCTGCAGCAGGTTGAACAGCAGACATAAAAACAAATGAAAAAAGTAAAATGCAAATAAAGGCAACAACAAAATTGGACAGAGGACCTGCAGCATATACCCGCATTCTTTTTGTTGTTTCAGCTTTTTTTAATTCTTCTTCATCAGGCTCACAAAAAGCACCTAATGGGACAATTAGATATAAAAGACCAAGAGACTTAACTTTTAATTTACCCGCAAAAGTAAGAATGCCGTGAGAAAACTCATGGACAATAATGGCAACAGCTAAAGCAAGAAGGATATAACCAATAATCTCTAGAGGAAGAATTGGATTGATACCGGGAAGTACAAGAGCGATTTCTGGCCCAGGCAACGCTGCTTTTTGCTCAGCTGTAAAGCCTATAATAACCCAGACTTGATAAATGAGAACAAAAGTCATAAAAATCATTGCTATAAAACAGAAAACAACAGCAAAACTACCATATGCTTTCCAGAATCTACTTATGCTTGCAATTTTTTTGAGAACCCCTCGTCCTCTTTTTGTTCGTAAAAGTAAAGCAGGACCCCAAAGAGATATATTATATTTTTCTAAAATTCCTTTGCTATTTAGAATTTTAACTATTATATAGTAGGCAAAAATTATTGAAAAAAGGATTATTAGCCCATCAATTATTGTCATAATCAGAGCAGGGAATAGCTAGTTGTTTAATAAATTAACCGATAAAATATTTACAAATAATTGATGTTTTTATTTTCTTTAATAAGCAATTCAATAAAATATTTACACCACTTAAGTTTCTTTAATTTTTGTGTTTCATCTTTATTTTTTGCAAAAGAGTATTTTCCAATTTTTCCATTAAAATCAAAACCTATTAAATCTATTTTTTTTGCATTAAAATGGTCTGCAAGATATATCGCTCTATCACCATCTGTAAAACCAAAGAAATTGTGTAAATTATTATATGGCTCTGGATTTATTTGAGTAGTACCAACAATCTTATTTTTGAATTCTGGAACATATCTTTCGATTTTATCAATATTATCACCATGGGCATGTATTACCACAATACTTCCTTTGGAATTTGCTTTTATTTGATCTGAAACTTTTCCATCTAAGTCTGTAACAATAATATCTGGTAGAATATCATTTTTTAAGAGTGCTGAAGTTGTTCCATCGGCCACAATTAGTATTTTGTTTTCCAATGCTTTTTTATGAAAATCAAGTGTAGTTTCTAAAGAAGGTCCTGCACCAAATATAAATACTTCATTGCCTTCAATTAAGCTTTTTAAAACACCATCAGACAATAAATTCTTATCTTGTAATAAGTTGTTTAAAATCATAGAAGCTTTTTCATCATCTTCTGTCTGAATTCCAAGATCTTTAGTAATCTTTTCATAAATGATTTTATAATCTTTATAAAGCATGTGAGCCTAATTATTTTCAACAACAGATTTTTTTTGTTTTTCAACTTCCAAATCTTCTTCTGCTTGCCTGGAATCTCTTACAAAATGATGTATAATTGCACCTAAAATTAGTATTAATCCGCCAGTTATACAATAAAATATAAAGTCGATTTCTTGAAATGGGCCAATATTAAATTGATCTGGCCAGTTTTTCAATGCATTATAGAATGCTCCAAAGGCTGCATATGAGATAAATCCAAAGGCAATAAGTGAAAATGGTACTGCATAATAGGATACTGGAACTTTTTTGTCTTTAACATATATGTCAGCTGCTCGTCCAAATATTGCAATAAGGCCCGCTATGGTTATTCCCCAGACCATATATGTAAGAAATTGTAGGATTGGAATCAATTCAACGCCTATATCAAAATCTGTATTGTAATAAGAGAACAGAAGGAATGCAATTAGTATTATTATTGCAATAATGTATGTCCAAATTGCTAGTTTTCCAGTCAAAAAACCTGATTTTATTTCTTCCCACATTGATGCAATGTTTCTCTCCCATCTAAATACTCTTATCAAAAGATAAGCTCCAAGAGTTAGTAATATTGCTCCAAATCCGCTTGACGCCATATCAAGTAAAACAAAAAGTGCCCATACAATTAGAACTAGTGCAATGGGTAAAAGGAATTGTTTTTGGACCTTTTCATCGTCTAGTAATTTTAATATTCGATAATATGTATCTTCTAATTCTTTGCTTTGTTTTACTGATACTCTATTTATAGATGTTACTTTTATTCTTGATTGAATTATTGGTAGAATATATTCGTCTTCTGCCCCATCAGTTATTAAGATTACGCTTTCTGCACCTGTTTTTTCGATTACTTCTTCAAGCTGATTAGATAATATTTCATCTGATTTTAAACCAACTTTGATATTCCCGCATATTGTTGCAATTTCTACTTCTTTGTTTTCGCTTTTTAATGTATTAAATGTAGATATTGCTGAAAAAATTGCATTTAAATCTGAATCTTCAGGGTCTACTTGACCAAGTCGATTTGCTGCATCAATATTATCCTTTAATCCTACTATTGGGCTTTGTACTTTTGCTTTTCTGCCAAAATCATCATCACGATCAACATTAAGGACAAGGATTTTCATAGATTTTCAACAGGGTATCAATTATTGTCTATATAAGAATGTTACTATTAAAAATTTAAAGATTTTTTATTTATAATGTATCAATTTCAAACAATTAAAGAGAATTTTATATATTTGATAATAAAAAG
>Ga0272442_10011892_pt1 | contig 10569 bp, 8 predicted proteins | sample SSMForm2O_FD_200262 | JGI IMG/M metagenome (GOLD analysis project Ga0272442, IMG submission 200262) | Marine sediment archaeal communities from Little Sippewissett salt marsh, Falmouth, MA, United States - SSM-Form-2O | ecosystem: Environmental > Aquatic > Marine > Wetlands > Sediment ... | reverse complement strand
CCGAGGAGGTGGACCGGACCGGTCCCGTGTGTGAGAACGGACAGGTGACGTACGCAAAGGGCACTCGGGAGAATCTCGACGCGATGGCCGGCGCGGACCTGATGGGCTTCACCCTGCCGCGCAAATACGGCGGGCTGAACATGCCGACCACGATGTACTCGATGGCCGTCGAGATGGTGTCGCGCGCCGACGCGGGCTTCATGACTATTTTCGGGCTTCAGGACATCGCCGAGACGATCCACTCCTTCGCCTCGGAGGAGCAGAAGGATCGCTATCTGCCCAGGTTCTGCACGGGCGAGGTCACCGGCGCGATGGTGCTCACCGAACCCGACGCGGGCAGCGATCTCCAGTCCGTTCGCCTGAAGGCTTACGAGGACGAGAAAGGCCAATGGCGGCTGAAGGGCGTCAAGCGGTTTATCACGAACGGCTGCGCCGACGTGTTGCTGGTGCTCGCCCGTTCCGAGGAAGGCACCAAGGACGGCCGCGGGCTGAGCCTCTTCATCGCTGAAAAGGGGCCGACGGTTTACATCCGCCGGATCGAGGACAAGCTGGGCATCCACGGATCGCCGACGTGCGAGATTCATTTCCGCGAGACGCCTTGCGAGCTGATCGGCAAGCGCCGGCGCGGCCTGACGACGTACGTCATGGCGCTGATGAACGGCGCGCGGCTGGGCATCGCCAGTCAGGGCGTGGGCGTGGCCGAAGCGGCGTATCGCGACGCGCTGGCCTATGCCGTCGAGCGCGAGCAGTTCGGCAAGCGCATCGTGGACATGCCTCAGGTGTCCGATCTTCTCGTCTCGATGAAGATCGCCGTGGCCACGTCGCGGTCGCTGCTCTACGAGACGGCGCGCATCGTGGACCTGGCCCAGGGATACGAGGAGCGTCAGGGATCGCTCGAGCGCGGCGCGCCCGGGTACAAGGAAGTCAAGGAGAAGGCCGCCCGGTACAAGCGCCTGGCCGCCGTGCTGACGCCGATGGCGAAATACTACTGCTGCGAGCGCGCCTTGGACGTCACCAACGCCGCTATCCAGGTCCTCGGCGGCAGCGGTTACATGCGCGACTACGCCATTGAGCGTTACTATCGCGACGCGCGCATTACGACCATCTACGAGGGCACGTCGGAGCTGCAAGTCGTGGCCATTCTCGCCGGGCTGCACGGCGAGAACTTGGAGCCTTGGTTCGCCGAACGCCTCGGCCGCGCCTATACCGGCAACGTGGCGCTCCTCGCCGCGCTCGTCAGCCAGGTGCATCAGCGGCTGAACGACGCGCTGGCGTTCGTCAAGGGCGAGGGCAACAGCGACTACACCGACCTCATGGGCAAACGGCTTGCCGATATCGCCTGCAACGGCGCGATCGGCTGCCTGTTGCTCGAGGAGGCAGGCGCCTCGCCGGAGAAGCGGATTGTCGCCGAGAAGTTCATTCGCGACGCCGCCATACAGACCGCCGCGCACTACCAGGCCGTCACCTCCGGCAACGATATCGTGCTGCGCGAGTACGAGCGGCTGCTGCGGCCCGACCTGCCCGTCGCCTGACCCGCATTTCTCGCCAGAGTCGGCCGTCCGGCGACTCGCGGCGGGAGCGGGACTTCGGAAGAGACGCCCCCCCCATCCACATTCCGCATTCGGCCTTCTGCAATCGCTTGCGCCCCTCGGGGGCTTGTGCTATTAAGTAGAGGCATGGACCGTTCGATGCGGTCGCTGATACGGGACGGATGCGGTTGGTCAAGCGGAGGGCGCCTTGGCGGAGATTGACAAATTTCTGAAGATGGCGCGGCAGTTGGGCGCCTCCGATGTGCATATCGCCGTGGGCCTCTCGCCGATGCTCCGTCTCCACGGCACTCTGCGCAAGATCAAGTACCGGGACCTGACCGCAGAGGACACGGAACGTTTCTTCATGGAGATTCTCTCCGACCGGCAGAAGAAGATTCTGGACGAGTCGTGGGAGATTGACGTCAGTTACGCTTCCGACGGCGTCGGCCGATGCCGGACGAATATCTGCCGGCACCAGCACGGGATGGACGGCACGTTCCGTCTCATCCCGGAGGTCATTGAGGACCTGGACGATCTCGGCTTTCCGCCTGTCGTCAAGCGGTTGATGGACTACCGCCAAGGCATGGTGCTGGTTACCGGCCAGGCCGGTTGCGGCAAGACCACCACCTTGGCCGCGATGGTCAAGTACCTGAACGAGAACCGCCGCGATCACATCATCGCTCTCGAAGACCCCATCGAAATCCTGCACGAGAGCAAGATGTGCCACATCATTCAGCGCGAGGTGGGGCGGCACACGGAATCGTTCGCGCGCGCGTTGCGCGCTTGCCTGCGCGAAGACCCGGACGTAATCATCGTCGGCGAGATGCGCGACCTCGATACCGTGGCGAATGCCATTACCGCCGCCGAGACGGGCCACCTCGTTCTCGGCACCCTTCACACGACCAGCGCGCCGCGCACGGTCGGGCGCATCCTGGACGTGTTTCCGCCCGGGCAGCAGGAACAGATTCGAACGATGGTGGCCGACTCCCTGCGGGGAATTATCACGCAGCAACTGGTTCCTCGCGCGGACGGCAAGGGGCGCGTCGTGTGCGTCGAGGTCCTCGTCATTACGCCGGCGATCGCCAATCTCATCAAGGAAGACCGGACGTTCCAGATTCCTTCGTTGATGCAGACGGGCATCAAGGAAGGCATGCAGATGATGGACGATGCGCTCTACAAGCTCCTGCAGCAGGGCCACATCACGCCGCAGACGGCGCTCGAGCGCGCGTACGACCGGAGCAAGTTCGCGGACCTGACGACCATGCGCGATCAGCAGGTCAACTGGGAAGAGTTCATGGCCCTGCCGGACGACAAGGCGAAGCGGCGCATGCTGACCGGGAAGGCCGTGGTGATGGTCGACCGGCGGACCAAACGCGCGAAGCCCATAAGCCGCGACCGCGTTCCGTTTCTATTCTATCAGAAGAAATTCGGCGTGCTGCCGGAGAAGGATATCTATCGCGAACTCGTGCGGCTCTATCCGGAGGTGGCGGAGACCTCCGCGGGCAAGTAACCGTCCGTTTTTGCTTCAGGACTGGACGACCATGCCGGAGATCGACAAGTGGCTTTTGCAGATGCGCGACCTGGACGCGTCCGACCTTCACCTGACCGTCGGACAACCGCCCAAGTTACGCGTGCGCGGCGAGCTTTTCCCCGTCAAGGGCGAAGAGCCGTTGACCAGCGAGCGTGTCGGCAAGATACTTCACGAGATCTGCAAGGATGCGCACTGGGACAGCTTCATTCACGAGCACGATCTCGATTTCGCTTACGCCATCCCCGGCTACGCACGCTTCCGTACCAACTACCTGCTTCAGCAACACGGCATGGGCTGCGTCATGCGCATGATTCCCGATACGATGATGACCTTCGAGGAACTTGGCCTGCCCAACTCCGTGTTGCAGTTCGTTGACCTGGGCTTCGGCCTGATCCTCGTGACGGGGCCGACGGGATCGGGCAAGACGACCACGCTCGCCAGCATCATCAACTACATTAATGACCACTTCCGGCGGCACGTTCTCACGATCGAGGAGCCGATCGAGTTCGTCCACAAGCACAAGCAGTGTCTCATCACGCAGCGCGAGGTCGGCCTGCACACGCATAGTTTCAGCGCGGCGCTGCGTTCCGCCATGCGCATGGATCCGAACGTCATTCTCGTCGGCGAAATGCGCGATCCCGAGACCATTTCGTTGGCCCTCACCTGCGCCGAGATGGGCATCCTCGTTTTCGGGACGCTGCACACCAACTCCGCGTCCAAGACCGTTGACCGCATCGTGGACGTCTTCCCCGCCGAAGAACAAGCGCGCATTCGCACCATGCTCGCCGGTTCGCTCCAAGGCGTCATCGCCCAACAATTGTTGCGCACCGCCGACGGAAAGGCGCGTGTGGCCGCGTTCGAGATTCTCGTGGGCAGTCCCGCGCTTGGAAACCTCATTCGCTCGGGGCAGTCCAACAAGATCGATTCCATGATTCAGGGCGGCGGAGGCGCCGGCATGCAGTCCATGGATATCCACATCCAGCGTCTTCTGAATGAAGGACGCATTACCGGCAACGAGGCCTACCAGAAGGCCTTCAACAAGAAACAGTTCGAGAAATACTGGCACTTGGGGAGCGAAGAAGGCGAGGAGTAATCAGCGCGGCCGACATGGGGATGTGTTTGGCTTTGTGGCGGGGAGGGGGAGCAATGGCTGCGAACATGTGGCTCGTGTTCTTCGGCATTGTCGCACTGGCGTTCGCCCTGGGGTACGTTGCGTCTCTCCTGAAAAGGACCCGTCTCGATCTGGCGATTGATTTGAGCATGCCGACCGTCTCGCCTGTGGGAAGTCGCGACGAGTGGAATGTTCGATTCGATGCGGCGTTCTTCAATCGCGGCCGGTCCGCCGTATCCGTCGGCAGCATTCAGGTGTTTGCCGCGAAACATGGGGCGGAATCGCTGGTCGCCAAGCGGATTCTCGGCGAGCCCGTCGGCACGCGGCATCACGGACACACCCATCCGCCCGACATCGCGCTCGGGTTGCCCATCCTCGTCGAGCCGGGCCGCAAGAAGGCGTATGTGTTCGAGTGCTTCTTCACCGTCGGATTGCGGCGCTACTGGGACGAGGGCGATGTCCGTTTCGTCGCTACGACGCTCGACGGGCTTGTCGTCGAAGTGCAAGCCTCGCTGATGGCCCCCTCCTGACCCGCAGGCATCGCCGGGACTGACAGTCGGTCTTCGCAAGGAAGGTTTTGGACTGTTTCGACGCCTAATTGCGAGGCCCGGCACCGCATATATTGGGGTTTTCCCGCTCTTATCCCCCAAGGGGGACTGAACTTGCAGCATTCATCCCACCAGCGCACCCACAATATATAGTGGCCGGTAGCCGGAAATACACCACAGGTCGCCCATTATGGCCCCTATTGGATTGCTGTCAAGGGAATTATGACTTTTTTTCTTGACTGTGGGGGCATAATACACTAATGTGTTAGCAAGTGTCACGAGGTGGGTCTGATTCCCATCTCTGCCCTTCGGTTCGAACGGTGAGCACTTGCCATGTTTGTGGGCCGGTACGAAGTCAAGCTCGACGCCAAGAACAGAGTCATTATACCACAGAAGCTCCGTGAAGCGCGAGAGACGCCGGGGGCGATGCATTCCGAGTTTTATCTCAGCCTCGGCAACGAAGGCTGCATTTATGTTTACACGCCCCAGGGATGGGAAGACCTGATGAATCAGTTCGGCGCGACCCGGGCCAATGCGAACGAATCGCTCCGCCGGCTGCAACGCCTGGTCGCGGCGAACACGGTTCCGTGTGGCTGCGATGCACAGGGACGCATTTTGATTCCGGCGGATTTCCGGCGACACGCCGACCTCAAGCGAAACGTGCTTTGGGTCGGCGCGGTCAGTCGCGCCGAAATCTGGGACGTCGAACGATGGCGCGAAATTCAGAGCCGCAACGTCGCCGCCGACGAGGACCTTCGCATAGCGACCGACGCAGGGTTTGCCCTGCCGGGGAGCTGAGCCGATGTAATGATGGACCGAGCGCGAGGAGCGAACGGTCCGGAACAATACGAACGGTTGTGAAAGAAAGGGAAAGCCCCGGTTCCGCAAACACATCGAAAGAAACTGGCAAGGAACACGAGGCTTTCCCTTTCGACTTTGACGGCGAACGTAGGCGAGAAATGCGGGCTGGAAACGATGCGAATGGCCGGGACGGGAGGACGCTTCAAACAGAACCAAGGGAAAGGCAAGGGCAGTCCTCCCCGTCCGGCCGGCGGCGCATGCGCGGAAACGAAATGAGCGGCGAACTTGAAAGCGCGCCCCGACATGTGCCCGTCATGCTCGCCGAAGTCATGGAATGCCTTTCCCCGGAGCCGGGTGACGTGATGGTAGACGGGACGGTTGGCTGTGGCGGTCATGCGACGGCGATTCGGGACGCGCTCGGCGAGTCCGGCCTCCTGATCGGACTGGACCGCGATCCGGCCATGGCCGAGGCGGCGCGCCGGCGTCTCGAATCGGCGCGGGGGGCGCGCACGGAGACGGTTGCCGGGAACTTCTCGGAAATTGACATGCACTTGAAACGGACGATCGGCCGCCGCGCGAACGGGATTCTGCTCGACCTCGGCTTCGCCTCACCGCAGGTGGACGCGGCCGAGCGCGGATTCAGTTACCGCGCCGACGGGCCTTTGGATATGCGCATGACGTCGGACGAGGGCGTCAGCGCCGAGGAGTGGATCAACCGCGTTCCGGAAAAGGAACTGGCCGACGTTCTCTACCGCTGCGGCGACGAGCGCCACTCGCGGCGCATCGCCCGGGCCATTGTTCGGGCGCGCCAGGCCTCACGCATTCGGCGCACCGGCGAACTGGCGGAGATCATCCGTCGCGCCGTTCCGGGCGGGCCTCGCCGCCATCATCCCGCGCGCCGAAGCTTTCAAGCGATTCGCATACACGTGAACCGCGAGATGGAACATCTCGACGTCTTCCTGCGCAAACTCCCCGACGTTCTGGCGCCCGGCGGGCGCTGCGTCGTCGTCAGCTACCACTCCCACGAGGACCGGCGCGTGAAGAACGCCTTCCTCGAAGGCGCGCGTGAGGGCGTCTACGAGCGGCTGACGCGCAAGCCTCTTCGCCCCTCGCCCGAAGAAAAGGCGATCAATCCACGGGCACGATCGGCCAAACTCCGCGCCGTGCGGCGCGTTACCGGGGAGGCCGGGACATGATCTTCGGACGCTACTTCATCCTTCTCATCCTCGCGACGACCTTCGCCGTGGCGGCGGTCGCGCAACAGGCGCGGGCCATTCACCTGGGGTACCGCGTCGAACGCCTCCACGCGGAACGCGAGGATCTGGTCGAACGCAAACGCAAACTTCGCTGCGACATCGGCGCCCTTTCCCGGCCCGCGCGCATCGCGGAAGAGATCGGGCGGTTGGACGTTGGATTGTTGGATCCCGTTGCGTTGACCCAGGCGTTTGCGAGCGAGAGGCCGGGCGCCCCCCCGCGCGGAGAACGGGCTTCGGCCCGTTGACGCGCGCGGGCGGGCGATGTTCGGGCTCTTTTCGTCTCGCGACGAAGGAGAAACGATGAACCCGCGAAAATTCCATCTTCGGCGCGGGGTCATCCATCTTGGCGTTCAGGTGGCGCTCCTTGCCCTCTGCGTGCGCATGGCCGTTATTCAATGTCTGCACCAGCCGCGCTACGCATCCCTGGCGGAGGGCATGGAGCGCGCCGTTGTCCACGTCCCTCCGCGGCGAGGCCACATCCTCGACCGCGAGGGGCGCAGCCTGGCCGTCACCACCGACGGGCCATCGGTCTACGTCAATCCGCGCGTCGTGCCCGCGGCCGAGAGGGCCAAATACGCGGCGAGGCTTTCCCAGGCGCTGGACCTCGAGGCGGACTTCGTTCTGGAAAGGCTCTCGCGGCCGAAGTATTTCGCGTGGATCGCGCGAGCGGTTTCCGACAAAGAGGCCGAGGCGGTTCGCGCTCTCGAACTGCCCGGCGTCGGTTTCGCGGCCGAAGGCCGGCGGCGCTACCCGCAAGGCGAATTCCTGTGCCATGCCCTCGGTTTTGTCGGCGTGGACGGCGAGGGACTCGCCGGTCTGGATCGGGTCTACGACGGCATCCTCTCCGGTGACCCCGGAGAGACGACCGTATGGCGGGACGGCCTCGGGCGGCGCCTGAACGCCGCAGGCCGGTCCGACCGGCCGGTGCGTCACGGCCGGTCGCTGGTGTTGACGGTGGATTCGCGCATCCAGCGAATCGTCGAACGGGAAGTTGACGCGGTGTGGGACACGTACAAGCCCGATACGATCGCCGCGGTCGTGATGGACCCCTGGACGGGGGACATTCTTGCCATGGCCTCCCGGCCGGGATTCGACCCGAACCGATACTCGGAAGCCCCGCCGGCCGCGCTGACGAATATCGCCATTGCCGACTGCGTGGAGCCGGGTTCGAGCTTCAAGCCGTTCGTCGCGGCCGCGGCCGTCGCCTACGGCCTGGTCGGGCCGGACACGGTTTTCGACTGCCGGCAGGGCAGCTATCGCATGGCCGGCCGCACGCTGCACGACGCGCATCCGCTGGGGCTCCTTCCCGTGCGCGACGTCATCGCTTACAGCAGCAACATCGGGATGGCGCAAATCTGCGCCCGACTGACCCCGGAGCAACTGCACGACGCACTCGAAGCTTACGGCTTCGGGCGGCCCGCCGGAATCGCATTGCCCGGCGAGTCGTCCGGCATCCTTCGCCCGGTGGACGAGTGGAGCAAGCTGAGCATGTCGTCGCTGGCCATGGGACAGGAGATCGGCGTCAGCGCCCTCCAGTTGACCGCGGGCTTCTGCGTGTTCGCGAACGGCGGTTGGTACGTCACACCGCGGCTTGTGCTGGGCATCGCCGACCGGGACGGTCGGCGCATCGTGGAGTCATTCAGGCCGATACAGTGCCGCCGCGTCTTGAGCGAGGACGTGGCGCGTCTCATGGGCAATGACTTGCTCGTCGGCGTGGTCGAACGCGGCACCGGCCGGCACGCGCGGATTGACGGGTATCGCTTGGCCGGGAAGACCGGCACCGCGCAGATCGCGCGCGCCGACGGGGGCGGGTACGAGCCGGGCGCGTACTCGGCGGTCTTCGCCGGCATGGCGCCGGCCGACGATCCCCTGTACGTGATCGGTCTGGTTGTCAAGCGTCCGCGAGGAGGATCCTACTACGGCGGCACGGTGGCGGCGCCCGCCGTGGCGCGAATGGTCGAACAGATGCTTGCCGCCCGGCGCATACCGCGCGCGCCGACGCCGGCGAATGTGCGATTGGCCTCAACGCATTGAAATCGTCGTCATAGGAAAAGAGGATCGCAGCGTGAGAGTATCGCAACTGCCCAGACTTCTGCCGGGAATTCATTCGCCCCTGAGCGACAGCGCCGAGGATTCCAGGATCGCCGGCATCGCGCACGACTCGCGGCGCGTGAAGCCGGGATTCGTTTTCGTGGCCATTTCCGGCACGCAACGCGACGGCGCGGACTTCGCCGCCGACGCTATCGAGCGGGGCGCCGTGGCCGTCGTCGCCGAGCGGCGCATTGCATTGCCGCGGCCCGCGCCGCTTTATGTCGTGCAGGACGCGCGTCGCGCGCTCGCCGCGCTTGCGGCCGCCTTTCAGGGGCGGCCCTCGCGCCGCATCGAGGTCATTGGCGTCACCGGCACCAACGGCAAGACGACCACGGCTTGCATGATTCGGTCCATTCTGGAGGCCGCCGGGCGGCCTTGCGGACTCCTGGGCACCATCAGCTACGAGACCGGCAAGCGCTCTCTTCCCGCCTCGATTACCACGCCCGAGTCGGTGGATGTTCAGGAATTCCTGGCCGACATGTGGCGTTCCGACATGAAGTACGCCGCCATGGAAGTCTCGTCGCACGCCCTGTGCATGCGGCGGGTGGACTTTGTTCAGTTCGCCGCCGGCGTTTTCACCAACCTTGCGCCGGAGCATCTCGACTATCACGGCAACATGACCGCCTACCGCGAGGCGAAGGCCCGCCTCTTTCGCGCGCTCGGTCCCGCGGCCCACGCCGTCATCAATGCCGACGATCCCAGCGGCGCGGCCATGGCCCGTGCGACCTTCGCGAACGTCGTCCGTTACGGCATCCGCAAGCAGGCCGACGTTTCGGCCAAGGTCCGCGAAACAACCATTGAAGGCACCCGGTTCCGCCTGCGCACCGCGCGCGGCGGCGTGGACGTGGCCATGCCGCTTATCGGCCTGCACAACGTTTACAACGCCCTGGCGGCAGCGGCGGCCCTTCTGTCCTTGGGGCTGGACCTTGACGCCGTACGCGCCGGGCTCGAGACGATGCCCTTCGTTCCCGGACGCCTGGAGACGATTCCGAATGACCGCGGCTACAAGGTGCTCGTGGACTACGCGCACACCGACCAGGCGCTCGAAGCCGTTCTGTCGTCGCTGCGGCCGTTGACCCACAAGCGAATCCTGGTGGTCTTTGGCGCGGGCGGCGACCGCGATCGTTCCAAACGGCCGCGCATGGGCCGCGCCGTCGAACGCGGCGCCGACCTCGCGTGGGTCACCAGCGACAATCCGCGCAGCGAAGAGCCTGGCGCGATCATTGCCGAGATTCTCGACGGCGTTCAAAGTCGCAAGCGAATACGCATTCAGCCGGACCGCCAGGTCGCCATTGAAGACGCCATCCGTAGCGCCCGGCCCGGCGACCTGGTGCTCATCGCCGGCAAGGGCCATGAGCGGACGCAGCGTTTCAAGGACACGGTCGTGCCGTTCGACGACCGCGAAGCCGTTCGCCGCGTCTTCGGCGCGGCGCTTTCCTGAAAACTCGAGACGAGAGATTGACCTGATGCGTTGTGTGGGTGTGGAGATCGTGGGAGCTATCGGGAGACGCCCGGAAAGGAGGATATGGAACGTCACGGGCGTCTCCACCGATAGTCGCACGCTTCTCCCCGGCGAGATGTTCTTCGCACTGCGCGGCGAACGATGCGACGGCCACGACTACGTTGCCGACGCGCTCGGTCGAGGCGCAGCCGCCGCGGTTGTCGAGCGCGACGTCGCTGTTCCTGGGAAGGTCCGCGACTG
>Ga0272442_10011891_pt1 | contig 10570 bp, 15 predicted proteins | sample SSMForm2O_FD_200262 | JGI IMG/M metagenome (GOLD analysis project Ga0272442, IMG submission 200262) | Marine sediment archaeal communities from Little Sippewissett salt marsh, Falmouth, MA, United States - SSM-Form-2O | ecosystem: Environmental > Aquatic > Marine > Wetlands > Sediment ... | reverse complement strand
TGATGGACCATCAACAAGCCATGTCCGGCCAAGACACGCAATCCTCCAGGGTAGTTCCATAGGCCTGGCTGGCCTGGAAGCGTCTTCCACGGCCGTCCTTCTAGTTATGCTAGCGGAGCTCGCCGGGTCTCACGAGAGGGCCAACACTGCTTGCGAGGAAGCTCATCTTGAAGGTTCTCCATTCAGACCCGCCACCTCCAGCTGACGGGAGTCGAACTCCGTTGCAGTTGATGGAGTCACCAGCCCGAGGCGATCTCGAAAGCAGTCCAAGACAGGGATTCGTGAAGCACCAGTCCATCTAGGTTCGCAGTAACGACGCCACAAGACTGTGAAGCGAGCAGGCCTCACGAGTTCGAAGCTCGTCCAGCACGACCCAGTTGCCGAACTGCCTCTGGAACAGGGAATCGAAGCAGGAAGCGGGCGAACCAGTCCGCTCGCGAAGAGTGCCAGAAGCGTCCGAACTCCGGCCAGTACAGCGGCAGATGGTGGGTAAGGATGCTGTGCTGCAAGCGGGTCCTCGCCTTCGTAACCTGCATGTAGGTCTTGGAGATGTCCTGTAGATCGTTAGTACCGGCTACTACAGGATCATGGTAGTGGAGAACTTGATCTTGCTTGAGCATTCCAAGGATCACTGGGGCGTCCTTCGGATCGTTCTTGTCCCAGGAGTTGCACATCGCCTCCCGGAACCTCGCAGCGGCCACTGAAGAGACCGAATGGACTTCGGACCGTTCGTTGAGCAACCGATGAGCCAATGGCCAGTGGTAGTTGCCAGTGGGCTCAAGTGCGACGCGGCACCGAACGTTCTGGTCTTTCAACCAATGCACAAACCGGTCATGATCGCATCGGGTGTTCGCCACGCGGAAGCGTTAGCGCTTTGCGTCTGGCGTCTCCACCAACACCGTGTTCCACCGCATCAATTACCGCCAGAACAGCCTCCTCACTAGACTCCTGTCGGGCAGTCATCGCTGTCGACCTCCCTAGATCCCTCGTCAATCCAAAGAAGCGTACGCAGCCGGTGGCTGCCTGCTCCGTATGTACTATTGCCCTGAGTTCTGTGCCAAGGCAGTCTGCTAGTGGCTCGATCGTTTGGGTGTCGGTCGCTGTCTATCCAGCCGGGCAGTCCTTGGGAGAACGGCTGCTGCGAGAGTTTCAATGGTCGGCTTCGGGATGAATTGCTTATCAGCGAGATCTTCTATGCCCTCCAGGAGGCGAAGATCCTCATCGAGAACTGGCGTTGTGAGTACAACGAGATCCGTCCTCACAGTAGTCTGGGCTACAGACCGCCTGTACTTCAAACCAGGACTGTGATTCCGGCATTGGCCGTCGCAGGAGGCGGTCGATTAAACTAACTCTAGAAGTCGACCGGCCATGGGGGGCTGGTCAAGCGGGCTGGTCAGAAGGAGCGATGTGTGATATGGTAAATAGGTTTCAGTGGGAGGAGGTTACGATAAGTTCGGGTGGGAACTGCATCTGGGGGGGCCAGCACTGTCGCTGATGCGGTACTCAATATGGCGGAATCGTCAATAGGCTTTGCATGAGCAAGCAAGGAGGTATCTTTCGAAATGGCAAGACTTCAGGGAGATGTCGCCGCTTTTCGTAACGGTCTTCTCTCTTCTTCCCTCTCGAGCGTGCTGAAGTGGCGACTAGACCATGAAGCCATTCAGCCTCAGTCGACGTCGCTCCTACTCAAAGGTGTGGAGCTGATCGACCAGATCCTTCAAGCACAAGAGCTTCTGGCACGTGGCGAGCAGAGGCTTCAAGGCGGCCAAGCACCGAACCTTGATGCATACCGCTGCTCTCTTCACCTTGTGCTCGGACGCAAGGAGGAGTTCGACGTCAAGACTCGCCAGGACCTTCAAGACCTGTTTGAGAGGATCAAGACCACGCTGAAAAGGCTCGCAGAGGGCGCGGACACCGACGACAAAGACGTCAAACCTTGCTTCTCGTTCTTCGACCGCTTCGCGGAGCTGATGGTCAGCGAGGTCACCACACTTGATCACCCAGTCAGGCAGCTCTTGCCTACTCGCTAGGAGCCCCTGGCTAGGTGCGCGCCCGAGATGAGCTTCTTGAGCAAGTCATAGTCCTGAGAGGGCAAGTTCTCGGTATCTCAGCTAGAATCAGGGAGTTGCGCTTCCCGTCCGGGGCTCCGGTTTCGCTTGTGGATCTGATCGAGCGCTTGGTAAGGAAGGTGGCCGGCACCGTAGAAGGGGAGGCCGCGAACGCAAGCTTGGATAACCGTCAGTTTGATCGACGGCTCCGCTTCGCAATCCGAGGTCTGGAGAGACTCGCAGCACACCTGAGGTTCGCAGAGCGGGCTGCGGCCCCGCAGGTGCAGCCCGGCTCCGTACGAACGCTCGTGCGAGTGGCAGAGGAGTTGTTCCCAGGATCGAGATTCATCTTCCGGCCGCAGTGGACATTCAACTACTCCCAACGTGAGCTCGTGTCAACGTATCGCGGCATGTTCGTGGACAACGATTTCGGTCTTCTCCGAGAAGATGAGTACGCGGAAATCGTAACCCTTTCCTCAATTAGGGCACAAGATGGTTTCTACGTTTTCGGGTTCCCACGGGTGGAGAAGGATAGCGTTCTGTGCCACGTGGCTCTCGGCCATGAACTTGGGCACAAGTATGCAGAGGAGTTCCTGGAGAACCCACTTGCCGGGCAGTTCTTGGGACACGTGATCAAGCAAGCAGCTGACACTACAGGAAGAACTGGCGACAACCCGCTTGTGGAGGATGAGTCGGAACTGGGTGATGCAGGGAGTGCTGGCGAGATCCTCTGCTCACGCGCTCTCCAAGAGACCATTGCTGATCTGACGGGACTGCACCTGTTTGGTTTCGCCGCACTTGCCTACACCGCAAGGATAGGGCTGCTCAACGAACTAGACGAAGCACAACGGATCCCCGCCACTGAGCACTACCCCCCATGGCGCTTCCGACTCAGGACGATGATCCGTGCGGTTCCGCAGCACTGGTTCGAACAGTTCTTACAGCTGGGCCAGTTCCCGGAGAACCCGAAGGCACTGGTAGTCATGAGCTGGAAGAAGCTGTTGGATATCGTCGAGCCTCAGAGCGATGTCGAAGGTTTGCAAAGGGCTCCGAAGCTTCGGATTGCATATGAGGGGCTTGAGCAACTCATGGAAGCAGCCGTCGATTTCCTCAACAATGAGCTTGGTGCCAAGGGCATTTCAATCGATAGCATTCCTGGGATGGCGCATTGGCGGCTAGTGGAAGCCCTCCTCCTCGGGTTTCCTCCTGATAGGTATGAGGCCGAAGATGGCGAGAAGATAGCCACTGTGTGTGGGATCCTGAATGCGGGATGGATTGCACGAAGTCTTCAAATCCAGGCGTACCTTCTGAGACCAAGCATTGCGCAGTTGATCAATAACCACATCTCGGACCGTGACATCCAGGAAGCAATAGCGAACACGCCCAAACTAGATCCCGAATCCCTCTACTTCAAGGAGAGCTGCTATGAGAAGCTGGTCCTTGGCTTGGAGCCTGAGCAGTACACATGTGACGACACCAACGCTCCTCAGGAGGTGCTCTCTTGCTTGAGCGAACACATCACCAAGGAGTGGATTAGCAAGAGCCTGATTGCAGCTGAGGACGAAGCGGACGTAGACACGAGGGCGAAGTTTCTCAACGATGATGGTCTCCTCGCGAAGCTCGAGCTCCAGCAGAGACTCACTGAGAAAGCTCTTGAATACTCTGATCTCTGGCACTGGTGGTCGCAGGCCAAGATGAGGAAGGTGGCTGGCAAGCAAGATGCCGATCCTAACTAGGCACGAAATACTCGACAGGCTAGATCAGACGGACCTGAGGAAGAAGCTGCTTGTTAGCCCACTGCTGGATAGGAAGAGGCAAGTATCTCTTAACAGCATCGACGTAAGGTTGGGTACCGACTTCATTGTCATTCAGCAGACGAACCTCACCTGTGTTGATCCAGCGCACGGCAAGGAGTTCGAGCAGAACCTCGGGCGATACCAAGAGAGGGTTCAGCTGAGTTTCGGCGAACCGTTCATACTGCATCCTGGACAGCTTGTCCTGGGATGCACGCTTGAGTTCATAGGTCTTCCGGAAGGAGTATGCGGGCAGATTCTCGGGCGCTCCTCATGGGGTCGACTAGGACTCATCAGCGCCACCGCACCGTTCATCGCCTCAGGGTTCAGGGGAGTTGTCACGTTGGAGCTTGAGAACCTGGGACAGATTCCCGTGGTCGTGTACCCAGGGTACATGATTGCACAGCTGGTTCTGCAAGAGACAAGTGGAGTCACTCCGTATGAGGGCAAGTACTCGAGTCCAACCACTGTCGAGTACGCGAAGCTTAGCGCAGTAGATCCCAAAGAGGAGATAGACTTCTGGTCAAACAGCGAGAGCTTCGGTCGTGCTGAAACGGATCCCGAAACATGAGGCTGCTTCCTAGAGCGGCACGACAATCCAACGCCCCCGGATGTCGTAACTCCCGGAACTGCACTCCTTCACACAACGAAGCTTGAGCAGCCCGTTGATGGCTGATTCGTAGCTCGCCTCTGAGAGCCTACGATCATCAGCACACTCCTGGGCATAAACCTGCCGAAGGAACTCTGATCGGACCGGGCGGACCAGATCCGTCAGAAGCCAGAATAGCGCTGCTTCTGCTGCGGTGACCTCCCTGGATGTCCCGAGAAGGGCGATGAAGGCTCCAAGAACTCCGAATCCCAGTGAGACAGCGGTAGCTGGCGCCAGTAGTGTCCCTGCCAAGCTTGCCAGGACACCGACTGCCGCCAATGGACTGAAGAACTTTGCGGAAAGCACCTAGCCATCGGCTCCTCTGAGAACCATGATCTGCTGTTCGGAGTCCTGGTCAGTGATCGCGCGATCTGCTAGTTGTGCGGCCAGTGTCTCAACGTCTCTCTCTGACATCCCAACTTCAGCTGCGAGCGGCTGGAGCGACTCAGTGAATGCCTCCGCATACGGAGTGCCGGACATCGAAGTACCTCCATGACTGGTGTGTCTGCATTCTATGCACGGAGGGGCTACTCGGCGATTCCTGAGCAACCTCTAGATCAGGATCGTCTCGGTTGCTTAAGGTCTGCAACCATCACAGGGTCAGTCACAATCATTGGCTCAGCCGCAGTTCGAGTGGGCCGGCACGCGGTTCATATGGCGCCTCAGCTGGTACAGCTTCTCCACCGCACTCCCCTACATGCCAGTCCATGTCGATCTTGACATGATGTCTGAACCGGATTCAGCGGCGAAGACCAACCTGCCCAGATCCTGGCTCTGATCCGGACCGATTTCAGGGAGCTGGCCCAGAGCTCCTATTCGTATCAAGCTTCAAGGCCGTTCCTCGCAATTACAGCTATAATGGACCGGAAAGGCTGGGAGGTGAACCGTGCCTGAAAGGGAGAAGGACAGCGAGATCATCGGAAAGCTACTGGATGCGAAGGAAGGGTTCAAGGAGCACACGAAAAGCGAAGGGCACCCCTTCTGCTGGGCAGTAGCTATCTCAGGCGTAGTGCTGATGCTCGCCACGGGACTGTTAAGTGGCTTCACGAACCTGCGGCGATGGGAAGCCATCGCACTTATCAGTGCCGGCGCCTTGATCAGTCTGTCGGCATCTGTGAGCTATGCCGCCGTCCATCGAGAACGAGTCCGCGCGGCGATTGCCTTCTGGACCCGACGATTCCCGCAGTAGACGGAGGACCACCATGTTTCGGAGAGGCATAGCATGCAGCTTGAGCTCGCCCCACGAAGTACGGTGTCCTGATCCCGTCATCAGAGATGGCGGGCAGTTTCTGGCATTTGATCCGAGCGTCTCCCACCGGCGCGAGGAAGGCAGCCAGGGTAGCAATGCGACAGCAAAAGACATCGCAAAGCCGCCAACTAGCATGCAAGGAGTGCCATGCCCGAAGACACTGACCTAGGGACTCTGCGCGTATACGTGTCCGGCCCTCTTACCGGTTTACCTGAGGAAGACGCGGTACCATTGAAAGCGTTCTACGGTGAGATCTCCGGCAAATGCGAAGCGAAGAAGTACAAGGCATACGTTCCGCACTTAAGCGGCACTGATCCCGGTACAGATCCAGAGGTCGATGCCAGGACGGTCAATGCAAAGGATCTCGAAGAGGTCGCGCGCTCCAATCTCGTCATCGCCCTCGTGACCCCATACTCCGTCGGCGTGGGGATGGAGATCCAGCAGGCCGCAGCATGCGGAGTAGACGTGATCCTGCTAGAGAAGAAGCCCATGCTAGTGTCGAGAATGGCACAAGGAACTCCTGTTCTGTTCGAACGCATCAGCTACAACACGACAGAGGAGGCCCTTTCCGAGCTCGACGCAGCCCTTGACCGCTGGGCGGAGTCGGTACGATCTTCAGGTCGATCCGGGACACTCTCAGACAGAGACATCTTGCATGAAGTCGGTCGTGGCGAGCTTCTGATTGTCAACCCTGATGGCAGTTCTGCTTTCGAGCGCCGCAACGGGAACTGGTGTGAAATCTCGCCTGGCCAACTCGATGCCAACGGGTATGAGCTCCGCGCCAATTGCGTCTACTCGTCTCGAGAGGCTTCCTGCGTGGAACTCGGTCCCTCTCTCGAGAACCCCGGCGGGACGAGCTACGTCATAAGGAAGGGTGAGTCCGTGATCATTGAGAGCTTCGAAAGGCTAGCTCTCAGCCCGCGCTTGTCAGCAACTGTAAACTCGCTTGCACACCTCAGTCTGATCGGGTTATATCACACCGCTACTTCCATCCACCCAGGATGGGGATTTCGATCACCTGACGGGCCCCGTGAACTCCTTGTGGCACTCTGCAATGTCGGAGATATGAAGATCCCAATCAGCTACAAGGAACCGTTCTGTCGCCTTCTTTTCAGCCGATGCGCTACACCTGCGAGCATCCGCGCGCCTGAACCCACTAGGGTATTTGGGCGGTTGTATGAGCACATCCGGGAAAAGAGGCGTGCGGCCCTGCGACGCCGTAAGTGGACCCGGGCCGCAGCCATACCCGCGATGATCCTCGCCCTTACGGCCACCGGGCTGCTCGCTCGCTTTGAGCCGAAATTCGTGGCAGTTCCAGTCTCTGTTCTCGCATTGGGTGTTGCGGTATTGAAGGACTGGCTGGGAGCCATTGGCAGATGGGCTGAAGGAAGCGGTGACAGGAGCCGATGACTCAGCACAGGGCGAACTCCTTAGCTGAGCCAAGGATCGTATACTTGGCATACCCTTTCGCAGCATCACCAGCAGCCAACCTCGCTCGCGTGAACCGGATCGCCCGGAAGCTTGTCCAACTGCAGTTCGACCGCTTGGGAGGTCTGGTAGTCTTCCCTCTTGTACCGCACAATGTGCTCTCCTGTCTACAGGAAGACACCAACTCTTCACCCTCGATACGCGGGACCGCTGAGACGATCAGCAGGAAGCTGGTGCTTGCATGCGATGAGCTGTGGCTCTGCTCGGATACCCTCAGCGCGGGAATGGTCCTCGAGAAGGAGGTTGCCGAGAAGAGCGAAATGCCAACGCTACATCTTCACGAGGCCATGTCTCAGCTATTCGGGGATCCCCCACCTAACGTGTACGATTGAGTGCGAAGCAGACAGACATCTGCAGCAGCGCTAGCGCACCTCACTCATGGATTCTTCGCGTTCACCCTGGATGTAGCCGACAGGTCGCTTCGAACACTGATTTTGGTCTGGCCGCACCCGGCACCGATGCTGGTCCCTAGGCTTTCGAAGACGTGAAACTCCGCGCCTTGTCGCCGTAACGCTTCGCAGTACTCGCGCGTCACATGCTCAGAGGAAGCACGGAATCCAGCTCTGTCGTGCGGATTGTACTTGCTCACCTTCACGTAGAAGGTCTCTCGCGGCTGAGCCAGAGATGCTATCAGTTTCGCATCGTGAAGAGTGTCATTCACACCCTCAAGCAGTACAACATTCAGGCAAACCCTCTGACCACTCCTCCGATAGAACTCCCTTGCCAGGCGCAGTGATTCCTGGAGTGGGTATTGCCGCTCAGCGGGCACGAGCGCTAGTCGCTTCTCTGATGGCCATGCATGGACCGAAAGCTGGAGCTTCACTGACCCCATCCACGGTTGCCGCTGGAGGGTCCGCAACCCTTGGGGAATCCCGACTGTCGAGATCCCAATCAAGACGCCTTCGTATGCTCGCACAAGATCGTTGCAGAACTCAAAGACGCCTTTCGGGCGAAGAAGCGGCTCGCCCTGTCCCATGAAAGAAACCTGAAAACCATTCTCCGCTCTGAAGTACCCAAGCGAGGCGCTCAAGATTGCATCAAACTCTGATTGCAGTAGGGGGCGTGGCGAGAACGACTGAGGCATGGCGCACATTGCGCATCCAGCCGAACAGCCGACTGAACTTGGTAGGCAGACTACCGATTCCACATCCCTGCCGCTCATGTGGAGGACGCTGCTCTCCACGTATGCGCCGGGATCAACCTCCCAGAGACAGTATCTGGCTGTCGACTGGTTGCTCTCCTGCCATCTCGTCTCAACTAGCCGCACGGTCATATCTCCTTTCGCTGGTCGTCCATGCGCGCCCTACGCGGTTGACTGCTACCTACTCTACGCGCGCTTCTCGGTCAGGCCAAGCTAGACACAACAAGTAGCAGCGTGTCCCGGTTCGCGCTACATGCAAGCAGCAAATGTCTCTTCCCAGCCCAGGTTCTCAGGATCCTCATCGGCTTCCTCTGAGCATAGATGGGAATCTTCGTCTCCCCTTCGCCCGTCCGATACTACTCTCAGGGCCCTGTCAAGGCCAACCTAGCTACTGACAGGATTCGTTCAGCCTCTGACAGCTGGATCGAGTCTCCGGCCAGTCCCTTCGAGATCGCCTTCTTCGCTAGCATGGCGACGTGCCCAGCTTCAGCGGGAGACTTCGGGAAGCCAGGGCGCGAAACTATTTCCCGACATAGCCCTAGCAGAAGCGAGCCGCTCCTGTCTCTATCTGCGTGCTGCTCCGTGATGTGATCAACAGCTTCCTTCGACGGGAACTCGCCGCTCATGCCTAGTTCCAGCTCCTCCGAGGTGTCGAAGCTGGCCACAATGCTAGCATGGGTCAGATCGATGCGCAGTGATGTAGCTCGCATGAACCGTCTGAAGGACGACGGGAGCACTCGGTCCCACAGAATCCGCACTCCCACGAAGTCAGCAAGCACAAATCGCCCTGTCGCAAGCTGTACTACCCCGAGCGCCCCATCTTCCGAGATCGCCGCCTCGACTGGAATATAGCTCAGCTTCAGCGTTGCACGCAGACTGCCATCTTCTGAAAAACTGTGAAGAAAGGAGCTTTGTGGGTCCCCAAGAGCCTTCGAGCACAGCATGTGGATCCCACGATCCGTCACCCTGCCGAGTGATGGGCAGTTCAGCTCTCTTGAAGCGAGGACACGATAGTCGCGTGAGAGAACGTAGTCGTGAGTCTCTTGTGACCATGCGACCACGTACTTCTCGTTCGGAGAAGCGGTAAACGCGCCACTGAAGCCCCTGCTAGCGACCTCCGCATAGCGACCACATATCTCAACCCTATCCGCATCTTGTCTTCGCATCGTGCCTACCGCGCCGCGCCAAAACCCAAGACGACCATGCCAAACAGTCTCTCCAGTCTACCCCAGGCATCGCACGCAACCTGCCTTCAAGCCAGGCCTCTTGCCGTCGCACCTCAGGGATCTATGGTAGATCCCGAGCTACCAGATGACAACTAGGGCCTTAGCTACCAGATGACAACTAGGGCCTTCTTTGAGCTGTGTGCTATGGAGGCGGCCCAATATGGACGCTCTTCGCACGGCGCAACTGCCCATCTCACTTCAGCGCTCCGATTCACCCAATGCGCTCGAGATGGCCGCAGTAATCAATCCAGCTCTTCTTAGAGTGCTCGATAACTCTGGGATTTACGGTGGCCGGGACATGCGGTTCGCCTAATCCTCTGAGATAGGTCCAGAAGCAGAGCTATGATCCGGGCCCTTGAACCTGCCTCGATTAGTCTCTCAGAGTTCTCCAAGCGTTCACCTCAGCTCAGCTGACGGCAGCCGAAATCAGTCCCAGTTCCCGGGGATCAACACCGCGAGATTGGCTCGAAAGCCGTCTAGAAATGGTTTCGTGAAGGACCATCTCGGCTACGTCCGTATCAATGGAGCGAGAAGACTTCGAACCGAGCAGGCCTCAAGAGTTCGAAGCTCATCCAGTACGACCCACTGCTCTGTAGAACACGACATCACTGTGCTCGGTCGCGGCTCGATGCCGCGGTGGTGTGTTCCGTCTCGACGACACCAAGCCACCACGCGCCGCGAACTCTCAGGTCTGATGTCCGATGCGCTTCTCAAGGGCAGTCGCCCGGACGTCGCGTTGCGAATCGCTCTCCAGATTCTCGCTTCCGCAATCCGACAGCTCGGCCGCGAAGCCTGTTACTCCGTGTCCGTCGATCTGCGGATTCGCGCGAACTTTCGCGGCCTTCGCCACGGCCGCCCGAGAAGGACCCCGACGATCACGCCGACAGCAAGGGTCAAGGCAAGCAGAATAATGCGGGACATCGTCAGATCCCAGAACAGGACGCGAACCGGCACCACCTCGCTGTTCTGGGCAACG
>Ga0272442_10011889_pt1 | contig 10572 bp, 7 predicted proteins | sample SSMForm2O_FD_200262 | JGI IMG/M metagenome (GOLD analysis project Ga0272442, IMG submission 200262) | Marine sediment archaeal communities from Little Sippewissett salt marsh, Falmouth, MA, United States - SSM-Form-2O | ecosystem: Environmental > Aquatic > Marine > Wetlands > Sediment ... | reverse complement strand
AGAATGGCCAGCGCGGCGTATGAGATCAAATTCCTAATCATGGCCCTCAGTTTTGATTTGTTCAACAGCAAGCGCTTGTTCGCGCTTATTCTCATATCCGAAGAGCTTCCCGATCAGGATAAAGAGCATCGGATATAGAAAGACACCCAAAAAAGTAGCCAGTGTCATTCCGCCCAAAAGGGCCATGCCCATTACTTTCCTGGCCTCTGCACCCGAACCCGAGGCGATCACCAACGGAAAAACCCCAAGGATAAAAGAAAAGGCCGTCATCAATATGGGACGGAAACGGGATTTGGCAGCCGTCATGGCCGCGTCATACAGGCTCGATCCGGCCTGAAACTCCTCATTGGCAAATTCGACGATCAAAATCGCATTTTTGGCAGCCATTCCGATGAGCATTACAAAAGAGACCTGTGCAAAGATGTTATTCTCAAATGTCGGGCTGACCAGGCGTCCCACCCAAAGAGCAAATAAAGCTCCGAATATGGCAAATGGCGTGCCCAGCAGAATGCTAAGCGGAAGAGACCAGCTTTCGTATTGAGCCGAAAGGATCAGAAACACAAATACCAGGGAGAAAGTCAGAATGATCGCCAGGGATCCAGAGGCCTTTTCTTCCTGGAACGACATAGCATTCCAGGCATAGCTCATGTCCTGAGGCAAGACCTCTTCGGCCACCTCCTTCAGGGCAGACCGGGCCTGATCAGACGTGTATCCGGGAGCAGGGCTTCCTGTCACCTCAACTGAGCGGAACAAATTGAAACGTACCGTATAATCAGGTCCTGCTATCGGTCTGATCGTTGCCACGGTGCCCAAAGGCACCATACCCCCGTCTTTGTTTCGTATAAAAAACTTGTTGATCTGGCTTTCATCTACTCGATATTCGGGTTCTGACTGTATATACGTTTTGTAAAGACGGCCAAACCTTGTAAAATCATTGACATAGGCACCTCCCATAAATGCGCCCACAGTAGTGTAGAGATCATTGAGGTTGATCCCCAGTTTCAGGGCCTTTTCCCGATCGATATCCATGTATCGCTGTGGCACGCTGGGCTGAAACGTAGTAAAGGCTGCTCCGATCTCCGGCCTCGCATTGGCACGCTGAATGAAATTCATCGTATTCTCAGCCAGGTAAAGCGGTGTGTTTCCACCCCTGTCCTGCAGCATGATGCTGAATCCGGAACCATTTCCGAGGCCCGGAATGGCAGGAGGGCCAAAAGCAAAGACCTGAGCCCCCTGGATCTCGCTTGAAAGCCTTCTGTTGAGTTCAACAACAAGCTGCTCGGCGGTAAGGCTTCTTTCACTCCATTCCGCTAGCGAAACGAACAGAAATCCCGAATTTGGAGTCATTGCGCCGGAGAGCAGACTGAATCCGGGAGCTGCCGTGACGTAGTCTACTTCCTCGTATTCCATCAACAGGTCTTCAGCCTGCTTGGAGATTTCATTGGTTCTTTGCAGGGATGCCGCATTTGGAAGCTGAATGTTGACCATCAGATAGCCCATGTCTTCTGCAGGGATAAAACCACCGGGAACGAGGTAGCCAAATATTCCGGCACCCATCGTCATCATAAGAATGAAGACTACACCTCTTTTGATCTTTCTGCCAACAACATTGGTGAAGCTCATGTAGGAGTCGGTAGTTCGGTCCATTCCCTTATTGAATTTGTCAAAGAACCAACCCAGTGGTCCCCCGTATTTTTTCGGTTTTTTCAAGAGCAATGAGCAAAGAGCCGGACTCAGCGTAAGGGCGTTCACCGAAGAAACAATCACCGAAACTACAATGGTGATGGCGAATTGCTGATACAACAGGCCTGTGATCCCTGCCATCCCTGCCACGGGTATAAATACAGCCACCAGAACGAGGGTTGTTGCTATAACCGGTGCCGTCACCTTGCGCATGGCATCAAAAGTAGCTTCCCTGGTACTCATGCCTTTTTCAATATTCACCTGCACGGCTTCCACCACAACAATCGCGTCGTCAACTACGATACCAATAGCCAGGACCAGACCCAGCAAGGACAGTACGTTTATGGTGAATCCTAAAAGGGGAAAGAACATAAAAGCCCCGATAAGCGACACCGGAATGGCGAGGGTTGGAATAAGGGTTGCCCTCCAGTCCTGAATGAATACGAACACGACCAGGATCACCAAAATTAGGGCGATGATCAAGGTTACCACAATATCCTTTATTCCTGCCGTAATCGGTGCTGTCGAGTCGAGCGAAACGTCGTATTTGATGCTTTCCGGGAAGCTCTTGGAAATCTCCTCCATGTTCTGGATCACCTGTTCGGCGAGTTCGACCGCATTTGAGCCCGGTGCCTGGTAGAGCGCTATGATGGCTGCTGTTTCCTTGTTCAGCCTCGGAAACATATTGTAGGTTTCCACGCCCAGATTGATCGTCGCCACGTCTTTCATTTTGATCTGCGATCCATCCGAATTCGTTCGCAACACGATATCTCCAAAGGCTTCGGGAGAGTTGAATCGCTCAGGAAGCCGGACCGTATAAGTGAACTCCGTTCCGGGTGGCGCGGGTTCGGCACCGAATTTACCACCGGGCACGATCACATTCTGGTCATTGATCGCCTTGATGATCTCGGGCACCGTCAGTCCCATTTTCGACAAGCGGTCAGGCTTGATCCAAATCCGCATGGAATAGTCAGAAGCGCCCATCACGTTAACCCGTCCGATTCCCTTGATCCTGGCGAGCTGATCCTTGATGTTGATCAGGGCGTAGTTCCCGAGAAAATCCTGGTCGTATCTGCCATCCGAAGTCAAGGTAACGAGCATTAGGATGTTGGGAAGTGACTTTTCAGTGGTGACTCCGTATTTCTTTACAGCTTCGGGCAGCTTGGCTGTTGCTGCCGACACCCGGTTCTGCGCCAGTACCGTGTTCATGTCGGGGTCGGTGCCCACGTCGAAGGAAATGTCGATTACCATGGTGCCATCGTTGGCATTGACCGACTTCATGTAGATCATGTTGTCTACCCCGTTTATCTGTTGTTCCAGGGGCGTGGCCATCGACTCTTCGACATTTAGCGCATTTGCTCCTGTGTAGGTTCCCCTGACCTGCACAATGGGCGGGGTCAGGTTGGGGTATTGCTCAATCGGGAGACCGATTACCGAGACCGATCCTACGATGACGATCACGATCGCGATCACTATGGCCACAATCGGACGACGAACAAAAAAATTTCCTTGATCCTGTGACATGAAACTCTAAGATTTAGACGCTGATTGAGACTCGAATGGCGTGATTTCAGGGATGATTTCCATAGACGGCCTGACCTTCTGAAGACCTTCAAGAATGATTTTATCACCCTCTTGCAGGCCTTCGCCGACCAAATAGTAATCACCCAGCTGATCCATGATCTTCACCTGGCGGCTTTCAATTTTATTCTCAGAATTGACATAGAAAACAGAGAACTGGCCCTGCAATTCGGTAGCACATTTCTGTGGGATCAAAATTGCATCTTCGGCCTGGCGAATAAGCACTCTGACCCTGGCAAATTGTCCCGGGCGGATCAGTCGATTCGGATTTGGAAAGGTCGCCTGAATTAAAATCGAACCTGTGGAGGCATCTATGTTCCGGTCGATGAAGTCTACTTTGCCCTTTTCTTCATACAATGAGCCGTCCGCCAGAATAAGCTGAAGCTCTGCCCTATCGTCACCCTTCACACGCTGAATTTTCTTCTCATCGTCACTCAGGTAGGCTTTCGCGAACTTCAAATAATCGTTTTCCGACAAGAAAAACTGTACCCGTATAGACCTCAGTTGAGAAACGGTGTTCAAAATAACCGGATTAGGATCTTTCCCGACAAACTCACCCTCCCTAGCCTCAGTCTTGCCTATTATCCCTTCAATTGGAGCATACATTTTGCAGTACCCCAAATTGATCCTGGCAATATTCAGGTTGGCCTCGGCCGCTTCCAGACTCGACTGAGCCGCATCTCTTCTGGCCCGTGCCATGTCCAATTCCTGCTGGCTAACCGCTGACATCTCGGCAAGCGGTTCGATTCTGCGAAGGTCATTCTCCGCCTGCACCAAAATCGTCTTTGCCTCAGAAACTTTCGAAATTTCGCCCGCCACCCTCTCTTCAAAAGGCTCAGGATCTATTGAATACAGCAACTGCCCCTCCTTGACGCGCTCACCTTCGAGAAAGTGAATCCCCGTCAAAAACCCCTCTACTCGGGCTCGGATGGGAATGTCTTTCTCGCCGTAAATCTGACCTACAAATTCTTCATAGATTGGGACTGACTGGGTCTTGACCTCATATACCTGGAACTTTTGCGGCGGAAGTGTCGCAGGCTCCTTCTTGCCACATGAAAAAATTGATATAAGAACGAAAATAAACCAGAGGGGGTATTGATTTTTCATAGGCTCAATCTTACTATAGAGAGGCCTAAAGATAAAAAAAGTCAGCAATTCAAATGGTCACGCTTACAAATAGTTTCCTAAGGGTTGGAAAATTATAGACGAGCTAAGTCCAGGTCTGAAAAACACCAAAAAAAATTGAAGCCCTAATTGGCGGTGCTTGCCCACTGGACTTACTAGTAATACGAAAATCGCCTGACCTTTGAGATATACTTGGCCAGTCGCATGACCTGGTGACTGTAGCCGTATTCATTATCGTACCAAACATAGACCAGCGCATTGAGTCCGTCGTCGCTCACAATGGTCGCCTCGCTGTCAAAAATGGCGGGTTCTTCGATTCCCACAATGTCTGAGGAGACCAATTCGCTGCTGATCGAATACCGTATCTGCTCGACCAGGTTCCCCTCCAGGGCATACTTCTTCAAGATGGCGTTCAAATCTTCTTTTGTGGTTTTGGCGTGAAGATTGAGGTTCAAAATAGCCAGGGAGCCATTCGGAACCGGAACGCGTATGGCGTTTGATGTCAATTTGCCCTGCAACTCGGGCAAAGCTTTTCCCACCGCTTTTCCAGCACCTGTCTCGGTGATCACCATATTCACGGCAGCCGCGCGACCCCTTCTGTATTTTTTATGCATGTTGTCGACCAGGTTCTGGTCATTGGTGTAGGCGTGAATCGTCTCAATGTGCCCGTGTTTTATACCGATCGCATCATTGATGATTTTCAACACGGGGGTTATGGCGTTGGTTGTGCAGGAGGCAGCCGAGTATACCGACAGCTCGTCAGGATTATGGTCTTTATGATTCACTCCGTAGACAATATTCGGGACATTTCCTGTGCCCGGAGCCGTAAGAAGAACTTTATCTGCGCCTTTGGCTTGAAGATGTCTTGCAAGTGCCTCATCTGAACGAAAAGCACCTGTATTGTCGATGACCAGGGCATTTTCGATGCCATAAGCCGTATAATCCACATCCTCGGGGGCATTGGCAGAGATGATATGCACGGAGGTGCCATTGATGATGAGGGCCTGGTTCTTCGCATCGACCTTGACGGAGCCTTTGAATCTGCCATGTACCGAGTCTTTTCTCAGAAGCGAAGCCCGTTTTTCGAGGATGGCTTCCGTGATTTCCCCTCGCGTGACAACAGCGCGCAGACGCATTTGAATCCCCTTGCCCGTCTTTGACATCAACTCCCGGGCCAGCAAGCGTCCGATTCTGCCAAATCCGTAAAGAACGACGTCTCTTGGTTTGAATCCATTGCTGCTATGTGCTCCACTCAGCTTGTTTTCGACAAAATCATTCAAATTGACTTCTTCGGTCAATTCGTAGACATAAGTCAGCTTTCCCAAATCGATTTTAGCCGGTGGAAGATTCATGGCGTCGATCTTCCTGGCGATCTTCACCAGGGATGCAAACGAGATGGGTTTCTGAACGAATTCCCTGGCATACTCCATGAGATTCAATATCTCGCCAACATTTCGATCGAGCAGCTGATTCCGGAACAGATACAGCTCAATATTGTTCTCGTACCAGAGGTCACTGACCAGTTTGATCAGTTCCACGGCGAGTCTTCGTTGCTCCACCTGCAACGAAAGTTGTTCTTCATAACTTGGCATCAATTTCATCGGGGTCTTATTTCAAATATTTAAAAAGAACGTAAAAGTAGGGCGAAATAATATACAGACAACAAAAAAACCGCCTCCAGGAAGCGGTTTTTTATCAGATTCTCAAATCCTGAATCTAAAAATTGATTCAAATCAATTCGATCGCACCCGGATGTAGCCGAGCTTGCCGCTTTGAGTCAGGATCTGCAATTCGAAATAGTCTTTGTTCTGGTTCTTTTTGAGGATTTGATCGACCTCATAGGCATTGGAGACCTGCTCGTCCTCTACCGAGAGAATGATGTCTCCATCACCCACCCCATACATTTCTTCTATGCTTCGGTTCTTCAGGTTCACAATTTTCACCCCGTGGGTCACGTTGAAGCGTTCTGCCTCCCTTTTTGACAGCGGCTCGAGCTCTCCAATGAAATAGTTGCTGAAATCGGAATTCTCAAATTCGTATTTGCCGAACTGATTCCTCAATTTCACAGGCATCACCTTTTGGCCCTCATTCCTCAGAACGGTTACCTGAACCACATCACCGGGCCTTTTCGAGCCCAGGAACCCCTGAAGATCCGAAAAATTAGAGATTTTGATATCGTCCATTTTCAGGATCACATCATTTTGAAGAAGGCCAGCCTCCTGCGCAGCTCCTTGGTCGAGAACCCTTGTAATCAGGACACCTTCGGTGGATTGCACACCAAACTCATCGGCCTTTTCTGCATTCAGCTCCTCGTAATTGATCCCGAGGTAGGCTCGCTGCACATTGCCGTATTCCAACAAATCCTCGATGACTTTTCTGGCTATGTTTGACGGGACGGCGAAGGAATAGCCAATGTACGAACCGGTTTGAGAAGAAATCGCCGTATTGATCCCTATCAGATTTCCACGCGTGTTCACAAGAGCTCCACCGCTGTTGCCCGGATTCACAGCCGCATCCGTTTGAATAAAGGATTCGATGCGTTTATTGTTGTTCATGATATTGATGTCGCGCGCCTTGGCACTCACAATTCCTGCCGTCACAGTCGAAGTCAGGTTGAAAGGATTGCCCACTGCGAGCACCCACTCTCCCACTTTAACATTGTCAGAGTTACCGAAAGGCAAATAGGACAAACCCTCCTTGTTGATTTTCAGGAGTGCAATATCCGTGCTTTCATCCACCCCAACTACTTCAGCCTCATACGACTCTTTGTTGTTCAACGTGATCTCCAGCTCTCGAGCACCTTTAATCACGTGATTATTGGTGATAATGTAGCCATCCGGAGAAATGATCACGCCGGATCCGCTCCCGATCACCTTTTGCTCCTGGCGAACAGAGGGTCCGTAAAAGAATTCCAGGAGAGGATTTCCCGTTGAGGACGATACGGATACGTTTTTGACGTGTACGACCGCATGGATCGTTTTCTCTGCGATCACTGTGAAATCTGTCTCTTCAGCCGCCATGGCAGCCTCAGAGAAAGCAGCGGCAGTGGTAAACACGGGCATGGAATGCCCTTGAGCAGTGTTCACCGATTCCTCTTTATCGAAAAAAAGTAAATAAGCCCCGAGGGTAATCGTGCCTCCGAGAACTGATATCAGTACAAGTTTTACAAAATTTTTCATGGGTATTTTTTTTTCACAACACCCAAAGTTAACAAGAAAAAAAAGAAGTTATGATTTGGCCAATCTGAGTTTAACTGAACTTTAACAGCGAAGTTGTACCTTAATTATTCCTAAATTTGCTTCGTGAAAATCGAATTTTTCAAATACCAGGGTGCGGGAAATGACTTTGTCATTATTGACAATCGAAAGGATTTTTTCCCAAAGGATAATGTCCAACTTATCAAAAACATCTGTGACCGCAGATTCGGCGTAGGCGCGGACGGCTTGATGCTCCTCGAAGAAGTTGAGGATTTCGATTTCAAGATGGTTTATTTCAACGCTGATGGCAATCCCGGATCCATGTGCGGAAACGGGGGGCGTTGCCTGGTCTCTTTTGCCCATTCTCTTGGATTATTTGGCCGTGAAACGAGTTTTCAGGCCAATGGAGAGCGTTACACTGCTCGGATGGCCAACGGGCAGGTGAGCTTGCAAATGCTTGATGTCGATGAGCTGAAAGCCTCTGAAGGTCATGTCTTTCTCGACACCGGATCTCCCCATCATGTCCAGTTCGAAAAGAATGTAAAAGAGCTTGACGTTTTTGCCCGGGGCAGGAAAATTCGATTTGGTGACCCTTACAGAGAAGTGGGCACCAATGTGAATTTTGTCGAACAGGTGGATGAAAATACGTTTAGGGTCAGGACTTATGAGCGCGGAGTGGAGAATGAAACTCTGAGTTGCGGAACCGGAGTCACCGCCGTTGCCCTGGCCAGCCATTACCTGGGAAAGACAAGAAGCGAGAAAGTCAAGATTCAAACCGAAGGAGGCGATCTTCAGGTTGATTTCACCGTTGAAAATGGAAAGTTTTCGAATGTTATTTTGACAGGGCCGGCGACATTTGTGTATAAAGGATATATTGAAATAAAATAGTGCATATTCTTGAGAATAAACATATTAAATTAAGAGCACTAGAACCTTCGGATCTCGATGCTCTGTTTGAGATAGAGAACGCTTCCGCCATGTGGAACATCAGTGACACGCTCGTACCCTATTCCCGCGATCTATTGTCCAAATACATCGAGGAATCCACCAAAGATATTTTCGAAGCCAAACAGGTTCGACTGGCCATTTCACCCAGCGGAAGCGACGAGCTCATCGGGCTTATCGACCTGTTTCAGTTTGAACCTCATCATCGTCGGGCGGGCATGGGAATCTTCGTCAGAAAAGATCATCAGCAAAAGGGGATCGCAACTCAAGCCGTTGATCTTATGACCCATTACGCATTTCACATTCTGGGCCTGAACCAGGTATTCGCCCATGTTCCTATGAACAATCATGGGAGTCAGCGACTCTTCGAGAATTCGGGTTTTGCAATCTCGGGCACCTTGAAGGATTGGATGAAAGATGAAAACGGATATACTGACGTGCTGATCTACCAGCTTATGAACCCAGAGAACGCCAAAATGAAGCAAGAGCAAAAATGAAAAAGAAAATCGTAATCCTTATTGCCGTTGTGGCGCTGATTGGCATCGTTTATGCCTATCGTATCTACTCCCGGATTTATTCCAGCAACGTAGTTGAAACGACTTTTGTCTATATCCCTACAGGTGCGAATTTTCAACAGTTTTTACCCTTGATTGAGCCCTACCTGAAAGATCTGGACGGTTTTGTCTGGGTGGCGGAAAAAAAGAACTATCCCAACACCATTCGTGCCGGAAAATTCAAAATTGACAAGGGAATGAGCAACGAAGATCTCGTCAACCATCTCAGAGGAGGCAAGCAAGAAACAGTTACACTTACCTTCAACAATCAGGATTCTTTTGAAAAACTCGCCGGACGCATCTCAGCACAGATCGAAGCGGATTCCGTAAGCGTTTTAAACGCCCTCCGCGAGAACGGGTTTCAAAAGAAAAATGGTTTTGATGTCAGCACGGCCCTCTCCATGTACATCCCCAATTCGTATGATTTTTACTGGAATACCTCGGCAGACGGATTCAGGGATCGCATGCTGACCGAGTACAATCGGTTCTGGAATGAAGAAAGGCTGGCAAAAGCCGAACAGCTCAAATTGACCCCCCTTCAGGTGTCCACCCTGGCCTCCATTGTGCAAAAAGAAACAGCAGTCGTATCTGAACGCAAGACGGTTGCCGGACTCTATTTGAATCGCTTATGGGATTTTTGGCCCCTCCAGGCTGACCCCACAATCATCTACGCGTTGAAGCAAAAATACGGTCAGGACAAAGAATACAAAAGGGTTTTAAACAAGGATCTGACCATCGATTCTCCCTACAATACCTATGTCAATTTCGGACTCCCGCCGGGCCCCATTGGAATGCCTGACATCTCCTCCATCGATGCCGTTCTCAACTACGAAAAACACGATTATTACTACATGTGCGCCAGCGTGGAAAACATCGGACACCACGAATTCGCCAAAACTCTGGCCGAACACAATGCCAATGCCCGGGCCTACCAGAAATGGGTGAGCGAACAAGGCATTAACCGATGATTCAAATCGCTTGAGACGGATGATCAAATACCCCCACAGATCAGGACTTCTATTGAGCTCGATCTTGACTTTAGCCCTGTTTTTTGGACTGTTTGTCAATTTGGGAAGTGAGCTCCGGGCGCAGAACAAGACACCATTCTTTCAGCGATCCGATACGTTGAACAAAAAGCGTCGAACAGCCGTGTACGTGACCGAAGCTGCCCTGGGCACTGCCGCATTGATCGGCTTAAACGAATTGTGGTACTCCCAGTATCCTCGATCGAGCTTCAAATCACTAAACGACAACAGCCAGTGGATGCAGATGGACAAATTCGGACACATCTTCAGCTCCTACTACATCGGTAAAATGGGTATGGACGCTTTGGCCTGGGCCGGGGAGACCAAAAAGAACCAGTTGATCTACGGGGCCACCCTGGGTTTCGCGTTTCTGACGACGATTGAAGTCCTGGACGGCTTTTCAGAGGAATGGGGCTTCTCAACGGGCGATGTCATGGCCAATGCCCTGGGGACTGGGCTCCT
>Ga0272442_10011887_pt1 | contig 10573 bp, 7 predicted proteins | sample SSMForm2O_FD_200262 | JGI IMG/M metagenome (GOLD analysis project Ga0272442, IMG submission 200262) | Marine sediment archaeal communities from Little Sippewissett salt marsh, Falmouth, MA, United States - SSM-Form-2O | ecosystem: Environmental > Aquatic > Marine > Wetlands > Sediment ... | reverse complement strand
AATAAGGCAATCCATACCAGAAATAATATATTCATCATTGAAAATGGAAAACTTGAAGCTTCCTGAGAATAAAGGGTTGCCATTGGAATCGTTTGGATCTGTACTATGCCAGTCGAAACGGCAGTTTTATGTAAAAACGGAGCGGGCAAAAAAGGCGGTAAAATGCATTTAATAAGAGCAATCACGCCAATCCAGTATTTTAAACCTGCCGATTCATTTTTCATAAGATGCAAAAGCCCGAATATCAGAAGCAAAAAAACCGTATTCTGAACAATGATCCAGACAGCATATTCGGACCAGATTTCAGTTGCCTGCTGAATCCATGCAATCATGATTTGCTCCTTAATTGTTTTTCTTTTATATCCAATATGTTCTTTATTTGTTCTAATTCTTCAAGGCTGATATTTTCTGAATCGAGTAAAAAATTGGCGAATGCAGGAAGCGAATCATGAAATAAACGTGAGACCATTCTAGAAGTTTCAGTTTTTACGATCTGCCGACGTGATCGTGATGGCGAATAAAAATTGACGAGGCCAATTTTTTTACGTTTCAGATATTTCTTTTTCTCAAGCGTATTCATGATGGTCTGAATAGTCGTATAGGCTTTTTCACCTTTGGGATAGGCTTGCTCCATCACATCCCGTACTGACGGAGAGCCGCCCAGATTCCAGATCGCATCCATGATTTCCCATTCAACGGGTGTCAGGTTCTGATCTTTTGGCATGATAATCTCCTATATGCATCATTAGTCTACTATAACAATAGTAAATATACGATATGTATCAGAGGTTGTCAAGTATTTTTTTTTAAAGTTGGCTCGGGAGGCATGAAAAAAATCCGACGAATTAAGCCGTCAGATTATTACTGATAGACAATAAGAAGAATGAAAACTGTGTTTGTGGTAATCCGTATATTCGCATTTAAATTGATACACGATGATTTGAAATCAGCATTGTATGAGGATCCAGTTTTAATCGTAGTTTTTCTATATCCTGTGAATCGTGATCTTTCAGGAGTTTCATATCAATGAAATCGTGCATGGGTTCAAGCATGATAATGACAGAGAAAAGATTTTCAAAATGATTGACAGGAGTCGGAATCCCGCGCTCATTGAATTGTGGATTTTCACGATGAAGTACCGCTGCAAACCAGATCGCCGCATTTTGATTCTTGGCAAATTCTTTCCAGCCGGAAATGATTTCCAGGGATAAGTTTTCAAAATCCCGACCGTCCACGATAATGATATCCGGATTAAAATCAGATCCGCCTTCGATTTCACTGATCATTTTTCGGATATGGTCAAATGTCGTTTCGGTTTTAAAATTGATAATGAGCCGATGGTGTTTGATTTCATCAAACACATCATAAGCGTTTTCCAGCTGATAATGGCGGGTCAATTCATCAAACAGCTGATGATACCAGTTTTCAACATGATGGGGGTCATCCGTAAACGATATGTGAAGCACATTATGACCTTGCATCATTTTATCAATTGCCAGATGTGCCAGGCAAGCTGTTTTGCCGATACCTTTTCTGGCTGTGATAACACCCAGATTGCCGGGTCCCAATCCCCCATGAATGCTTTCTTCCAAGACACGAACCGGACTGCGCTTAATCAATTCATCTTTTAACATGGGGTTCCCTCACTTTTTTTCTTTTGCTTTTTCTTGATATTTCATTTTTAATTCTTCTGCAATAGCCTCAGGGACTCTTCGGTAAGTGGCAAATTCCATGGTGAATTCTGCTTTGCCCTGTGTGGCCGACCGAAGCACGGTGGAATATCCAAACATTTCAGCCAAGGGCACTTCCGCTTCAATGACAGTGAAATTCCGGTCTTCCGTGGCGCTTTGAATCATGCCCCGGCGCTGATTCAGGGTAGCAAGAATCGCTCCCTGATACTCTGACGGTCCTTCAACTGCCACCCGCATAATGGGTTCCAGTATAATCGGTTTGCATTTATGATAAATACTTCTGAAAGCACCGATGGCTGCCTGCTGAAATGCAGTATCGGAACTGTCAACAGGATGATAGCTTCCATCTGTGAGTGATATTTTAATCCCCACGATTGGAAATCCGATCAAATCGCCTTTAGACAGACAAGCCCTGAATCCTTTTTCGCAGGAAGGAATATATTCATTGGGAATATTACCGCCCTTGACCCGCTCTTCGAATACAAAGTCTTCATCATGACAGGGTTCGATGGTTCCGATTACTTTTCCGAATTGTCCCGCTCCTCCCGTTTGTTTCTTATGCGTATAATCGAAACCGGATGTTTGTGCAATGCTTTCTCTGTATGCCACCTGTGGTTTCCCAGTTTCAAGTGAGATTTTATACTCCCGCCGCATTCGTTCGACATATACATCCAGATGCAGTTCTCCCATGCCTTTAATGATAGTTTCATTGGTTTCGGGATCGACATAAGTTTGAAAAGTCGGATCTTCTTTGGTGAACCGGTTCAGGGCTTTGCTCATGTTCTCAGAGGATTTGTTATCTTCAGGCACAATCGATAACGATATAACAGGATCAGGGACATGCATGGATGTCATGGAATAATGAATATCACCGGATGTGAATGTGTCGCCGCTGGCGCAGTCTACACCAAAAAGAGCGACAATATCCCCGGCCGCTGCCGCTGTGATATCTTCCATTTCGTTCGCGTGCATACGAATCAGCCGACCGACACGTACTTTCTTTCCGGAGCGGCAATTGATAAGTTCTTCCCCTTTTTGAATTTTCCCCTGATAGATGCGTACGTAGGTCAATTGACCAAACTGCGTGTCATCCAGTTTAAATGCCAGCATGACCAGAGGCTTATCTGAATCGGTGCTCAATGTTACCTCGACTTCATCATTCTCCAAATCCAGTGCCTTATTGATGATCTGATCAGGAGCAGGCAGGTAATGCACCACTGCATCCATGAGAGGCTGCACGCCTTTGTTTTTCACCGCAGAGCCAATAAACACGGGTGTCAATCCAAGGCTTAGCACACCTTTTCGTACTGCACTGTGAATCATATCCTCCGTAACATGATCTTCGAGATAGGCCTCCATCAGAGAATCGTCGAACATGGAAATATTATCCAGCATGATATCGCGTTTTTCCAAAGCTTTTTCCTGATATTCAGAGGGAATCTCTTCAACACGGATATTTTCACCATTGGCGCCGTCAAAATACAAGGCTTTCATGGAGATCAAATCAATGATGCCCTGAAATTTATCTTCGAGACCGATTGGCAGCTGCATTAGAACCGCGTTCTGATTCAGCTTGTCTCTGATCTGTTCAGCGACTTTTTCAGGATTCGCACCCATTCGGTCGCATTTATTCACAAAAGCCAGTCGGGGCACCTGATATCGATTCATCTGACGGTCTACAGTAATGGACTGGGATTGAACACCACCTGTTGCGCAAAGCACAAGGACAGCACCATCCAGTACGCGAAGCGCACGCTCCACCTCGACAGTAAAATCCACATGCCCCGGTGTATCGATAATATTCACCTCATGCTTTTTCCAGTTTACATTTGTGGCCGCAGAGGTAATGGTAATCCCACGTTCTTTTTCCAGTTCCATGGAATCCATGGTGGCACCCACACCGTCTTTCCCCCGGACTTCATGAATGGCATGAATTTTTTGTGTGTAATATAATATCCGTTCTGTTAATGTTGTTTTTCCGGAATCGATATGGGCGCTGATTCCGATATTTCTCATTTTTTTAATTTCGTGAGCCATATATTTTCCTGTACTTTCTGCACTTGCTTCTCATTTCAAGTACTTAACCATTTAAGGGCATAAAATATAAGAGATTCAAAGAGAAATTGCAAGTGGAAAATAGTATTCTTCTTATTGATTTTATATACAATTATTATTAGTATTAAATGAGTTCGTTTTCTGGATAATACTGGGTTCCAAGTTTATAACAATACGACTGCTTATGGAATCCTGACAATGTTTATACGACGATTCATATTTACGTCAAACTTCGTTATGTACAGGAGATCTTGATGAAGGATATTCAGAAGCAAATCGAGAACCTCCGAAAGGAAATAAGGGATCATAACTATCGATATTATGTGCTCAATGAACCCGCAGTTTCCGATTACGAATATGATCGATTGCTAAAAAAATTGATCACCCTGGAGCAGGAGCAACCAAAGCTGATCACTCCCGATTCCCCCTCACAACGGGTGGGGGGAGAGCCCACGAAAGAGTTCCCCACAGTGGCTCATGACGTACCCATGCTCAGTCTGGGAAACACCTATTCGCGGGAGGAACTTGAAGAGTTTGAAAAACGGATTCAAACCATGCTTCCTGAAGCGGATATCCAGTATATCGCAGAACTCAAATTTGACGGTATTGCTGTCAGCCTTATCTACCGGGACAGCCTTCTTGTACGGGCAGCGACACGCGGTGATGGAGAGCGAGGAGACGATATCACACCAAATATTCGCACAATTCGCTCTGTTCCTTTATCTCTGTTTCAACAAAAGGGATTGCCGAAAGACATCGAAGTGCGAGGTGAAGTGTATATTCCCAAGAAAGAATTCGCCAGACTGAATCGTGAACAGGAAGCCCGGGAAGACAGAGTTTTTGCCAATCCCAGGAATGCCACAGCCGGGACATTAAAGCTGCAGGATCCTAAAATTGTGGCGAAACGGCCGCTCCAGTTTTCCGCTTATTTTCTGCGTATTCTGGATTCTGATCCTCCTTTTAAAGAGATAAAATCCACCCATCTTGAAAATCTTCATTTGCTGCGGGAGCTGGGATTGCCGGTAAGCCGGCAAGTGGCGTTATGCCGTACCATGTGGGACGTTCTGGATTTTTGCAGTGGCTGGGAAGAAAAACGTGAGGAACTGCCTTATGAGATCGATGGCGTTGTGATCAAGGTGAATGATCTTCATCAGCAAACCGAACTGGGCAGTACAGCAAAAAGTCCGCGATGGGCCATCGCCTATAAATTCAAGGCCAAGCAGGCGACAACCGTTTTGAAAGCTATTCATCTGCAGATGGGCCGGACCGGTACGGTGACGCCAGTGGCTGTACTTGACCCTGTTTTCTTAGCAGGTTCCACCATCAGTCGTGCCACATTGCATAATGAAGATGAAATCAGAAGAAAAGATATTCGTGAGCAGGATACCGTGCTTATTGAAAAAGGCGGCGATGTCATCCCAAAAGTAGTCAAAGTCATTCTGGAAAAACGACCGGAAAAATCAAAACCGTTCCACATGCCGGGAAAATGTCCCGTCTGTTCCAGCCCCCTGATTCGTATTGAAGGTGAAGCTGCCGTAAGATGTGAAAATATCGCCTGTCCTGCCCAGGTGCATCGCAGGATCGAGCATTTCGCTTCGCGGGGTGCCATGGATATCGACGGTCTGGGTGATGCATTAATTCTGCAGCTTGTGGAGAAACGGCTGGTTTCTGATTACGGGGATCTTTATCGACTGAAAAAAGAGGAAGTCGCTGAACTTGACCGGATGGGCCAGAAAAGTGCACAAAATCTGATTGAAGCCATTCAGGAAAGCAAACAACGTTCTCTGGAAAGGGTGATTTTTGCATTGGGTATCCGATATGTCGGTTCGACTGTTGCCATGATTCTTGCCGATCATTTTGGAAGCATCGATTCTCTGATGAAGGCGTCACAATCCGAATTGGATGCCATTGAAGGTGTAGGACCAACCATTTCTGAAAGTATCGTTCAATTCTATGGACAGAAGCACAATCTGAAAGTGATTGATAAATTGAAGCAGGCGAGTGTGCGAATGGCAGAAGAACGGCGTATTAGGCGCAGTGGGATTTTTAACGGAAAAACATTTGTAATGACCGGCGCTTTGGACCGGATGACACGCCAGGCAGCCTCGGAACTCATTGAATCGGAAGGAGGCAAAGTGACATCCAGCGTGAGCCGGAATACGGATTATGTGCTTGTCGGGCAGAATCCGGGCAGTAAATATCAAAAAGCTCAGGATCTCGGTGTGACGCTGATCGACGAGGATACTTTTATCTCAATGCTGGAAAAGTCCAAAAAAAAGAAATTCCCAAGGGATTCACAGCTGGCGATTGAGATATAGGTTTTTCTGTGGCCGCCCGGTCTTTATTAAAGAATTTAAAGGATTAAATTATATTTAGAAGGTATCAAACCATGAACAACAATTTTATTTTCAGGATACTGGCCTCGGAGATGAAATCAGTTCAATTCATCTGTTTAATGCTGTTCATATGCTGTTCAAGTGTATTAAAGGCCGGTTTTCATATACAATGGGCGGAAGTCGATATGGTGCTGGATGCAGATGGGAAAGCCCGGATTTCGTACGCAGTTCGATGGTCCTGCAGGAATGCCGATTTGCATGGTTTCTATTTTGAGGGATTCGCCGGGAAACCGGTTTTCGATTATCAAAATGCATATGCGCTGGATCAGAATCAGATTCGTTATTCTTTAGAGATACGCACAGTGCATTCACGAAAATATGACATTGTTTTAGCCAATGGTCAGGCATTTCATAATGGTGAGATTACCTATTTTTTTCAGTATGACACAGATCTTGAAGCCAGCGGAAATGTAACGCAAACACAATATAATGATCGGGTGCTGACTGTCTTCAACTGGGCGCCGGTCCAGTGGTCGGAGACGCTTGACCATGAAACCGTGACTGTTCATTATCCGATTTCTCTTCAAGAGGAAATTGTAACGGAATACCACCTGGAAGCACTCGGATTTATGACTGAAAAATTTGTGAATCAGCGTTATTCAATCGATTTTCCAACGGTTCGCAATCAACAGGACGAATTTATTTTTACTGCCCGGTTTCATCGAGAGAATCTTAGTAAACGCTATCATTTTCAGATTCAGACCTATATCGATTCCAAGTATTTTCGATTGACCACGATGGCTCCTCATCAGGTTTTCGGCAAGGTTGAAGAGTTTCAGCGGGCGGAAGAACCATTTGTTCTGAATCGATTTTTTCCGGGAAGCATATTGAGCAGTGTTCCCATGACATCCGGTATACTGCTTTTCATAGCAGCCGGATTCGGACTCTTATTCGTATTTTTTCCTGTTTTTATTATGACCCGGAAGCATCGTTCCATGCTGGTTGCCAGAGAAGGAATTGAGCGAGTCAATTGGGATGGCAATGAATGGATTGCCCCAAGACTGCAGGTCGGATCATTCCGCAAACCCGGGAAAGTCTACAGGACGCTGGATGTCCTGGAGGCGGGGCTTTTGCTGGATATTCCATTATCCACGCTTCTGGGAGTTATGCTCGCAAATCTGGAAGATTCAGGAAAAATCCAAATTGAGACACTGACACCTGCAATTAGAATAATCAAGAGAGCGAATGCAATTTCTGAAAATGTGTATGAACAGATGCTGCTTTCTTCGATTCGAAGTGACGGAATTTTGTCTGAAGCTTCCTTGAACCATATTTTCCAAAGTGTCGGATCGGGTCTGGAACAGAAAATCTGGGATTCGGATCTTGAGGCGACCAAAGCCTATTATCAGAAAAAAATGAGATTTGAAAAATTCACCGGATCAGACGGCAGAAACCGTTCGGCAACCCGTCACGATCATCACACACGATTCTATTATCCGCATCATGCACGTGCTCACGAAATATCGCAATCCTGTTTAAGACAGTTCGAATCCATTCAGCATAATTTTTCGACATTTCGAACCACACCGGCCTGCTATGAGGGCCCCTTTTTGCAGAATGTCTGTCATGATGCATGCCACTCGGCGTGCCATTCAGCCTGTCATTCCGCCTGCCATTCAGCCTGTCACGGGGCATGCCACAGCGCATGTGTGAGTAGTGGACATTGATGAGAAGCAAGAAAGAGGAAGTCATGTCTTATCTTGAAAACATAGACTGGGTGGATGATTATGTGAATCAGATACGTCCCTATATTTTTGTCCGGGAGGCGGATCATCTGCTGATCAAGATACCCAATGAAGCATACAGACTCAATGCACAGGGTATCCGGATTCTCAAACATATTTTTCAGGGCGGCAGTGTCCATCAGATCATAGATGCGTATAATAATCCCGAGGAGGTCGCCAGAGATATTCATTATTTTTTCTGTGATCTGAAATTGTTGCTTAAAGGGTGTTATCATGAAAAAGGGGACTATCGATCGATTGAAAAGATCCACTTCGGGCTTCAATTTCAACAATTGCCGGTACTCAGTGAAGTGGCCCTGACGTACAAATGCAATCTTCGCTGTCAATTCTGTTATGCAAGCTGCGGCTGCCGCCGATCTGATCAGGAATATGAAATGAACACTCAGGAGGTGTTTACGGTTTTAAAAAGGATTCGATATGAGGCACAGGTCCCGTCCGTAAGCTTTACAGGGGGAGAGCCGGTTCTCAGAGACGACCTGACTGTGATTGTCCGTCACGCCAAATCGCTTTCCATGTGGACCAACCTGATCACCAATGGATCCCGAATCACTCCGGAGCTGGCAAATGCACTCAAAGTGGAAGGCCTGGATTCCGCACAAGTCAGTTTGGAAGCCGGAACTCCCGAGCTGCATGATAAAATTGTTCAACAACCAGGCGCCTTCCGGAATACACTTGAGGGATTGCATGCGCTCATGGATGCCGGTATTCGTGTGCATACCAATACAACGATTTCCGCGCTGAATAAAGATCATCTGGCCGATATCCTTGATCTTGTGAAACAGACCGGATTAAAAAAAATATCCATGAATCTGCTCATGCCTGTGGGATCATCGCTTCAATCACTGAATCAGTTGCTGGTTTCCTATTCAGAGATCGGAGATATCGTGTTCAATTTAAAAAAACTGGCGGAATCGATGCAGCTTGAATTTATGTGGTATTCACCCACACCCATTTGTCTTTTCAATCCAATCGCCTACGGTCTGGGTAATAAGGCATGTGCCGCGTGCGACGGCTTATTGAGTATTGCCCCCAATGGGGATGTGCTGCCCTGTTCGAGCTATCCGGAGCCAGTGGGTAATTTGCTGGATCAAAGAAATTCGTTTGAAGACATATGGCGCTCGGAAAAAGCGCAGTATTTTCAACAGAAAGCGTTTGCTCATGAAAAATGCCAGCAATGTGAACATTTGACTGTCTGCCAGGGCGGATGTCCCTTATACTGGCAGCAGGTGGGCTATCATGAAATATTGGAGAATGACTATGTCCCTGTATCCAGATCCTGAACAGCGAGGCGAAATACAGTTCGTTTTTATGAAAACCTGGCCCTATAAAGTCAGAATGGCTATCATATGTATTATCTTATTTTTCGGAATCCTGGTTCAGTTATTTATCAATTACTGGGCAGGACTGATTTTTCTTTTTTCAGGGACACTGTTAGGGATGATCAAAGGGTATCATACAAGACCGAAGATGAAGCGTGGAGAAACCTGGAATCGTGTGACCCCGGACGAATTTAAAAAGGTTGTCGCAAAAGAGAAGCAATTGAAATCATGGGATCGCGATTTCTTTGATATTACCAATAATATGGGATGCTTTGTTTTATTTCTAATGATTATTTTTTTCTTTTTTATTTTTGGAGTCATTGGCAAGAAAATTTCTTTTCGGCTTGCCACTTATGTCTGTATTAATGGTGCTGTTGTGCTCGTTCCGCACTGGTTTACGGGAGTGCGAACCTATTTAAAGCGCGATAAGCTGATTCTTAAAATTCAGCTTTTACAAACCATAATCAAGCATTTGGAAACGAACAGTGAGATTCAAGTGCATCCCATGCTTTCCATTCAGAAAACCAAAAAAGACAAACAGGTTCCCAAGGATGCCCGGCTGATGATCCGGCTGATTCAGGCACCTGAGGATTTTCTGGGAATACAGGTTCAGGTGGCCATCAACACGGTGCAGGGTACAAAATATCCTTATCTGTACTGTGTGCTTTTAGCCAAAGAAAAGGCAAAATTGTTTGCTCAGAAAAGATCCCTGGCCTCTCCCTCTCCAAAGATTGTTCTCTCACAGAGTCAGAGTGAAGACGTGGATGTCCTGGTTGTCCGGCAAAAAACATCCAAAAATTCGGGCTATCATACAAAGGATAAAGCGGCTGTTCATGTGGTTGAAACCGCCCTTGTTCTTGCACGGGAGGTGCTGGGCGTAAAAGCTGCCTGATTTATTTATAATATAGGGTAAGATGTTTGATTCATTTTGTGAATGAATATTTATAGAAAAGGCTTATCTAATAATTATTTGATCGAATGCACGGAAAATCGTACATGATTGATTTCATGTTATTTAAAAAAGGAGGATCTTTATCAGCGCCTCAGGGTAAAAAGCATATATGATATTTTTTCGCAGCTTCAGGAATCATGATTTATAAATTTTGAAGGAGGAGTAACCATATGTTGAACGAAAAAACAGTTTTTTCCGCCGGTTTCCTATTGATTCTTTTTGCAGGTTTATGCCTTGCGAAACCAGCAGAAGATGAGATGAATTATAAAATAGACCGGCTTCTTTCACAAATGACCCTGGAAGAAAAAGTGGGACAGCTTCATCAGATTGGCGGCAGTTTCGCCACGGGGCCGGATTTCAAGAACGATGCCAACCGGGAAGCTCTGGTCAGAGAGGGCCGGATCGGATCATTCTT
>Ga0272442_10011886_pt1 | contig 10575 bp, 8 predicted proteins | sample SSMForm2O_FD_200262 | JGI IMG/M metagenome (GOLD analysis project Ga0272442, IMG submission 200262) | Marine sediment archaeal communities from Little Sippewissett salt marsh, Falmouth, MA, United States - SSM-Form-2O | ecosystem: Environmental > Aquatic > Marine > Wetlands > Sediment ... | reverse complement strand
CCGGCGGCCGTCGTGTCGACGGCGTCCACGTTGAAGGCTGGGAGCATCCGATCGTCCTGCCCGGTGACGACGCGGACACCCCGCGAGCCCATCGTGAGTATGACACCTGATCGCACACGCTTGAGCAGCCGTTCGACGGCCGCATCGAGGTCATCCCCGCCCGCGAGCATCTCGGCCTCGGTCTCGTTCGGGACGAGCAGGTCAACCGAGCCTATGAACTCGTCCGGGAGCTTTCTCGCCGGAGCGGGGTTGAGGATGAACGTTGCACTGTGCTTGCGCGCAAGTCGCCCGGCCTCGGCGACGGCCTCGACGGGCACCTCGAGTTGAGCGAGGACGACCGATGATGCGGCGATGGCTTCCTCGGCGCCGCGGACGTCATCGGCCGTGACGGCGCCGTTCGCGCCCGGGGCGACGCTGATGCAGTTCTCGCCCCCTTCGTCGACCATTATGAGGGCCACGCCGGACGGATGATCGGAGTCGGTTATGAGGTAGTCGGTAGAGACGCCGGCGGCGGCGAGTCCCTCGCGGGCCCTTCGTCCGAAGTCGTCGCCGCCGACCCGGCCCACGAACTGAACGTTCGCTCCCATTCTGGCCGCGGCCACGGCCTGGTTTGCGCCCTTGCCGCCGGCGGCGCGGATGAACTCCCCGCCGAGGACGGTCTCACCCGGCGCGGGAAGCGCGGCCGACTTCACGACCATGTCCGTGTTCGAGCTACCGACGACGGTGATCACTCGTCGGCTTCCCCCTCGGGCTTCTCGACGACTTCGTAGATGACCTCGCCGTTTCTGACCATGCCCAGCTCGCGCGCGGCGTGCTCGGTCGAGACATCCTGCGAGTGCATCCTATCGACTTCGGACTGGAGGTCGGCGTTCTCCCCGCGCAGTTCGGCGGCCCGGCTCTCCAGCCGCTCGGCCTCCCTGCGATACTGTCGCAGGCGGACGTACCCGGGGTAGAGCGCCGCCAGTCCGGCTATTGCGATGAGGAGAAGGAGCTTGCGCATAGGCCTGCCGGTCCGCGTTTCCCTCGCTGCTGGGGAGCGGAAGCCCTCCCTGTCTCATGGACATCCGCCCGCAGCGCATGTGACGGTCAACAGCCTACGAGAGCTTGATGAGACCCGCCTCGCATTTGCGGAAGCCGCACCCGGTGTAGAATTCGCCCAGCCGCGGCTCGTAGTCGACGTGGAGCCACCCGGCGCCGGCCTCCCGCGCCAGGGTCTCGGCCTCGGACACAAGCCTGCTGCCGATCCCCCTCCGCTGCATGTCCGAGCGCACGGTCGTGTCGAGGAGGAAGGCGTGGACGCCACCGTCCCAGGCGACGTTGACGAAGCCGACGAGGTCGGCCCCGTCCCGCGCGCAGACATAGCCGAGACTCCGCGACAAAACGCGTGAGAAGTCCCGCTCCTCGTGCTCGAGCCACGCGTCGGCGAAGAGGGCGTTGAGCTCGCTGTTGTCGACCGGCCCGTTCGCAACGTATGTCAGCTCGTCAGCCATGATCTCTCTTCACCGGCACCGCGTGCTCCACGACGCATGCCCCCGGCTCCCCCAGCCCCCCCTGAGCGCCCCCCTCAGCGCCCCCCTCAGCGCCCCCTCTGAGCGCCCCCTGAGCGCCCCCCCACACCGGCCCCCCTCGCTGGCCCCCTAGCGGGCGATGGAGTAGAAGACGTCGCGTCCGCGGAAGACGGCCGCCTCGCCGAGTTCCTCTTCTATTCTGAGGAGGCGGTTGTACTTGGCGGTGCGTTCCGAGCGGCAGAGCGACCCGGTCTTGATCTGGCCCGTATTGAGCGCCACGACGAGGTCGGATATGGTCGTGTCCTCGGTCTCGCCGCTCCGGTGGGAGACGACGGCCGTATAGCCGGCTCTCTTGGCGGTCTCGATGGCGGCTATGGACTCGCTGAGCGTCCCGATCTGGTTCAGCTTGATGAGGACCGAGTTGCACGCCCCCATCTCGATGCCTTTGTTGATGTAGGTGGTGTTGGTGACGAAGAGGTCGTCGCCGACGAGCTGAACGCGGTCGCCGAGGCGCTCGGTGAGGGCGACGAAGCCGTCCCAGTCGTTTTCGTCGAGGCCGTCCTCGATGGATATGATGGGGAACCGCTGGACCCAATCGGCGTAGAAGTCGACCATCTGGTCGGAGGTCTTGTTCGGGTCGGCCTCGGCCTCGAGGACGTACGTGCCCTCGCGGAAGAAGGAGCTAGCGGCGGGGTCGAGTGCGATGAGGACGTCCTCGCCGGGTTTGTAGCCGGCGGCCTGGATGCCCTCGATGAGTGTGGTGACGGCCTCCTCGTTGGACTGCAGGTCGGGGGCGAAGCCGCCCTCGTCGCCGACGGCCGTATTGAGCCCCTTGGCCTTGATGACCTTTTTGAGGGCGTTGAAGACCTCTGCGCCCATGCGGAGTGCATCGCGGTAGGTGGGCGCGCCGGCGGGCATGATCATGAACTCCTGGAGGTCGACGTTGTTGTCGGCGTGCTGTCCGCCGTTGAGGACGTTCATCATGGGCAGGGGCAGCTCGCGGGCGCCGGCGCCGCCGATGTAGCGGTAGAGGGGCAGGCCGGAGGCGTCCGCGGCGGCCTTGGCGACGGAGAGGGAGACGCCGAGTATGGCGTTTGCGCCGAGCTTCGCCTTGTTCTCGGTTCCGTCGAGGGCGCAGAGGGCCATGTCGACGCCGGCCTGGTCGAGGGCGTCCATGCCGACGATTTCGGACGCTATGGCCGTGTTGACGTTATGAACGGCTTTCGCGCGGCCCTTGCCGAAGTAGCGCTTCTTATCGCCGTCGACGAGTTCGTGGGCCTCGCGCTCGCCGGTGGATGCGCCGGACGGCACGGCGGCGGATCCCACGGCCCCGCAGGCGAGCTCGACGTCGACCTCGACTGTGGGCGCACCGCGCGAATCCAGTATCTCCCTCGCTCTTATGTCGGTTATGGTCGTCATTTCGAGTCGGGCTCCCTTCGGAAGTGCGGTTTGGTGAGCGGTGTTTCAAGGGGCATGCTAGCACGAGGGCGGGGGGTCATCAAGTTCTAGGTGTGTTGGGGGCCCGGTTGTGGGCTCAGGCGGCCTGGATGGTGACCGTATCGCCGTCGCGGACGGCGGAGAGGGCGGAGAGGGATGCGGGGTCGCCCGTGGCTCTGCCGATGGGGTTAACGGGGCTGGCGGCGCGGGGGGCGTCCGTCGTCGACGCCGGCGTCCGGCCGAAGAATACGCAGAAGGCCTTGCCTGCCGGCCAGTAGCCGATCTCCCCCACCGTAACGTCCTCGCGGGCGTCGGGGGCGGCCTCGGCGGTCACGGGTATGGGGAAGTAGATCTCCTCGCCCCAGGTGCTGACGGTCGAGGTGATGGGCAGGGACGCTGCGACCTCGCGCGCGGTCGCCGAGTCGTTCAGACTCGCCTCGACGACCGTAGCGCCGACCACGATTCTTATCGCCGTGCTCATGGGGCCCTCCCGAACGTTCCGAGCCAAAGTGAAGGGGCGGCCCGCCGGTAGGCGGGGCGCCCCATTATCACAGCGTTGACATCGAGCCCGGCCGCCTTCTCAGCCACCCGAACGCCCCGCCGACGCCCCCCGGACGCCCCACCCCGCGGCTAGGTGATGGCGACCTCGGATTCCTTCTCGAACAGGTGCGCCTTCTCCATGTCGAAGACCATGTCGATGGACTGGAGTTCCTTGGCCTTGGTGTGGACGTCGACGCGGGCGACGAGGCTGGCGGCGCCGGCTGAGAGGTAGAGGATTATCTCGGCGCCCATGGGCTCGACGACGTCGACGGTGGTCCGGACGACGGTCTCCGGGTCGGCGTCCTGAGCGAACTCGCGGTCGTGGATGTCGTCGGGTCGGACGCCGAGTGTGACGACGGTGCCCACGTGGGGCTCAGCCTTGGCGGCGACCCGTTCGGGGAGCTTGACGCTGAAGGCCGACTCGCTCGACTCAGTGCCTTCGCGGAAGTATATGCCGCCGTTGCGCCGGACGACCTCGCCGTCGATGAAGTTCATGGGCGGGCTGCCGATGAACCCGGCCACGAACCTGTTGACGGGGTGATCGTAAAGTGTAAGGGGGTCGTCGACTTGCAGTATGTTGCCGTCGCGCATAACGACGATGCGGTCGCCCATGGTCATAGCCTCGACCTGGTCGTGCGTGACGTAGACGACGGTGGACTGCAGTCGCGTATGGAGTTTCTGGAGTTCGGCGCGCATTTGAACGCGCAGTTTGGCGTCGAGGTTGGAGAGGGGCTCGTCGAAGAGGAAGACCTTGGGCTTGCGGACGATGGCGCGGCCGACGGCCACGCGCTGGCGCTGGCCGCCGGAGAGGGCCTTGGGCTTGCGGTCGAGCAATTCCTCGATGCCCAGTATGGAGGCCGCCTCTCTGACCCGCTCGTCGATCTCCTTCTTGGGGAATCGACGCAGTTTGAGGCCGAAGGCCATGTTCTTGTAGACGGTCATATGCGGGTAGAGGGCGTAGTTCTGGAAGACCATGGCGATGTCGCGGTCTTTGGGGGGTATGTCGTTGACGAGCATGCCGTCGATGTATATCTCGCCCTCAGTGATCTCCTCCAGGCCGGCCACCATGCGCAGGGTGGTGGACTTGCCGCAGCCGGATGGGCCGACGAGGACGAGGAACTCCTTGTCCTTGACCTCGATGGAGGCTTCGTTGACGGCCTGGACGTTGCCCGGGAAGACCTTGCTAACGCTCTTCAGGACGACCTCTGCCATTCGGTTCAGCTCCCTTGTGGACCGCCTTCACCCTCGCTCTTGTCGCTGGAAGTCGCGGTAATAATAGAGTCCGTCTGTCTGTCTGTCAAGCCCGTCCGCGCGGATGTGCGGGTGGGCGTCTCGAGCCGGTCGTTTGCGGTCTCCCCGGCCTCCCGTTCGGCACTGGAGGGCTCGATGTCGGCGCTTTCGGCGCCGGTGAGCATGCGCAGGAGCCGGGCGATTGTGGGCCGCAGATCCTTGCGCGGGACGACCATGTCGGCCATGCCGTGGTCGCGCATGAACTCAGCGGTCTGGAAGCCGGGAGGCAGCTCCTCTCGGACGGTCTGGTTGATGACGCGGGGCCCGGCGAAGCCGAGCATGGCGCCGGGCTCGGCGATGATGACGTCGGCCAGCGATGCGAAGCTGGCGGTCACGCCGCCGGTCGTCGGGTGAGTGACGACGATGATGAAGGGCACGCCGGCGTCGCCCAACCGCTGGACGGCGGAGGAGGTCTTGGCCATCTGCATGAGGGAGAGTATGCCCTCGTGCATCCTGGCGCCGCCGGAGGCGCAGACGACGACGAGGGGTTTGTGCGCTTGGAGTGCGCGCTCGGCGGCTCGGGCGATCTTCTCCCCAACCACCGAGCCCATGGAGGCGCCGATGAAGGAGAAGTCCATGACGGCGACGACGGTCTCCACGCCGCCTATGGCGGCCTCGCCGGAGACGACGGCCTCGGCCAGGCCGGTCTTCTCCCTGGCGGCCTGGAGCTTATCGGCGTATTTCTCGTCGGCCTCGAAGTGGAGGGGGTCGGTCGAGGTGAGCCCGCCGTCGATCTCGTGGAAGGCCCCGGGGTCGACGAGCGTCCCGATGCGCTCCCAGCAGTCCAGGCGGAAGTGGTGCCCGCATTTGGGGCAGACGGAGAGGTTCCGTTCCAGTTCGGTGTTGAAGGTCACGGCTTGGCACTTATCGCACTTCGTCCACAGCCCCTCGGGCATGTCCTTCTTTTTCTGCCCGGCCGGGACGGTGGTATACCGAGGCTTGCGGAACCACGCCATGTGCGGCCCCCCGCTCCCCCTCCCACAGGGCTGCTATGGTACCACTTGAGGCCCGCGGCGGGCAAGCAGATTGCCGGGCCGGTCTCGCCTACGGCGGGATGGGCCAGAGAGGGGCGGCGGGCGAGGGCGAGAGGGCGTCGGGGGCTCCCGATGACGCCATCCCCGCGGGAGCGCCCGGGTCCGGGCCGGCTGCGGGAGCTCCCAGGCCGGGAGGCGTTGATACGTCGATATCGAGAGGGCCCCCACCGGGCCCGAGGGGGAGCCGGCCCCCGGCGCGTCTGGCGAGGGCGGCGGAAAGCCCTTTCGAGTCAGACTTCAAATCCGGGCACCGCGCTGTTATAATCGCCCCTGTCGCACGGGCGAGAGAGCGGGCGCAGCCGTTCCACGGGACCCACGGGGAGTTGTTGATGAGGTTACGGGCCGCGATAGGACTCCTTCTGGCGACGTGCCTCTTCTCCCCGGCCGCCGGTGCCGAGAAGACCCGCCTGGTCATCTGGACCGTCGTTAACGAGGAGGGAATGAAGGGCGACTTCGCCGCCTACCGGGCCTTCGAGGCCATGCACCCGGGGGTCCAGATACACGCGGTGACGGTCCCCACCATCTTCGGCGTGATGGACCCCCAGAAGCTGATGACGTCGATAGCGGGCGGCTCACCTCCGGACATAATCAACCAGGACCGCTTTTCGATAGGCGACTGGGCCAGCCGCGACGCGTTCCTGCCGCTGAACGATCTCATCGAGCGCGACGCGGGGGCGCCCTTCCCCGTGCGGGAGGGGGATTTTTACGCCGCCACCTGGGCCGAGGCCTCCCACGCCGGGCGCGTCTACGCCATACCCAAGGACGTCGACAACAGGGCCCTGTACTACAACGAGGACATACTCCGCCAGGCCGGGTACGTGGACGACAGCGGCGAGGTCGTCCTCCCGCACACTTGGGCTGAGCTAGCCGACTACGCGCACGCGCTCTCGTTGTGGGACGAGGGCGGCCAGATGACCCGCCTGGGTTACGCGCCGCTGACGGGCAACAGTTTTCTATACATGTACGGATGGCTCAACGGCGGCCGTTTCATGTCGGCCGACCGAACGGTCTGCACGCTGAACGACCCGCCGATAGTCGGGGCCCTCTCATGGATGAAGGATGTCTACGACCGGCTCGGGGGCTACCAGGCCGTCCAGGTCTTCGGCTCGACCTTCCAGGGCGAGGCGTTGGACCCCTTCCTCACGGGCCAGATCGCCATGAAGGTGGACGGCTCGTGGTACCTGCAGTCGATACTGCGCTACAGGCCGGACCTGCGCTTCGGTGTCGTGCCGTGCCCGGCGCCCGAGGGCATGGAGCCCATCACCTGGGCGGGCGGGTTCTCCTACGCCATACCGCGGGGCTGCCGCCACGTGGACGAGGCCTGGGAGTTCATCAGGTGGATGGTAAGCCCGGAGGCATGGCTTCTCATCAACCGGGTCCAGTCGCGCTACGACGCGTCGCGGGGCCGCGCCTACCTCCCGCGCCTCTCGGCCAACATGGTGGCGAACGACGTAGTCCTCGCCGACATGGAGCCGGAGAACGCCCGGATCGCGTCAAGCCTCCGCATCTTTCTGGACATGATGCCCGAGTCCAAGTTCCGCCCGGTCACTCCGGTCGGCCAGCTCCTCTGGGACGAGCACTACCGCGCGACGGAGCGCGCGTTGTACGCGCAAATGACCCCGCAGGAGTCGCTTGACGCGGGGGCGGCCGTCGTCCAGGAGCGGCTGGACGAGCTGCTGGGCAAGACCCCCTACCCGCCGCTGGACGCGCGGGTCGTCGGGGCGGCGGTGGGGGCGCTGGCGCTTGTGTGTGCCGGCGTGGGTGTGGCGAGGGCTGCCCGGGGCCCGGCGATGGGGCGCATGGCCCGGCGCGAGGCCGCTTGCGGCTACCTCTTCGCCGCCCCCTGGTTCGCAGGCTTTCTGCTGCTGACGGCCGGGCCCATCATCGCGTCCTTCGTCCTCTGTTTCTGCCGCTACGACGTCCTCCACCCACCCGAGGTCGCCGGCCTTGCCAACTTCAAGGCGCTGCTGGGCTGGACGGCGACGCCCGGCGCTCTCGGGGAGTACCTCGCCTCGCTCTCATCCGGGTGGGAGCGCCTCCTTTTCTGGCGGACGCTCCGCGCGGCGTTCGACGCAAACGACCCCCTCTTCTGGCGCAGCCTCTACAACACGCTCTTCATGGTCCTCGGCGTGCCGCTCGGGATGGCCCTCGGCCTTGGCATAGCGATGTTGCTGGCCGCCGAGTCCAGGCGCATGTCGGTCTACAGGACGATCTTCTACATACCGGCGATCACGCCCATGGTCGCCAGCTCGATACTCTGGCTGTGGGTCCTGCACCCGTCGAACGGTCTTGTGAACGCGCTGATCCGGGCGGTGGACGACGCCGTCCCCTGGCTCCACCTGGGCCAGCCGCTGTGGTGGGCCGACGCGCACTGGGCCAAGCCGTCGATCATACTGATGACGCTGTGGATGTCGGGCGCGTCGATGATCATCTGGCTGGCGGGGCTGAAGGCGATACCCTCCTACCTCTACGAGGCGGCGCGAATCGACGGCGCGGGCGCGCTGCGACGGTTCCGCAGCATCACGCTACCCATGCTCAGCCCCTACATCTTCTTTAACCTGATAATGGGCATCATCGGGACGTGCCAGATATTCACGCAGGCGTACGTGATGACGCAGGGGGGCCCGCAGGACGCGACGCTGTTCTACGTCTATCACCTGTTCAACAACGCCTTCCGGTATCTGAAGATGGGCTACGCCTCTGCCATGGCGTGGATACTCCTGCTGGTCGTGCTTGCGCTGACGTTGGTGAACTTCAAGATTGCGCCTCGATGGGTGTATTACGAAGCGGAGAAGCCGCGATGAGCGCCCGGAGGCGCCTCGCCGTCGTGGGCAGGCGAAGGACGCGCGCGGCCGTTCTCTGGCACAACGTCGCCCTTGTCGTTGGGAGCATCCTCTTCGCTGCGCCCTTCCTCTGGCTCGTATCGACGACGTTCAAGACGGACGAGGAGGTATTCGTCTTCCCGCCGAGGCTGCCGCGGCTCCCGGCCCGCGTGAGGCACTCGCCCTATTCGACGCTGCCGGCGAACGCGCGGCTCGCCAGGCCGGAGGCGGCACGCGAGGACCGCTGGGAGACGGTGCTGCCCGGGTTACGGGCGGCGATGGACGAGCGCGCCCGTCTTCTGCTGGCCGACGCCGAGGTCCCCCAGCACTTCGCCGACTGGGACGCCCTCGTCGCCGACACCGGCCGCGTTTTGCTGGAGACGGCCATTGCCGTCGTACCGAACGCGGCCTGGTCCGAGCCCGATGATGGGATAGTGCGGGCCGTCCTCGCCGAGGCCGACGAGGCCAGGGCCGCCGAGGTTTTGGCGCGGGTCATCAGGCAGGTCCGGCTCGGGAGGGTGAGCGTGACGGACCTCTCGGGGTCGGAGACTCTTGTGGCGCCGGGCGGCGAGCTTGCCGGCTGGTCCGCCGTAGGCGGAGAGGCAATCCTGGCGCCGTGGAGCGGGGACCCGCAGCGGCCAAGCCGCCTCATCTACTCGGCCGGTCGCCAGGACGTCCTCTGCAGCGTCACGGTGGACCTCCCAGCGCCGCCCTTGGCGCTGGACTCGCTGACGGTCCCCATCTGCGAGGACGAGTCCTTCCACAGCGTGCTGCTCTCGGTGACAACGCGCGAGGGCGTCTGGGCGGCCGGCTCCCCCGCGGCGCTCCGGACGGCGCGCCCGCGCGACCTCGTGTTCAAGTTCCCCCTCTCCTCCAGCCTCGGTCACGAGCACATACCGCTGCAGCTGACCCCCGCCGGCGGCGACGTCTCTCTGTCCGAAGGAGAGGCGCGCGTCACGCTGACGCTCCACCCGGTCCCCTACCCGCTCGCCGTCGCGCGCAAGTTCCTCGCCTCCTACGGGGACGCCCTCGGTTTCGTCCCCATGCTGCGTTACACGGCCAACTCGGTCTTCCTCGTGGTGATGAACGTCGCCGGACAGCTCGTCGCCTGCTCGCTGGTGGCGTATTCGTTCGCGCGCCTGCGCTGGCCGGGCCGCAACGTCTGTTTCTTCGTACTGATAGCCACGATGATGCTGCCGCCGCAGGTCACCATCATCCCCGTCTTCGTGATTCTCTCGAAGATAGGCTGGTTCGACACCTTCCTTCCCCTGTGGGTGCCGTCGTTCTTCGGCGCGCCCTTCTTCATCTTCCTCCTGCGCCAGTCCATGCTGGGTATACCCACGGACCTGGAGGACGCGGCGCGCATAGACGGCTGCGGCTATTTCAGGATCTGGCGCGAGGTGATGCTCCCGCTCGCCAAGCCGACTCTGGCGGCCATAGCCATCTTCACGTTCATGTACTCCTGGAACGATTTCTTCGGCCCGCTCGTGTACATCTCGAGTCCGGAGCGCATACCGCTCTCGCTGGGTCTATTCCTCTTCCGCTCGGCCCACGGCGCCGAGTGGCCCATGATGATGGCGGCCGCCACGATGATGATGCTGCCGGTAATCGTCATCTTCTTCCTTGCGCAGAAGTACTTCATCCAGGGCGTGACGCTGACGGGGATAAAGGGGTAACGAAGCGCCACCGGGAAGAGAGAGCGCCGCTGTGACAGGAAGCGTCGTGCTGACCGTATCCGAGCGACTGGGCGTGGAACGGGTTGGCGAAGCGGTGACGTCGGGCGTCCCGTTTGCGCGTGGGGTGATGCGGACCGGCGACGGCGTCGCGCTGCTCCGAGGTGGGGTGGCTGTGCCCCTCCAGGCGCGGCCGACGAGCCTCTGGCCCGACGGCAGCGTGCGCTGGCTCCTCCTGGACTTCGCGGCGGACGCGCCCGCGGGTGCGTCG
>Ga0272442_10011882_pt1 | contig 10577 bp, 10 predicted proteins | sample SSMForm2O_FD_200262 | JGI IMG/M metagenome (GOLD analysis project Ga0272442, IMG submission 200262) | Marine sediment archaeal communities from Little Sippewissett salt marsh, Falmouth, MA, United States - SSM-Form-2O | ecosystem: Environmental > Aquatic > Marine > Wetlands > Sediment ... | reverse complement strand
CATCCACAGCCGACAAAGAATGAAGCCTTAGCGTGATTGACGATACAACTCCGTTTCTGGGAAAACGAAAGCGACACTTTTTGTTTTATCAGGAGTAAAAAAGGGGACTGTCCCCTTTTGTTTATTAGAGAGGACGAGAACATTGAGCCTGCAACTGCGCAGAACTAATCTGGACAGGGAAACACCCTTTGCTTTTTCATGCATGCGCTGTCTTGCCTGCTGCCGTAACAAGAAAATCCAGATCAATCCGTATGAGATCGCCCGTCTGGCCCGAAACCGCAGACTGTCTACCGCCGATTTTCTTGATCGTTATACGACTGAAGGGGGAACATTCCTGACGTGGGATGCGGAGGGGACCTGCGTGTTTCTCGATTCCCAAGGTTGCAGCGTCCATGAAGATCGCCCCCTGGTCTGTCGCCTCTATCCCCTCGGGAGGCATGTTCGCAATACCATGGAGGAGTCACTTTCGGAGATCGAACCCGATCCGGAATGTCAGGGCATTTATGGCAAAGACGGTAAGATCCGTGATTATCTTGAATCACAGGGCGCTCTTCCCTTCATGGCGGCTGCGGACAGATACTTGAGCCTTTTCTGGAAATTATACGATGTGTTGCAGAAGGACGCAATCGAGCCGGCAAACCGTATTGCCGTCGTCAATGTCTTTACGGGATCTTCCGCAACTGCCGCTGAACAGTATGATATCCTGAAAGACGTGGATACAGCTGTGACAGAATATTGTAAAAAGACGAATAGTCCCTTTCCGAATGACATAGAGGAAAAGATTTCAATCCACATCAGGGCTATCGAAGCCTGGGCAAACAGTTCTACAGGAGGAGAATATGAAAAAGCCAAGTGATCAAGATCAAAAAGGGCACAAGATCCCGGAATTGAGTACCCTCAAGAAGACCATCGGCATAGCAACCGTCGTTGCATCGCTTGGGGTTTCCCTCGGCGTAAATGTGGGGGATCTGCTCGCAGCTGAAAAGGTAAGATTGAACAGAAGTCCCCTGACAATAAACAATGTCCTGTCGAATCAGCACAAGCTGGCGAATCAGCTAAAGAACATTCAGGCCAGCCAGCTTAAGCTGTCAAAGGATATCAGGAGCATTCGGGCAGACGAGTTAAAACTGTCTAACCAGCTCAAGAATATCCAGGCAAACGAGCACAAGCTGTCAATGGATATCAGGCGCATTCGGGCAACCGAGTTAAAACTGTCCAACCAGCTCAAGAATATCCAGGCAAACGAGCACAAGCTGTTAAACCAACTCAAGAACATCCAGGGGAAATAGAGGGATTAGGGGGTCAGGGTCGATCGTTGACTATTGTTAATACGCCTGCCCCCTACTCTCAATACCCTGACTTTCTTCCTCTCGATCTCAAATCACGATAACAAAATGGGGACAGTCCCCTTTTTTTAAATTTTAAAGGGTTACGGGCGACAAACTTTACAGGGAATGTAGCCGGAATTTATCGCTTGCTCCCGCGACCCAAAAGAGATGAGGTGTTCAGGTTTTATCCTCGTGACATACCCACACGATGGTCTATGGAACTTGTTTGATTTGCGGCTTGCCACATACTGCCCGGTATCCGACTTCGCGATAGATTGATAACTCTGTATTTTTCTTTTGGTCTCACTTCGTTTCTGTCCCCACTTTGATTTGAGTCTGAAGTACTTTGAGGTTAACCCTGTGTTCCCCCATATGTTTAAACGATGGTGCCGTGCGAATCTCTCTGCCTCCCTGAAGTCCCGGTCGTAATTTTCACTGGGCCCGTATTTTGTGTAATAAGGCGACAAACCCTCTCGTACCAGTTCAAGATTAAGGTTCTCTCCCTCAACAAAGACATACGACAGAAGTCTTCTATATTTTCCCCGCGTCCTGTTGCCCTCAAATTCAAGATCTATGTATTTTCCCGAAAGTCGTTTTTTTGCAAATCGTGAGGCAACTTTACCCATCGGTACATTTTGTTTTTTGTCCGGATGGACAGATTCGGGAGTGTTTACACAGAGAAGACGAACTTTCTCAGGTTTACCATTGTAGTCGATGACAATCGTATCCCCATCGACAACGCGAATGACTTTATACTCCGCCGCAACGGCTAAAACCGGAAGCGATAAGAACAGCACAAAAAGAATAAGGGTTATCTTTCTCTGGTTCTTCATCTGACCCCCCTTCTCGGTGAAACCTGTCTATGGTTATCCACCGAGTAGAAATTGCTGTTGTTTATTTTTATAATAATATCGGTCAAAAGCTGTTTTTCTTTACACAGTCCTGCCTGTCCCGGAGGTGGGCTACCAGATCAAATTCCATTTATTTTCAAAGTATTGGGGATATATCGAGGGTTTAAAGGATGGGATGGCGAAACATGGCACGTTGCTTTTTAATCACTGTCCACCGATCACTTAACACTTTGCCTGCCCCCAACAACCTACCACCCACACCCTGATTTTTCCCCAAACTCGAAGCTGATCAGCACGTAGTGCTGATTTCCCTTGACATTTCTGACACAAGGTGTGTTTTTTCAAACAGTTGAAGGAAGGTTCACGAATCTTTAAAAACAGAACGTTTCACCAACAACCGACAAGGAAGGAGCCGTGGAGTGATTGAAAACACAACCCCGTTATTCTTAAAAAAGAGAGCGGGTTTTTTGTTTTGGGCAAAATGTAAAAAGGTGGGGGTGTCCTAAATTATTGGACAGCATGGGTCAAAAGTAGACTTGACCCCTTGTCTTTCCTTGTCTTTCATTCACCATAACTACAAAATGTTAAGTAAAATAGGGCGCTGTCCCTATTTACCTCTATTTACCTTTTCTACCCCTTACTTCCGACACCCTATCTTTCCTCTTGACATTTTCGTCTCAAGGTGTACTTTTCATTTATGGAAGGAAGTTTTAAGACTTTGTAAAAAAAAGAACCTTTCATCCACAGTCACTAAAGGAGGGAACAGTTGTAAAACTGAAGATAAAAGACCGTCCCTCGGAACAAAGAACGGTGCTTTTATCCAGGAGATTGAAGACCCGGACAGATGGTAAAAAGCAAATCCTGATTCCATTTTTCCCACGGTGTCACGTTCCCATCGTTGTTGCCATGAAGCGTTTCGCATCGATTTTTACCCCAAAGCAACACCCATCACACAATACAACATAGCTGAAAAACATATCTATCGTTCTCCTCGAATATTCAACTCACCACTATCACCGCACAGACAGGGAAAAGAGCACGTCTATCGAAAGCAGTGTAGGACGGCGATTCATTTATCATCACAGGTCGCCATTGAACGTTGCCATCTTTGTCGCGGATAACGGTGTGCCCCGGAGTCCGTCTTCCACGCAATGGAATTATCGGAAGGGGTATCTTGCAACACAAATCATGATTTTACGATGTAATCAAAGGAGGTGTACACATGGAAGCATTAAAACCGGGTTGGCAGATAAAGGGAACTTATAACGAGGCATGTGCCGCGGAAGGAGCGTGTCCCTACTATTTCGGTAGAGATGTCGCAAACGGGTGCAGATATTTTATGGTGTTCCGAATTCAGGAAGGCAAAGTCAATGATATCGACCTCGCCGGCGTTACGGTGATGTATATGGGTGACATCCCCCACCCGTCATTTGACGAGCTTATGAAGCTCGGATCGGAGGGAGGGATCTACGTCAGCGATAACGCGACCCCGGAACAACGAGCGGTCCTCGACACATTGGTCGTTGAAAGTATAGGTGGCTTTTTAATGAAAAAACCCTTCGGCGTCAAATATGTCCCGATGGACATTAAAGAAGAAAATGGTACCGTCCATTTTTCCATGCCATTCGGGGAGATGAAACAGTATCTATCCCGGGGTGCAGACGGTGCCACACCCGTGCGCCTCGAAAACCAGGTCCTCCCCATGCTGTCGAACGTGAAGGCCTGCCACAGTCCTTTCTGGAGGTTCGAGGATCATGGGCGACATTTCGACTATAAGGATCGCTGCGGGATCTGGGCCGACTTCGTGTTTGAGGGATAGGCGTGCGAAGACACTATTGTTGGAATGAGTGCCTAGAAGTCAATTCTTCGTTTGACCTGATCTGTAAGAAACACAATGGTCAAACGGAGAATTGCTTCCTCCTTGACCACAAGTCCAGACGTTGGACATAAACAGACATTGGAGAACGAGTATGAAGAAAATAGAAATATCAGCGTATGAAATTGCTCAGAGATTCGTGGGCATTAAAGAGGTCTCAGGAAACACGGCAAATCCACAAATTCTCGCTATGCTGAAACTTGACGATGATTGGCCGGATGACGACAGTGTCCCGTGGTGTTCTGCGTTTGTAAATTACATCGCATGGCTTCTTCGGCTGCCACGAGCCAAAAGCCTTCGAGCGCGTTCCTGGTTAACTATCGGAGAAGTTATTGAATTGGAAGATGCAGAAGCCGGGTTTGACGTAGCCATTTTCAAACGAGGTGGCGGAAAGCAGCCCGGGCCGAATGTTATAGACGCACCGGGGCACGTAGGTTTCTTCGCGGGTATTGAGGGGGTCAATATATTGGTATTAGGTGGCAACCAGAGTGATTCTGTGAGTATCAGCAGTTACCACATGAACAAGATTCTTGGAGTCAGGCGTCTTGCTTAAGAAAAACAAGGTGTCAAGTCGCTATTTTACCCCAAATCTTCTTCTTTATGATTCCTGAATCGCGACATACAAAAGAAGAAGTAAGCCGTGGAGTAATTGAACGTACAATCCCAATTTTCGGATGAGATAGCGAGGTGCTTTGTTTAGAGGTCTGGGGTGACAGTGGTGCAGAGCGGCCAGAATTATTTGAAATAATTCGAACGTAGATGTGTCCCCTGCTTGTCTGTTCAATCCCGATATATCGGGATCAGGCAAAATTGCCTTATACGTAAATGTTAGGAGAAAGAAAAGATAGGAGGGTAGCCATGAACCGACATATAAAATACAGTGCATTAATAATTCTATTAATTTGCCTGTTTGTTTCGGTCGTAAATGTTTGTGTCGTGGAATCCTTTCAGGTTGAAGTAACCGCAGACAGCCTTAATGTAAGACCAGTTCCACCGAAGTTTACGCTAAAAACGATTATAACGTTCAAATATCAACTGGATCCACCAATTGCAGTAATTCCAAAGGGAACAAGGCTCAATGTGCTTGAATCAAAAATAGTAGGTGATGGTGCAGAGTGGCTTAAAGTCAATTTCACCCATGAAGGACTGAGAGTACAAGGATGGGTTTATGCTGGAAGGCAAGGAAACTGGCAATATGTCAGCAAAATAACAAACGGAGAAAGCCAAACAAGACATTTCCAACAAAGCTATCCGCGAGAAGAATTGAGCATGCTTACACATCTTTTTTCATCAGCTTGGGCGAGTCCGACGAATATACCCGCAGTTGCACCCGATGAGAAAGAAGGAACGTCCGCTAACAGTCTATTAGTTATAGCTACCGTGCTGGTTAATTTGATCTTATTTTTAGGCGCAATGCTTTTTGCGAAAAAAATACAGGACAACTTAAAGTTTATAATTTTCGTGGGTGTATGTACCCTCCTCATTGAAGGAGTCGTCACAGAAGCCGGGTTCTGGGGTTGGATTGGAAATCTATTTAACTAGGCAGCCCCTAACAATTTCATAAACGCAAAAGAGGAAATGTCGGTCGTTGACCATTGTCTCAAAATTCCTGATATAATCCTCCGGTGGCATATATGGTATGTGGCAAGCTTCAAGGTCCGTCCCATAAGTTCCCTTCTTGCTCCTGGATCCTTGCACCTGATTCCTGCGTCTGTCGCCTACTCCCTACCTCCAACAACCTGTTTTTTCCCTTGACAATCCCGTCAAAAGAGGTATTTTTACAATCAGTTCAACAAAGTATCGAGACTCTTTTAAAAATTTATGACGTTTCATCCACCGCCGATAAAGGAGAGAGCCGTGGAGTGATTGAATACAATGCCCCGTTTCTTGGAAAAAGAGCGGGGGTTTTTCTTTGGGAAATGAAGTGTGAAAATGGTGGGGTGTTCTGAGTTATTGAGGATCTGAATGGGTGATTCAACGGTAACATATAATCAAGCGATAACCGAGATTATCGGACGGCGTTTTTCATGTCGCAGTTATGACAAAAGATCAATCGAGCCAGGGCTGAGAGATCAACTATCGAAGGTGCTGGCCGCATCATCGACAGGCCCTCTCGGCAGTAGAGTGCGGTTTGAGCTGGCATCTGCCGGGGAACATGACCTGACCGCATTGAAAGGTCTGGGAACATACGGCTTCATCAGGGGAGCCAGCGGCTTTATCATCGGCGCGGTTGAAAAGGGCGAGAACAATATGGAGGATTATGGCTACCTCCTGGAACGGGCCGTTCTTTTCGCGACGGATATCGGTCTTTACACCTGTTGGCTGGGCGGCACTTTCAGCAAGAGCAGTTTTGCCCGAAAGATTTCCCTGAAAGAGACTGAGATACTCCCGGCGGTGGTAGCCCTGGGTTATGCTGCAGATAAACGCCGTTGGTTCGATTCCATTGTCCGTCGGAGCGCGGGATCGGACAGCCGTCTACCATGGACCAAGCTCTTTTTTGACGGAACCTTCCGCACAGCTTTATCGGTCGACACATCCGGTTCTTTTGCCACACCGCTCGAAATGGTACGCCTGGGACCATCCGCGTCAAACAAACAACCCTGGCTCATCATTAGAGATGGCACAAAGTGGCATTTTTATCTGCAGCGCACGAGCGGCTATGGTGAACGAAACACGACTCTTTTTAAACTGGCCGACATGCAGCGGATCGATATGGGTATTGCCATGTGTCACTTCGAACTCACCCTTCGGGAAATGGGTTTATCCGGAGAATGGGTACTCTTTGAACAGCGTATAGAAAAACCTGACGAACTGACTGAATATATCGTCACCTGGCAGCAAGCGGAAAATCCTTGACATTTTCGTCTCAGGGTGTATTTTTCTCAGACAGTTGAAGGAGGTTTCACGACTCTTTAAAAACATAACGTTCCATCCACAGCCGACAAAGGAGGGAGCCGTGGAGTGATTGAAGATAAGACCCCGTTTCTCGGAAAAGAAAGCGGGGTTTTTTGTTTCGGGGGTGTGTAAGCCGGATAGATGGCAAAAAGCAAGACCTGACCCCGACTTCTTCCCTAATAGGAAATATATGACAGCGCCTGTTGAAATGAACGCAGCTAATGCTAATCTTTCATACGCATTAGATATTTTGCGTAATGACTATAGTACAATTATGCAAGGCGTACTGAGGGGAAATTATGCCTTCTGGGTTGGTTCGGCCATTTCACGAGAAAAAGTTCCTGATCTTAAAGACTTAATTTTTGATCTTCTTTGCAAATTATTTGATTGCATAAATTTTTCTGATGCGGAATGTCCTTATTGCCAAACATTCAACAACATCATCCAGTTAACAAGTCTCAGACACCGAATCAATCAATCAACACGACCTAGTTCTTGGGATAGGATAGATAAGGATTCTATATTAGATCAATTGCACGACAATTATTCGAAAGTTTTTGATCATGATATTAGAGTAAATGGACAAACAATAAGCCTAGCGTGGGATTTTCTCAGGTTGCACGAACTATATGGAAATCCATCAATCGAACCTGCCGTCGACCATTGGTTATTAGCATTATTAATAGCGGAAAGGACTATACCAATAATAATATCAACCAATTGGGATGACTTATTAGAAAAGGCCTATGAGGTGTGTGTTCAAGAACCTCAATCTCAACTTCGCGTTATTGCATCCACTGATGATTTGATGATGGGAGGGGCATCAACCAGAACTATATTATTCAAGATACATGGCTGTGCAAGAAAAATGCAATCAGATCCCAGCCAATATCGAGATTTTATGATTATTAATCGATCAGATATATTAGCGTGGAGTGGGGCGCAATATATACCTTTTAGGGATTTTTTAAGAACTTACCTTAGAACTCACCTAGCTATTTTTGTCGGATTATCAGGACAGGATTTAAATTTACAAATGGAGTGTTTTCAAGCATCTCTCGACGGCAATTTTCCTTTCAGCCCACCTAAGGTTATATTTGCCGATTCGAACTTGTCCGTTAACCAAAGAAGCATTTTTAAAGCCCTATATGGGGAAACTGAATATTCTGAAAATGCAGAAACCATCGACATAAATTCTTTATTGCAATTATATGCAAAGCCTTTATTAGGGGCGCTTTATGTATTAACTCTGTTTGAAAAAGCGCGAAAGTTCCTTGTGTTAGGCAATGAAGATTTTGAAGAGGAGCAAAAAATATTTGTTGAATATTGGATAACAAAATCTGAGGAGCATATATGTGAGCATTACGACGCAATTACTGATAAAAGTATTTTGTGGAAGCAATTGGCCTCTGAACTCCCATCATATTTAACACGATTTTTAAAGATGTATCGTGACCAGAGCATTCCAAATCATCAAGATGAGTATCAACCCCTTTATTATAGAAATATAGCTGACATGGAAGAAAACCTTGATATCCGAGATTTAAATTATCATTGGTTGTTTTTTACATGTGCATTATTCTTCGAAGGCGAAGTCCAAAACTTGTGGAGATCAAAAATTCCATTGATGGCTAATAGCAATCAAGGTCAACTCACCATAGAACTCAATGGACAATCGTATCGGTTGTTTATACTGAGGGACATAAATGGTATTGCTAAATTAGTTAATGCCGGGATTATAGATCCATCCAATGACCGAGATGTTATAATAGCATATCCACATGGACTCGAACCAATAGCAAACAGAAGAACTCCCCAAAGATCACTACCGGGCGTTACCCCAACGTCTTGTATAATGGAAATATGGATACAAAATTTGGCAAATGAACAACTAGCTCCTCGAGATATGATACGGGAGTTATCATTTAAAATGTTGCCTATGAGGATATAATGAATACACACGATATTATAGAATTTCTAGAAACAAAGGGTAAGTATCACAAGATCTCTCAACCATTGCGCGTGACAGACCTTGACTTAGAATTCGACTTTGAAGGAGTAATGGTAGGTCCAAGAGATCATAAAGAAATTTTGCTAATATCAAATACCCTCAATAAGTCAATACAATCTATTGTAAGAAGGGTGACGACATTTTCAATGGTGTTGGATAGATTAAATTTACCAAAATCTTTTACACTATTGTTGATAACAGAAAGCCCGAAAGATCGTATACTTAACAAGCTAAATGAATTGTGTAGAGTTATATTAATATCATCGGAAAAACCGTTGGATCAATTGGATAAGGTTCTACGAATTCTGCTACCACTGAATCTTCCCAATACAGAAAAAACATCCAGATCTGTTATTCAGCTCATGAATCAAGAGTTGGGGAAAGATGTAAAGGATCCTTGGATTAATTCTATCATGAAAGTAGCTAATAAAAGTAGTTACGACGTCGAAACAACTGTACGGGACAAAATAAATAAAATGGCTGCAAGTGCGTATGATAATGATAGGGAGGATGTATGATCAACCGATTGAAAAAACTTGAAGTAGCTAACTTCCGTTTTTTTCGACATTATCAAGAAATCCCCTTCGATGCTGACATTGTCTTAATATACGGACCCAATGGCACTGGAAAGACAAGCATAATTAATGCGCTTGAACTTGCAATCACACGTTCAGTGAATGACTTAAAAATTTTCGCTGATGATTATCCCCGTTGTCTCCGCAATATAAATACAGTTGAAGATGCTATGACATCATTAACTTGGCAGTGCAATGACGGTGACATTTACCAAAATACGATACATATAAACCGAGACTTAGAGATCAGCGAGTCAGATATGATAGGTTCAAAAAGGGATAGATTGTTCTTTTTAGACAGATGTTATCTTTCACAATTAAGGCTCTCTCGCCTTATTGAGGCTTATCAAGAAATCGAAGCAGAAAACCAAGAACAACCGCTGATAAGTATCATGCGTGAATTACTTGGACTTGATTCTTTGGAAAATCTAACATCTGGGTTACACGAAGTTGGTGACATAAGGCGCTTGGAAAAAGCCGCTCCCCTATATAAACAGCTCAGGCAGGATATGCAGAAGTTGCCTATAGAAATGGAACAACTTGAAGAAATCACTCGCAATAAAAGAAAGGAAGCAGACGAAAAAATAAAGGTGATACATGAATCGATAGTTCAAAACGGAGATCCTTTGCCAAACGTACCTTGGACGTTATCCGGTATCCGAGAACGAATGAAAGCATTAGAAACAAATCTTTTAAAAGAATTGAAAGCAAACCCCTTGCAGAAAATTCAACAATTGCAGGGTCGGTTTGAAAGAGCAAAAGAATTCACAAAGGCAACTGAGGGCCAAAGAGATAAAGAAGCAATTAACTCTCTCACCCAAAAGCTTGAATCATTGAAACAAAAAGAAACTGAGACCAAGGCGAAAATTCACTTGTTACTTCAGAAAAGCTTAGAAGAAATAAATAGTCTCGGCTTGACTGTCATAAACAATTTTTCCAAGCAGGATATAGGGCAGCAATACGATAAAATAAAAACACACATAACAAAGCAGAATGATCATTTGATCAACAAAATCAAAGCAACATCTTCGATTGAAAAAG
>Ga0272442_10011881_pt1 | contig 10577 bp, 11 predicted proteins | sample SSMForm2O_FD_200262 | JGI IMG/M metagenome (GOLD analysis project Ga0272442, IMG submission 200262) | Marine sediment archaeal communities from Little Sippewissett salt marsh, Falmouth, MA, United States - SSM-Form-2O | ecosystem: Environmental > Aquatic > Marine > Wetlands > Sediment ... | reverse complement strand
ATACCCCATGGAGGCTTTTACCTGCCATGAGCCTTAGAGGGGCCATTCATTACGGCGGACGGAATCTGATTAATTCTTATCAGAGAAGATTCCTCGGATTGCCCAGAAGGGCTTTCGAAAAAGCAAACGGTGGAATTATAGCCGCCACGAATGGAGTGAAACGGGATATCGCGAGATACTATGGTAAGGATAGCCGTGTGATTTGCGAGATCGGCGTTCCAGAGCATGGTCCAGACAAGCATGCTGTGCGCAGACCCAACGAACCGCTGCGAATTGCCTGGAGCGGAAAGCATCTGCCGGGCAAGGCGCTACCGCTTCTCCTTATGGCGTTGGCAAAGCTATCCGCACGAATAGAATGGAGGCTCGATATCTTGGGAGACGGACCATACCGAAAAAAGTGGATGCGGAGTGCGATAAAGCTGGGGATCCAGAATCGCTGCACATGGCATGGAAAATTGTCAAGGGATGTTGCACTGTCCATAATGGCCAATGCTCACATTTTTATCATCACGAGCTTGCACGATTTAACTTCTACCGTCCTGCTGGAAGCCCTTTCCCTGGGGGTGCCGGTAATATGTCCCGATCTTTTCGGCCTTTCGGATGTCATCACTCAAGATTGCGGTATAAGGACAAGAGCAACCAAATCTCAGGAAATCCGCGAAGACATCACTCGTGCTTTACAGGAGATTTGGGCTAAAGAGCCTTACCGTCGACGTCTTGCCAAAGGAGCGCGAGAACGTAGCCTTCAGTTCACTTGGCAAAAGAAAATGGCAGCAATCTCAACGCTCTATAACAACATTGTGAACAATTTATCAGTGAGACAATTGGTTAAAAAAGGCCCATGTAATGAACGTTGATGAAAAATTGAGAATTGAGTACACAACGCATTATGGTCGCATGAATAATCCTGGAGTATCAGGGGAAGAGCTACGTCGTGCTATGAAGTTATATGACTGGGATTTGCTCCCATTTCTGTCCCAAGAAAAGAATAGGCCTGTTGCGGAGATAGGAAGTGGATATGGTCTGCTAGTGGAATACTTATTGGAGAGAAGGTTCATCGACATTTCAGACGTACATGTTTGCTCCGATTTGCTTGATTGCGTCCGTCCAGTAAGGTAGTCATGAGTGGTTCGGGAAAAGCACTAAGATTTATAAAACTCGTCACATCCTGTTTCTTACAAAGAATCAAGATGATCCTTCATTCAGGCATAGATTCGCATCTGCAATACCGAACTTGCAAAGGGAGGGGTGGTTATGCGAAACCGTGGAATTAGCAACAAGACAATATATCTGGCGAATAGGTACTTTGGCGAGAAAGGTTAAAAACGCAGACGTCGTTGTACTTGCGAAATGGGTGCCCATGTTTGGAGAGATTGCGTTGCTGAGAAAATGGTGTCAGCGAATTGTTTTTGATATTGATGACGCGATCTATTTGACGAAGCCGCGACAATTGGGCCATACACCCGGGCATTCTCTTCAGAAGTGGGTGAGATTCATAGCTGTTTGCCAGATGTCTCATGTGGTCGTGGCAGGAAATGAAAACCTTGCAGATGTTGCAGGCTGCTTTGCCAAAAGGGTTCTGGTGCTGCCTACATGTGTAGATGTTAGCTCATATAGATTTTCGTCAAATTGCCAGAAAAAGGGCAGTACTATTGTATGGATAGGACTACCTGAAAATCTGTGCTATTTAGAACCGCTACGACCAGTGTTATCCAAACTTGCCGAGCGACATCCGGGTCTGCTGCTTAAAATCGTTTCCTCTCGTTTCCCATCTTGGGACACCCCACAAATTGACGGAGTTAAATGGACACAGGAAACTGAGACTGATTGTCTTACAACTTCAGACATAGGAATCATGCCGCTCTCTGATGACGGCTGGACTAGAGGCAAGTGTGCATTCAAACTCCTTCAATACATGGCTGCAGGTCTCCCTTGTGTTGCTTCGCCTGTAGGTATGAATACGAAAGTTGTTGTTGACAACGAGACCGGTTATTTGGCAACGAGTCCAGAAGAATGGACGGAGAGATTAAACCTATTACTTAGCTGTGCAAAGCGGCGTTCTGCAATGGGCAAACGTGGTAGGGAATATGCGATGGGATACTATAACGTGTCACGTAGTATAAGCTGTCTGTGTTCCCTTTTTGGCGAATTGGCTTCATGAGCTTAAAGATTGATTTCCGAACGTATACCTCTTTGACTTTGCACTATGGCTGTTAATAAATCCGAGTATAGAATAACCATCTGCCTTCCAGTATACAACGCAATGCCATACTTGCCGGAAGCTGTGGAGAGCATTTTGCGCCAGACCTACGATGACTTCCGTCTTATCATTATTAATGATGGCTCGACGGATGGATCTGTGAATTATTTTACGAGTATCAAAGACCGTAGAGTATGCATAATTCACCAGGAGAACCGAGGACTCGGCGCTACCCTTAATCGCTCGCTAGATATGTGCGACACGGAATTCTATGCTAGGATGGATGCGGACGATGTGGCCACACCGGACCGGATTGCAGCACAGATTGAATATCTTGAAGCGCATCCTGATGTTGTCATGGTAGGCTCTCAGGTTGATTTCCTTCTGGAGCGCAAGATAATCCAAGGTCATCGCATGCCTCTCGATCACGACAAGATAGTTCATTCATTGATGTTGGGTTGTCCTGCCATTTGCCATCCGTCGATTATGGTTCGAATGTCGGCAATCCGTAGAGTCGGAGGTTATCGCATAGCACGTTCCGGTCAAGATTTTGATTTCTGGTTAAGGCTGGCAGAAGCGGGGCAGATTGCAAATATGGACAAAGTTCTCCTGCATTACCGGATCCACATGAACTCCGTCGTCGCGACGAAGCGAGATTCAATACGCTGCGGAAAGTCGTATGCCATTGAATGCGCCAAATGTCGGGCCAAGGGATTGCCGGAACCCAAGTACGATGACTTCCGAAAACGATGGATGGCTCAGAGCAGTGCTTGGATCCGCGCACGCGATTTCATTGAGTCATGGTCAGCCCTACAGTATCGCAAGTCGCTTTTCCACCTTGCTGACGGACGAGTTCTCTCCGGCTATATTAGTCTGCTTCCAGCCATGGCCTGTCGCCCACGGGCCTCAGTAAATCAGATTCGACTGCGAGTAAATTCTCGATTTCAAAAGCACCAGCAAACATCACCGTAAAAGCGCAAGACTGGAATGGCTCTGTAGATAGAGTGCGGTAGTTGAAGTACACCGGTCACTCAAAGTTTTGTTAAAATAACATGTCAACTGTAAATCATACAATACCATATGTAGCGCCTCCATGGCTAACAGCCTCTCCACAAGTCGTCAGTGGGCGGCTGAACAAACCATCGCCGGAAGTTAAAGCCTCTCGTTGGGAGGGAACTTTCTCTTGGCCTGCGCTTCTGTGGATCGGTTTGTGGTTCAGCATCAATACAGGACACTGGGTCCTCAGGCAAGCTCCCACGACTATAGTCGGGTGGTTTCACGTCGCTCGAACGGTTTTCCCTTTCTTTGTACTCTTTATAGCGGGCTTGTTTCTCAGCCAGTGGCGAAACCGAAGGCTATTGGTGCTGCTTGGGCCGGCCAAACTCTGGTTTGTTTATGGCGTTATCAGTCTCCTTGCCTGTGTATCGTCGCCAAGCTGGTTGGCCGCTGTCTATTGGTCCGGTGTTTATCTATCGGTCTTCCCCGCGCTATTGTTCTTCCTGGATGAGCGAGATCCTCTCGGTAGTATTGTGCGACTGAACAGGATCAATTTCGTTTGTACAGCATTGTTCCTTCTTATCATGCTAATTGTAGCCAGGAAGGCTCTGTTTGTCGGATCAGGATTCGATACATCGGCCTACGGCGTTATTGGCCGTGCATCAACGGTCGCGGAGATGCCCATGTCGCGATCCTCCGGGCTGGCGCGCTTCGGCGCCGTCGTTGGTATCATTGCTTTTGTGTATCTTTGGCGGAGACATGGATGGCGACGGCTCTTGTGGGTCGCTCCTTTTCTCCTTTCCACAGTGTTTCTGTACACGCTTCAGTCGAGGGGGGCGATCTTGGCCTATGCTGCTTCCATCACGGTGCTGATCGTCGCTATGAGTTTTGAGTCTCAGCGAATCCTCCTGATCCCAATCGTGTTGTTGCTTGGTATAATTACCTTTGCGGATAGGATTCCCTTCGACCGCATTGAAAAGCACATCGCACGCGACGCGAGTCCTACAAAATTGCGAACGCTAGGGGGCAGGATAAGCACCTGGCATAAAGCCGGTCCTATGATTTTGGACTCACCCGCTTGGGGTTGGGGTATGCAGGCAGATCGTTACCTGCTTAAGGGCGAACACGTACACAATACCTACCTGTATACGCTCCTGACGACGGGAATTCTTGGCACAATTGCCTTTGTTGGAGGACTTGCATGGGCCTGGTTACTCATGTTCCGTGCCTTGAGGGAAAAGATACTGCTAAGATCACCTCTTTCCGATTCTTTCGTCTATGAGGCAATGGGAATTCTGACGTTCTTTACAGTACGTAGTATCCCCGAGGTCTCGGGAGCGCTCTTCGGTGTTGATTACATGCTCATGCTACCTGTGCTCGTTTACCTTGGTTTACTGAATAGAAGGAATACTCAATATGCCTACATGCATTGTGCGAAAATGCAAGATATGCTCCCACCATAGCAGTAGTTCTGTTCCCGCTATCTTATCTTGGATCAGTGATGAGAAAGAATAAATTCGAGACTGTTGAGATTCTGAGATCCGAGGTCAATATCCTGGAATTGTCCGATGTTGTCAAATGCATGAAACGATGGATCGAAGAGCCGGATGGCCAGTGCCACAGCATCACGGTGACCGGATTTCACGGGCTTTGGGAGGGATTTCGAGATGCTCACCTACGAGATATTCTTAACTCGGCCGATCTATGGATTGCCGATGGCATCGCTCCCATCTTGATCGCACGCGTGAGGGGGATTCGCAACATGCGACGTATTCCAGGTGCAGAATTAATGGAAGCGTTTTTTCAACTGGCGAATCAAGAACGATATGGCAGTTTCTTCTATGGTGATACAAACCAAACGTTGGCACTGCTTCGAAATTCCTTGGAGCGGCGATATCCAGGTCACAAGATCTGCGGTACGCATTCTCCTCCTTTTCGCCCGCTGACTCTTGAGGAAGATAACAGAGTTATTGAGATGATCAACGAGTCAAAACCGGAAGTAGTTTGGGTGGGATTAGGAATGCCCAAACAAGACCGTTGGGTTTTTGAACATAAGGATAGGCTACATGCTCCGATTGCTATTGGTGTAGGTGCGGCGTTTGGATTTCACGCTGGTACGATCAAGCGGGTACCGAAAGTAATTGGCGAGATCGGATTGGAATGGTTGTGGCGTTTTGCCATGGAGCCTAAAAAACTGTGGCGGAGAGATCTGATCGATGGTCCACGTTTCCTTTATCACGTTGGATTAGAACTCGTTGGGCTGGAGAGATGTGGGCAAAGTACGGATCGTGATTTGACTTCTGCAGGACAGGCCGACATTTAGGTCAATCGTTACTTTTTGTTTATGAAACGTTGATTCTGTTCGTTGAAACGAAGTGCTGTTTTGGGAGGTTCTCATGAGAGGTAAGAAAAAAGCTTTGGTCTGTGGAGCTGGTGGATTCATCGGTGGCCATTTAGTCAGACGATTAAAGAGTGAAGGATGCTGGGTCCGTGGTGTGGATTTGAAATATCATGAGTTTTGTGAAAGCAGGGCCGACGAATTCATCATCGACGATTTGCGTATCCCGCGAGTCTGTCGGGATGTTCTGGATAGACCTTTTGATGAGGTCTATCAGTTAGCCGCTGATATGGGAGGTGCCGGGTATATTTTCACCGGTGAGCGCGACTGCGAAGTGATGCACAACTCTGCGATGATCAACCTAAATATTGTGGACTTGTGCACTAAGGTAGGTGTGAAGAAATTATTCTACTCCTCGTCGGCGTGTATCTATCCGGAATACAACCAGCGCAATCCGTTGAGTCCCAGATGCAGCGAAGATTCGGCTTATCCCCCCGCTCCTAACAGTGAATACGGCTGGGAGAAACTGTTCAGCGAGCGGATGTATTTAGCTTATCATCGCAATCGCGGGTTGAACGTTCGGATTGCGAGGTTTCGCAATATCTTCGGGCCGGAAGGCTCATGGAACAATGGGAAGGAGAAAGCGCCGGCAGCACTGTGCCGGAAAGTCGCAGAAAAACCAAACGGAGATTCAATCGATATTTGGGGCGATGGTGAGCAGACACGCTCGTTTCTCTATATCGACGAGTGTCTGGAAGGAATTCGTCGACTGATGGACTCGGATTTTGGGGGGCCGGTTAATATCGGCTCTGAGGAGATGACCTCTATCAACAACCTTGCCAGAATGGTGATGGACATTGCAGGCAAACGGCTATCGATTCAACATATTGTGGGGCCCATAGGCGTTCGAGGCAGGAATTCTGATAATCATCTCATTGAAGAGAAGCTTGCGTGGAAGCCTTCCCGGCCGCTTCGTGAGGGAATACAAAAAACGTACGCCTGGATTCATAAGCAAGTTGCTGAGAACTACTCGTCACAGGAACTCCATCGCAGGAACCGATCGTGTGCATGATGCGCAAGTTCTCCAGTAATGATTATTCAGAATGAGAGAATTCATGGACCATAGGACAGGTGAGAAATTGAGTCGCAAGCCGGTTGCCGCCGCGCTTGTTGCCAGTTTGCTGATACTCTTCTTGGGCGTCACGTACCGCGTAATAGCTGCCAGGCTTGGAATCTCATGGGGGGCCACACCGCTTGATCCTCAGACACTCGAAAAATTTCCCATGCAGATCGGTGACTGGACGGGGCGGGAAGTTCTTTTGGATGAAGCTATACAGCGTAAGACTAACGCGGATGCGTACATCAATCGTAGCTACTCTCATAGCAATGGTTTTGGTTCCGTCGGTTTATATATAGCCTGCGGTGTTCGCGCGCGTGACCTAGTGAGCCACCGCCCGGAAGTATGTTATATCTCGGCGGGTTGGACACTTGTGGAGACACACCAACTGCAATTGGAACGTCAGGACGGGATCAGGTTGCCGTGCAGTATCTTCAATTTTTCTCGCGGTGGTCTGGACAAAGTAACAATCTCAGTTTTGCACTACTTCATTGTAGATGGGTGCTATTGCGGCGACGTTTCGGCGGCGATGATAAAGACAGGACGCCGCTTCGGGATGGCTGATTACGTTGCACAAGTGCAGATTACTTCCAGCAATAATTTGCCCGACGATGTATCGGAACACATTACCTCTGATTTTGCAGTGGACTCGGCACTCGATATAGCTCGACTGTTTGGTCATTTCAACAAAAACCGGAATCGGGTCAGATAGTGACTCGATATAAAGGATGCCTGCGAAGAAATATAAGATGGCTACCCATTGTATTCACCACCGACATGCTATGCAAACTTTTAATAAGCAATACGTTCTGAATAACTTTTTATTACTTATTTCAGCTACGTTCTTACTGATCGTGGTAACAGTCTGGTCTTATTGGCCGATAGTCACGGAGCTTTCACGCGTATGGCATAATGATGACAACTATTCAGCAGGCCAGCTTGTCCCGATGGTGGCCATTTTTCTTGTCTGGCATGAGAGAAAACGGCTCAAAGAGTGTCCCTTGATACCTTACTGGCGGGCGGGTGTAATTATGCTCATAGTTGCCGAAACAACCCGAGTCGCCGGTCTGTTTTTAATGCGTCCGTCGATTGAGCGATATGCTCTTGTATTGGCCATAACAGGCTTGGTTCTTCTTGTGGTTGGGTGGCAAGTCTTTCGCCGTCTATTGTGGATTCTCATATTCCTTTTGTTTATGGTGCCTCTCCCGTCGCTGGTCCACACCAGCATTGCGGCGCCTTTGCAGCGGTTGGCGACGGTAGGGTCGGTGTTTGCGCTGGAGGTGTCTGGAGTCAGGGTCAGCCGGCAGGGAAATACCATGGTTCTGAACGGTAATACCTCTTTGGGAGTGGTGGAGGCATGTAGCGGCTTGAGGATGCTGACGGCGTTCATCATCGTCGCCGCGTTCCTCGCGTACATGGTGAAGCGCTCCCGACGACAAAAGGTGTTCCTGCTGCTATCGAGTATCCCTGTCGCGCTACTATGCAATATTCTGAGAATCGTCGTGACGGCAGTGCTGATGCTGCATGTCAGTACGGAAGTGGCGCAGAAATTCTTCCACGATTTCGCTGGCCTGATCATGATGCCCGCCGCTGTAATGCTAATGTTCGGCGAGCTTTGGTTGATGAACAAACTCACCGTCTCTGAGCCCGAGCCTCTACGGGCCTATGCACGCGCGCGGGCCAAACCAGCCGTAAAAGCCGCTGAGAAACGCATCAATGGAATAAAGCAATCTACATAAAGCCAATGGAACTAGCGGAGCAAAATTCTCAAAAATAAAACGCACATCGGCCTGATACGAACTGATGCCTGGTTGAATGTTAGACTATAACCTCCTGAAAATAAAGAAATTGGGGCGTTGTCGAAACATCGCTAATTACTTTAGGATCAACGATAAAAAAAGTTAGATTTCCAGGAATCTTCTTGCCCTCGGGGTAGAATTGTACTATTATGAACCTGATAAAGGAATGTTACTGCGGAGTGATGAAGTATGGATGACTGCAGGAAACAACTATTAGGTATTATCGTCGCGACGCTTGTTGCGGGAGTGGTTCGCGCCGATCTGGTGCCAGTGTCCGAGCAGGATGGTAAACGAAAGCCATTACGGCATGTTTGCGGACGGATGGAATTCCAGCACGCGGATTTTTCTGGCTTATATGATAGCGCAGTCGTCGTTGATTTGGATTCCGGACCTGTTCAGTTTCTACCCCAAGCGGATGTCGATGTTGGACAAACCTCCCAAACACTGTACGCGATAGAGTTGATGGGACAGCCGGATAGTTCAAGTCTGTGTCTCTATGCCCTGATGGGATTAGGATTATGCAGTGCTCCTCACTGGATCAGGCGACTATCTCTTGGCTTTATCCCGGAATGGTACCATGGGGGCGGTCCCTTTCAAATCGGGCACAGCTATGCCACAACGCCGGAGTCTCTTTGCTCTCTGCAAGTTTGTTTTTTGGTTCCGCCGGATGATCGTGTGGAGCATCTGATTTTACAATACCGCATCAGGACCATTCTGTCCTCTTGGCGAGAATCACAATTTACCCCATCCGTCATCGCCTCCCGAGGACCTCCTCTTTCCTAAACAGGCCGATTGTTTCCCACGTGCTCGCACCTTAATATAGCATGAAGTCTTTATCCACAATCCTTCTGATGGATAATGCCGGTTCATTTAAGTCTGTTTAGCGTTTGGGAGCAATTATTTGGATTGAGGCTTTCACTCAATGGAACTTTGAGATGTCTATTTTTCTGACATGACATTTTTTATTCTGCCATGTATTAATCTGTCAAGTTCAGAGGATTTGAGATTATGAAAAAGCTAATGATAAATTGTATTCTGGCAGTTCTATTTCTGGTTATGGGACGTGTTCAGGCCGATTTGATGAATGGCGGCTTTGAAACCGGAGATTTAACGGGTTGGACGTTTTCAGTGCCGTCTGGAGCAAGTGCCAAGGTCGTAAGTAGCCACACGGAAGATTTTGGATCTTCCACCTGGGCACCAACGGAGGGCGATCATTTCGCTCTTCTGAAAACAGATGGACTAAATAGTTGGTGTACCTTGGAACAGAGCTTCAGCGGTGCCGCAGGGGACGTTGTGAGTTTTGACTACTTCTTCGACTGGGGCGATTACACACCCTTTGACGACCAAAGCTATGGACGTTTATTGAACTCGAGCGGTGCGGTGGTGCGCCAATTCTTCTACTGGGGACAAGGTGGAACACTCTTGAGTCCTAATTTCTCCAACAAGGGATGGTCTTCTGAAAGCTTCATATTGACAGAAGAGGGCGTCTACACTTTGAAATTTGGTATCAAGAATGATGGGGACTGTTGCTTCGATAGCTACATGGGCATAGACGCCGCTGTTGTTCCTGTTCCAAGCGGGATTCTGCTCGCCATGCTCGGCGTAAGTGTGACTGGAATCAAATTGCGTAAGTTTGCATGAGTTATGGGTAACCGAAGGAAGCAAATATTAGGCTTTATTGTCGCATTGCTCGTTACTGGAGTGGCACACGCGGACCTGGTGCCGGTTTCCTGGAGGGATGGTGAACAAAAACCGCTACGATGCGTTGGCAGCCGGATGGAATTCCAGCACTCGGATTTTTCTGGCCTGTATGATAGCTCAGTCGCCGTTGATTTAGTTTCCGGCCCTGTTCAGTTTCTACCCCAGGCGGGTGTGGATCATGTTGGACAAACCTCGCAAACGTCATATGCGATAGAGTTGACAGGGCGGCCGGACAGTTCCAGTCTGTGTTTGTATGCCCTGATGGGCCTGGGGTTGTGCAGTGCGCCTCACTGGATCAGACGACTATCGCTTGGTTTTATTCCGCAATGGTACCATGAGGGCGGTCCCTTCCAAATCGGGCACAGTCATGCGGCGACGCCGGAATCCCTTTGCACTTTACAAGTTTGCTTTTTAGTTCCCCCGGAC
>Ga0272442_10011880_pt1 | contig 10577 bp, 8 predicted proteins | sample SSMForm2O_FD_200262 | JGI IMG/M metagenome (GOLD analysis project Ga0272442, IMG submission 200262) | Marine sediment archaeal communities from Little Sippewissett salt marsh, Falmouth, MA, United States - SSM-Form-2O | ecosystem: Environmental > Aquatic > Marine > Wetlands > Sediment ... | reverse complement strand
CATCGTGAGAGGTGTGATTCCCTTCGTGCTACTGATCGTTCTGGGACTGGTGCTATGCATCATCTTCCCGCAGATAATCCTCTGGCTACCGGCACAGATGCTGTAGCCGCCGATGCGTCTCGCTGAAACAAGAGGCCTCGGGCCCGGTGCAACGCACCGCGTCCGAGGCCTTTCACAACCTCGGTCTTCCAGTAGCCTCACCTCAACCGGGAGGACTGTCGTTTCCCAAGAGAATGAACCGCACGGCTATTCTTTGCTGGCGCAGTAGTGCTCGATGGCCCTAGTCAGAAAAGCTGGAAAGCCTGAGCCGTACTTGCCAAAGAAATCGGCAAAGCGCGCGTCCTGGCTGTACATCTGCCCAAGCCCGAGGACTGCGCCGTCTGAGTACGAGTGGAAGTTCTCCAACCACTCCCGCCATTTCGCCAGTTGTTCCTGAACCTCCATACTATCAGGCCCCTTGCTCATGTTGGCAGCCATAGCACGGAAAATTGAATCTCCCTCGGCCTGGACTCCGGCGAATCCCTCCTTGCCCATGTCCATAACGCGCGCCTCGCTATCCTCAAGCGTGTCCTCCCCCCAACGCTCGCGCACTTCCTTGCGATAGGCCTCTATCTGCTCGTCACTGAATCCCTTGTAGTAGTCCTTGATGTCCATGCTCCCCTCTCCCTGGAGTTGTTGGATGGTCCTTTCGACGGTCTCCAGCAACTCGTAGAGCCACTGTGCCTTCTTCAAGAGGAGCGCGCGGTGTGATTGCAGCGCCCCGAGAGTGTCGAAGCCCGGTCTATTCATGATGTACCCGATGTCCTCCAGGCTGTACCCAATTTCGCGGAAGAACAATATTTGCTGCAGGGGCAAAATCGAGCCCTCGCCATAGAGGCGGTAGCCATTGGCATTTCTCACATCAGGCTTCAGCAGACCGATCCGGTCGTAGTAGTGCAGCGTCCGTACGCTCACACCCGCCAGCCGCGCCAACTCTCTCACTGTGTAGGCCATGGCAATGGCAAGAGTAGACTATGACGTAACGTCATAGTCAAGAAGATGAAGCGGGCTATTGCCGCCCGGATTCCTTCCAGAGTCTTCACTTGCCAAGAACCGACCCGTACACTCAAGGAACTACCGTGAGAAGACCGCGTGTTCTGAGTGAGTCTGGACCAGTGACACCCTCCCTGCACCGCAGGGCAATCACCTATGTGCAGGAACGAGGCTTCCTCGACTTTGTTCGCATGGTATTTCACACGTATGTGTTCAGTCGCTCGCTCCTATACATATACGTGTGCTCGCACACCGTCAGTACCGAAGGAGACCCCCATCCATCCGTGGCGAACTTCGAAGCGGCATTCGTGTCATCAAACGAAGAAGCAGACGGACTGGCCAAGACTCATGAGGATTTCCGGCTCCTCGACAGAACGGCAAGCAAGGGGTTGGACTGCGGGGCGGTCGCGCTGTGCCTCTACTCGGGAAACAAGCTCACAAACGTTTCGTGGCTCGCGACAACCGAAGTCGCGCGTAGAGCCATCGGCTATGCAGGATACGCTGTCGACCCTGAAATTCACGGTGCATGGACCGGCCGAGTACGCATCCAGCCGTCCTACGAAGGAAAAGGGCTCTTCAGGTATGCCTGTATGAAGAGATTCGAGTACCTATTGTCACTCGGCATCGAAAAGTCATGCGTGGCCGTGGCAAGAACAAACACCCATTCGCACGTCATGGCGGCAAGTCTCGGATGTCGCATTGTGGGGAAGGGACACCTCGTCCGGCTTCTCTGGTGGCAATGGTGGAGGAGCGACCAACTCACTCGGGCCGACGAAAAGGCCGTTCGCCCAATGGTAGCGGACGCACTCGCCAGTCGCCCTGGCCAGCCGTAGTTCACGACAGGAGAGCTACCGCCACCTACCGGAGCATAGTTCTTCGGCCGTTGTAGCGGGACGTATCGTACTGCGTTTCGATATCAACAAGATGCGGGTCGCCGAGAGCTTCCTCTATCGGAATGGCCGTGACCTGACCGTTCTTGAAGGCCACCATCTTCCCGAAGTCCTTGGACACGATAAGGTCGGCCGCCGCAATGCCGAAGTATCTACCCATCCGCCGGTCGTAGGCACAGGGGCTTCCTCCACGCTGCAGATGGCTGAGGACCATGCTCCGGGTCTCTATCCCCGTCTCCTGATGGATAGCGCTGGCCACGTACTCCCCGATACCACCAAGGGCTCGATGCCCGAAAGCGTCTCGTCTTTCGTCACGCACAAACTCGGTACCGCCGGCCGGCTTGGCGCCCTCGGCAGCAATCACAATCTCGTACCGGGCACCCGACTTGCGCCCCTCAAGGAGGAGCTCGTTGATACGATCCATGTAGAAGTCGTATTCAGGTATCAAGATAATGTAGGCACCGCTCGACTCCCCTCCCTCCAGTGCAAGCCATCCGGCATGTCTGCCCATGGTTTCGACAACGAAGACTCGCCTGTGCGAGCCGGCGGTCGTCCTGAGCCTGTCCACGCACTCCACCACAACATTCATTGCGGTCTCAAAGCCAAGTGTGTAGTCGGTTCCAGGAAGGTCCTTATCGATTGTCTTCGGAATGCCCACGGCCGGCACGCCATCGCGCGAAAGCTTCGAAGCCACGCCGAGAGTGTCGTCCCCACCAATTGCTATCAGCGCATCCAGCCCCAGGGTTTCGATGTTCTTGATGACTTGCCGGGAGACGTCGTTCTTGTCGTTGTAGGGATTGGCCCGAGACGACCCGAGGTTCGTGCCTCCGTACCTGTCCCATGTGCGCACCAGCTCTTCGGTGAGTGGCATGATGTAGTGCGGGTCGGTCGGATTGGAGTAGTCCAGATTCATCAGACCTTCCCAGCCGTTGCGGATCCCCACCATTTCGTACTGCGTGTCTCGCTCGGACGCAAGCCGAGTATCCAGTGCAGTCTTCACCGCCCACTTGATTGCCGGGTTGATGCCCGCGCAGTCGCCACCTCCTGTGAGAATGCCCACCCTGTATCTATGCATCGCAACTCCCTTCCCCTATCGCCAGTCGCTCATTCTCTCTGCGAGAACGAAAGACGGCGCCTTTTCAGCAGACTACTATCCACTTTAGGCGCCGTCAATCCGCAATAGGGTCTAACGACGGAGACAGTGTGAGAGCCATACGGGAGTCATCGTGGACGGTGGCCGATGGGGGAAGCAGTATTACCGGTCTGCTTCGTCAACTGAGACGGGGTGCTGCTCAAAACTAAACTCCCCGCGCGCAAACAGGTCGACACAGGCGTCGACGGCAGAGGGTTCGTACCATGTGCCTCTATGTTCTCGAATCTCATCAAGTGCAATGTCTATGCCGAGAGCGGGTCGATAGGGCCTGTCAGAGGCGATAGCCTCCACGACGTCCGCGACTGCAAGGACCCTTGCCTCCAGGACTATGTCCACTCCTCGAACTCCGGATGGGTAGCCCGAGCCATCCAGCTTCTCATGGTGCTGATAGACTGCATCGGCAATAGGCCAAGGGAAGTCAATACCTATCAATATCTCCCTCCCCACCGAGGGGTGCGTCTTAATGATGTCGTACTCAGCACTAGTTAGCGCTCGGGGGCTCGTGAGTATCTCAGCCGGCACTCTGACTTTTCCAATGTCGTGTATCAGCCCCGCGAAATGCAGCCCTTCCAAAGTCCTCTCCGAGAGCCCCATCTTCTTGCCGATAGCACACGCCAGGCTCGCAACTCGTCGCTGATGACCAGCAGTATACGGGTCGCGCATTTCGCACAGCGTGGCAAGTGCCTGGACGGTCTGGTGGAGTGAATCAACGAGCTTCTGTGTTGAAGCATGGCTACTTCTCTCTGCCTCTCGACGCTTGCGGATATCCCGCGCGACGGCCAGGACTTCAGATAGTGCTCCCTTCTCATCACGCAGCGCGCTGTAGTTGACCTCGAATGGGACAATGTAACCATCCCGATGGACAAGGTCGACTTCCAGAGTGACTGTCCTATCCGGCTCGCAGTCTGGCTCGTCTTCGCGCGACATTTCCTCCAGGAGGAGCCTCATCGCCCTGTCATAGGAACTCGGGGCAAAAATCTGCTCCATACTGAGGGCCAGGGCGTCCTCGACTGTATAGCCAAGATGACGCTGTATTGTCGGGCTGACATAGGTGGGACGCATTGCAAGGTCGACGGTCCAGATGATGTCGCCTGCCGTCTCAACGACCCTACGCAGACGACCATCCAGCGTCCTCTGTCTGAAGAGGATGTAGTCCCTGTCATACGTCAGTGCCTCACTCATAGCTACTACATGAGTAGGCCGCGCGAATCCAGACTCGATGTCTGAAGAAGCTTGCGAGTGCAGGTAAGTACCCCCGACCGACTTCCCGCAGTCAGGCGGTACGAGTCTGGCGTCAAGACACACAACCGGACCCATGGGGGAGCACCCGGCAACCTACCCTAGCCTACACTAAAGGCCAACACGTAGTCTGGTCAATAGACCAAAGTACGGAGTATCCCCAGTACCTTGAGCCTATGAGAGTCCCAGCACTCCCCGTTGGCTCTGGAGCACGACTCGACTCGCTACGCTGTGGCGCGCTACCTGTCTCCAGACTTGCCAAGTTTCTTCTTCGTTGCATAGAGCGTCTTGCAGGCGTCGATGATGTCCTTCAGCTCATCCGGAGTGACCATCTGCGGACCGTCCACGAGAGCCTCAGCGGGGTTATAGTGCGACTCGATCATCAGTCCATCCGCACCCGCCGAAATGGCAGCGCAACTCATGTCGAAGATCAGGTCGCGGCGACCGGTGCCGTGGCTCGGATCAACAATGATTGGCAAGTACGTCTCATTGTGTACGACAGGTATTGCCGCCAGGTCCAGCGTGTATCGCGTATAGCTTTTGCCTTTTCCGACAGGGACAATGCCACGCTCACAGAGGATGATGTCCTTGTTGCCCTCGGCAGCGATGTACTCACTGAACGAAAGCATCTCCTCGATGCTTGCGCCGAAGTGCCTCTTGAGAAGTACAGGCTTCCCTATCTGAGCAACCTGGACAAGCAGGTCCTGATCGTACATGTTTCGAGCGCCTATATGCATTATGTCGACATATTTGGCCACAATCTGCACGACAGACTCTCCCCTGACCTCGGTAACGACCGGCATGTCAAAGGCGTTGCCAGCCTCCTTGAGCCAACTCAACGCTTCCTCAGCTTCCTGAACACCGCCTGCACCCATACCCTGGAAGGAGTGAACCGAGCTTCTCGGCTTAAACACACCGCCCCGGAGGATGTGGGCGCCGGCCTTCTTCACTTCTTCCGCCATACGCATTATCTGCTGTTTGCTCTCAACCGCGCACGGCCCGGCCATAATTACCGGCTCACCGTTCCCGACATGGATATCGCCTACGCTGACGGTCTGGTGGGCACCCGGCTCCCCGAGGAATCGCGCGTACTCCCTGCCGATGAGCTTGTAGGGCGCTTCCACCCTACCCGCCTCCTTCACGCCAGGCAACGAGGCCACCTTGTCAAAGTCCAACAGCCGTTCATCGCCCACAGGACCAACCACGGTCATGTACTCGCCGCGTATGACGGCGGCCCTTAGTCCCGCGTTCTCCACCTCGGCCATTACTCGCTGGATGTCCTCTTCGGTGGCATCCGTCTTCATGATGATCATTGCCTCTCCTCCGTTTCGGCGCTCCCTGCCTGGCTCAAGCCCGGTCAGGACAAAAGAAAAGGACCCTCCCGAGAGGGTCCTTCTTTCTGCTTCGTTAGTATCTACGTTACGTTGCGCTGCAAGACCGCTCCCGGGCGTACGGGCCTGTAAAGCTAAAGTACCACTCAAAGGTGAATAGAGCCCGGCAGCTAGTCATAGTCATTGCTCACAATCGCCTGTGCAGTCTATTGGTACGCACCGGTGCGTGTCAAATCCGCGTACTGGAGCATCCGAAGCGCGTGCGGGCGGCGCCGCTGGACTCTAGCCTCTGCAACTCAGGTACATGCAGATGGCACCGCACGCAGCAACGTTGAGTGATTCCGCACGATGCCTGTCTGTCGCGATTCTGAGGCGGTGGGACGCCAGCGCCAGGAGCGCATCCGAGAGCCCCGTGCCCTCATTGCCAAGCGCAAGCAGAAGTCCTTGCCCACCACGCAATACGGACGTGTCTTCATCGCCCTGGAGTTCAGCCGCTACGAGGCGATACCCTCTTCTCTTCAGGTCTCCGGCAAGGTCCAGATAGTGTGGCGTGCGCCTGAGCCAGAGCGAAAGCACCGCACCGGCCGATGACTGAACGCACTTGGGAGCCATCGGGTCGGCACAGTTCATCGTGAGAACCACTCCCGAAAAGCCGAACGCCGCCGCCGTGCGAATGAGAGTACCGACGTTCCCCGGGTCCTGCACATCCTCGAGCAGCAAAACACGGTCGCCAACAACCTCCGGCAACCGGTCCGAATACGTCTCCAGTGGAAGACGAACAACCGCAAGGATTCCCTGCGGGGTCCTTGTCGAACAGATGGAGTCCATCTGTTTCGCGGATACGATACGCGAGGGATATCGCTCGTAGCGGGGTCCGGGCTCCTCAGTCGATACTATCTCAAGAACCTGGTCGGGTCTGGCAGCAAGTATCTGGGTAATCGCCCTTTCGCCTTCGACGAGAAACGCACCTGTATCGAAGCGTCCCTTTCGCGTGGCGAGCTGTTTGTACCACTTCAGTGGCTTCAGCCCGACCGCCTCTGCGTCGAAAGGTGTGGGCACTCTACGTTGACCCTCTCCCTGGCACATCCACCTAGAACTTCTTCGGCCAGTTTGCCAGGCGATGCTCGCCTATACCCTTGGTCGCCGAGTCGCGAATCACATTCAGCACGTCGATGAGATACTTGCGCGTGTCGTATGGATTGATGACATCGTGCAACCAGTACGAGCCCGCAGCAGGGTACGGAGAGTTGTCCTGCATCATCTTTTCGACCAGCGCCTTTCGTTCGTCAGCTGGCACGTTGCCATAGACCACATCTGCCGCTATCAACGGGTCCATAAACCCTATCTCCGCTGTCGGCCACGCGACGATGAAATCGTGCCCGCTGCCACAGCTGCAGGAATTGATCATCGCCTGGCCGTAATTCTTGCGGATGTTGATGGTAATTTTCGGCACAGTCACCTGCAGAAGTGCCTGTATCTGGTTCGTGACGCGTGAGCCAACCCTCTTCAGCTCAGCTTCCTTGCCCGTCATGTGGCCGGGCGTATCGTTCATAAAGATGATGGGGATATTGTAGGAGTCGCAGAGACAGAAGAAACTCGTCGACTTCTCCAGCGCGTCGGTGTCGGTCGCACCGACGTTGACGGCCGGGTTGGCCGCATGAATACCAACCACGCGTCCATCGATCCGCGCCAGTGCGGTGATGAGCATGGAGCCGAACATCGGCTTCAGCTCAAGATACTCGCCACCATCGACAATGCACGCGACTATCTTGTGCATGTCATAGGTCCTATTGTTCTTTTCGGGCAAGAAGTCGAGGATGCGCGCCATGCGCTCTTCGGAACCGGGGGGTACCGGCTTCACCGCTGGCAATTCGTTGGAGTTGTTGGGCATGTAGTCGAGGTACGTTTTCAGAATCTCGAAGCAGTGCTCCTCGTCCTCCGCAACGCGGTCGGACATGCCCGTGTACTTAGCGTGTATCTCCCAACCGCCCATTTCCTCGCCCGTATAGGTCTGGCCAATGGCGCGACCCAGGGCACGGGGGCCGGACACCGATATAGCGCTACCCTTGACCTGCACGACGAAGTCAGCGACGCACGCCTGGAAGTCCGCCACGCCATAGCACTCGCCCATCGCAGCAAAGAGGTACGGGTGCTCGCGGAAGTGGCCAAACTCGTAGAGAAGCGTGTTGGTTCCTCCGCCACTGAGCTCGAACATCTCTCTGGACCCCTGGCAGTCGGGCATACGCGCGCCCCCGGCCTCGCCAAGGTGGATGTACGGAACACGCACCTTCGTGAGTTGTTCCTTGAACTGGGTCAGTTTACGCAGGTTTATCTTCGCGTTCGTCGATGCGAGAACCGTGAAGTCGTTCGCGGAAATCGCGACCCGTCTACCATCTATCGTGCCATAACCCATTATCAAGCCGTCCGCGGGCGTCTTGTCCGCCGCTCCCGGCCATTCAGAATGGGCAAGCAGTCCAAACTCGAAGAACGAACCCTCGTCGAGCAGCTTGTCTATCCGCTCACGTGCAGTGAGGTGCCCGCGGTCATGATGCCGCTGCACCTTGGCCGGACCACCCTGCGCCAGGGCCTTCTCCTTTCTCTCTGCAAGCTCCTTCAGTTTCTCTTCGTGACTCATGTAAGGACTCCTCCAGACAGTTGGTCGAGCGGACGCTCGGGCACCGCTCAACACGGATATTGCTCTCTAGCATGCCTTGTGAGGACAGCCAAGCACAAGAGGTCGGATGCGAATAATACCGCACAAGAAGAAGCCCCCGTCGCCCGATGGCAACGAGGGCTGGAAGAGGCCCTCGGAATCAGATAGTCGTCTAGGAAGGGTCCATGACACGTCCCACGAACAGCACCGTGCCCGTCTCTATGTCACGAATGAGGAAGATGAACGAACGATCCACCCTCATCTCGACCGGTTGCATGGGCGCCGAAGTGGCCTCCATCACAACCGCCGTGGCAGCGGCCGCCTCAGTTCCTGCTTCGTCGACTTCCACAAAGGACTTGTGTATTACATCAGCAATGAACAGGTCCTTCGTGCCATCCATTCCAGAAAAGTCCGCCACCCCGGGCGAGAACGCATCCGTCATACCAAGCTTGACCAGCGCCTTGTTGAGGTTCAGGCTGCTTTCAAGTTTGAACTTGGGCATGGTCAATGCCACTTCAGTGCTCTGCATGGCCCCGATAGCGTCATCGACAACAGTGCTGTCCAGAGAGTCCTCGAAGTCCACGAAGGCACCCTCGTCGGGCACCAGCAACACCATCGACAGCTCGTATCCGTCATACGGTAACTCGACAGCCTTCAGGCCGGCCATCTCTGCGTATCGGAACCCGTCCGTCTGACGCATCATCGGGACCTGCACGCTGCCGCCATCCAGCAAGTGGAAGTCCCCAGGCGAAGTCATGCCGTCCTCGAACTGTGAAGCCCACGCGGCATTGAAGTACACCGCGTTTGTGAGTACCAGACGCGTCATGGAATTGACGCCGCCTTCGGGAATGAGGTCCTTGATGCGCTCCTCGGTCTTGTCTTCGACCCAACCATTGATGGTGAGTCGCGACTCCTCGGCGGCATTCTGGAAGTCCAGAACTCGCAGGCCCGCCCCGTAGTTCATGGCCAACGTCTCAAGGTACTCTTGGAGGAAACTATGGTCTTTCTGCCCCCAGATGGCATTCACCACGTTAAGGCGGAATCCCTCGCCGTCTTTACCTTGCGCTCCCTCTCCCCTTGAGTTGAGAGCTTGATCAACGTAGTTGAACGCGGGATGCAGAACCTCGTGCGGAAGGTCGTAGTGCATGACCTGGGCCATCTGCGTGCCAGTCTCGCCTCGTGCCCCGGCATAGGTCATACCGAGCGCGATGGAGATGCTATATGGCGAGTAGAAGAGGTTCTCAGAGCCGTCGATCATCTGGTGATACAGGTCGAAGGCAAACGCATTGTTGCCATCCACCAAATCACGAATATCCGCCGCGGGCACAGACGGTGAAGCCTCTCGTGGCTTCTCCGACCGCAATTCGTCAGCAGAAGCTGACGGTGCAGTACAACCCGCGAGTGACGCAACCAGCGTCAGAGAGATGAAGGCAAGCAGTATCCTACGCATGTCATATCCTCCCGCGCCGGTCAGCCACGCGCTCCGGCGCATAGACTGTGCTTCTCACCCCTATATACGAGAAACCAGTCCGGAGTATCACACGCCAGTTCAGCGAATTGGCGGCCCGGCCATGTCCACTACACGGGCGGGCCGTAGACGCGCCTTCGAAGAATCGGGATGAGAACACCGACAGTGACAACAGCGATTCCAGCCATAGCGGCTATGAGCACCGGTTGCGCGGCGGGATCAGCAAGGCTGTATCGCTTCAGCGCGATACCAAAGAGTGCCCAGTCAACGACCAGTGCGTAGAAGATGTCGTGACGAGCAGCGAGAGCCACGATGGCAAGGACCACCCCAATAGCAATGAGGGCAACCGCCCACCATTGGTCAGCCAGTCCGAACCCATTCCACCCAACGGACACCAGCAGCGTAGTGACATTGGCAATGGTCGCAATCGTGATCCATCCGAGATACACGCTGAACGCCACATGCACGAAGTTACGCTCACCCTGAGAGGCACCAGCGTGACCAACTTCCAGCCGCACGTAGGCAAGAATCAGGCTGGCAAGCAGCAACAGCATTACGAGCAGCGACAATGGCAGCATCTCGTAGTGCCAGGCGAATATCCAGCCCATGTTTGCGAGGCAGGAGGCGACAAACCATATCCCGATGAGCTGGACGAAGAGTGGCGACCCTCCTTCCCTGCGAATCGCGATGAACTGATAGACCACGAAGATCCCCAACAAGACGTAGATAACACCCCAGATGGAGAAAGTAAGGCCCGCGGGCACGAAGAGATTCGGGTACTTGTCAGACAATCCACCCGTTGTCACCCCGT
>Ga0272442_10011879_pt1 | contig 10578 bp, 8 predicted proteins | sample SSMForm2O_FD_200262 | JGI IMG/M metagenome (GOLD analysis project Ga0272442, IMG submission 200262) | Marine sediment archaeal communities from Little Sippewissett salt marsh, Falmouth, MA, United States - SSM-Form-2O | ecosystem: Environmental > Aquatic > Marine > Wetlands > Sediment ... | reverse complement strand
CGCCAGGATGCACTCTGATCAGCAGGGAACAGGGAGTTGCAGATCTCGGCAGCGGACAGATCACATTCACGGTTATGGCTCGTTCCGAAACAAACGAGCCCAATCGCTTGATATCCGCTGCTGTGGGGCTTGCCATACCAAAGGATGAGAACAATTACGGATATCTTGCAGAACATCACGGGTTCGGAGAAACAGCCAAGAAAGCAGGAGATTATGCTGAGGATCTGGCTGCCACGATGCTGGCAACCACACTTGGTATTGACTTTGACCCGGACACAGCCTGGGATGAACGCAAGGAGGTGTATCGGGCTTTTAAACACATATTCAAGACCAGTAACGTGGTCCAGTCTGCAAAAGGACATAAGAGCGGAAGCCTTTGGACTACAGTGATGGCTGCGGCAGTATTTCTGTTTGATTGAACCGGAGCTATTTATATGAGGAATTTGTTCGATATTCCAGATGAACTTGCATTGTTTGAGACAGCGTCAATTGCTGCAGTTCCGGTACCTTTTAATGTTACAGGAAGCTGGATCAAGGGGACAGACCAGGGGCCGAGAGCGATTATTGAAGCTTCACAGCATGTTGAGCTTTTTGATATTGAAACGGATACAGAGGTCTACAAGCGCGGCATATTTCTTGACAGGCCAATCACTGCTGATAGTCCGGAACTGCTTGTAGAGGGTGTGCGTATGAGAATCTTAGAACTGCTGTCAGCAGACAGGTTTCCTGTAATCCTGGGAGGTGAACATACTGTGTCTGTTGGCGCTGTGCAGGCCTGTTGTTCCCAACTCAAAGATCTCAGCGTGCTGCATATGGATGCCCATGCAGAACGCAGAAACGAATTCAACGGTTCTTCTCTTAGCTATGCCTGCGCAGCGGCCCGTATGCGCGAAGCTTCAGATACTGTGGTGTCTGTTGGAATCCGCAGCATGGATGTCATAGAAAAGGAAATGGCTCAACAGGACACAATAGTATATGCAAGGGACATCAATCTTGAATTCGGATGGATCGCTCGGGTAGTTGACGCATTGACTGACTATGTGTATATCTCAATTGACCTGGACGTTTTTGATCCTGCTTTTGTACCATCTACAGCCACTCCGGAACCGGGCGGTCTTGACTGGTATCAGGTTACAGATCTTGTACGTACTGTGGTGGAAGAGAAAACAGTGGTCGGGTTTGATGTAGTTGAGCTGTGTCCGGGAGAGAACAAAGCATCCGATTTTTTAGCTACCAAACTTGTCTATAAACTGCTGAGCTATGTGTTCTGTGTTTGAGTAGAATTCAAGGAGGGATTTCAATGAAAAACAGACAAAGACGTGCCAGGTATAAAAGCGGAACGTGTCCCGGAAAAAACAAATACCTGAGCGGGGAGCGTATCCGCCCATTGGCAATCAACGGGCGGGAAACAATATTCTCTTTGGTTGATCAGACATTTCTCGCTTACAACGGTGGGCGCCTGAGGGAGTGCTGCAGATTGTATGCAGAAAAGATGTTAAAGGAAGAGGTAACAATCGGGATGAGTCTGGCTGGTGCCCTAACTCCAGCAGGTATGGGGTGTTCTTGTATTGTTCCCCTTATCAAGGCAGGATTCGTTGACTGGATTGTCTCTACCGGAGCGAACCTGTACCATGATCTACATTTTGCATTTGACTGCGCGCTTCATACCGGAAATGCTGGAGTAGACGATACAGACTTGAAAAAAAAGGGAATAGTACGAATATATGATGTATTTTTCGATATGCAATCCTGCCTGTTCCGCACTGATGATATTCTTAAAAGTATTCTAAGCCAGACCGATTTTCAGAGAGAAATGGGCACTGCTGAGCTCCATTACTTGATCGGAAAATATGCTGCAGCTTATGAAGAAAGCAATAATCTTAGAAACGTCTCCATTCTGGCTGCAGCATACCGGGCAGGTGTACCGGTATTCACCCCCAGTCCGGGTGATTCCACTATAGGCATGAACATTGCCGCCCTGAATCTTGAGGGGAGCGAGTTGAACATCAATCCATCCATTGACGTCAATGAAACAGCAGCAATTGTTCTGGCAGCAAAGAGGAGCCGGGGCAAATCTGCAGTGGTTCTGATCGGCGGGGGAAGCCCCAAGAATTTTATGCTGCAGACAGAACCACAGATACAGGAGATACTCAAGCTCAAAGAGCTCGGACACGATTACTTTCTGCAGATAACTGATGCACGCCCGGATACAGGAGGACTGTCTGGTGCAACTCCCAGTGAAGCCGTAAGCTGGGGCAAGGTCGATCCTGCCCAGCTTCCAGATACAGTAGTCTGTTATACTGATTCCACCATTGCGTTGCCCATAATCACTCATTATACACTGGTAAAGTCGAAAAAGAGAAAGCTCAAACGGCTATACAGGCAGAGAAAAAAACTCGTTGAGAACATGAAAAAGGAGTACCGGCGGAAACACGGTTCCCATAAAGAAGCGGTTACGGAGGGAATACCATGAAAAAGCAAGGATTCATGTCGATATTGGAATTTAACCGTTATGTCACCGTCTGGACAGCAGTCATGCTGCTGACCAGTTGCTCTTTATCCACTCAGGAGACAAAGGAGTTCCAACCTGTACAGAATGTAAGGTTGATCGTTGTGGATGGAGAAGACGAACGTTTCCTTGCCATGACAGCACCTTTGGCCAACCATCTTTGTGCAGACGGTGTTATCCCGTATGTGCTGACCGGGACGACAATCGAGGACATTCAGAAAATATTGCCGAAAGAAGAGATTGCCAAAGGCAAGACAATCCACATAACGTCAGAGCATAATCCTGATGACAAGGAGAATTTCAAGGGGATCTCTGTTGAGACCGCTGTTGTGGGTTTTAATCCGATGAAGGCAGGAATCAGCCTGGCAAAGCAATACTGGAACGACCTCAGCACAGTGGTCGTTGCACCGACCGACCAGGCGGATGCACTTATCCAGGGAGCGGTTCTGGCAACACATAAGGGCATGCCTTTCATTCCGGTCACCAGCGGAAGAGTTGAAAGAAAAAATCTCAAGGATTTCCTGAGAACCTCCGGAGTGAAACACGTTTTTCTCGTATTCAACGGTAATGATCAGAGACTGCAATGGCTGCCCATCGAAATAAGCGAAGTATGCGGTCTGGAAATTCTCAGCCCGGACAAGGCTTCTTTCAAAACCGTTGAAGAACTCGGGCCGGAAAGCATTAGGAATGTGATTGTCACAAGGACCCGGGCAAACGACAGAGACAAGGTTTATGCGGCATCTTTCACAGCTCCTTATCTGAGCCTGATCCGCAAGTCGCCAGTAATTTTGTGCGATTCTTCCGACTACCGGCAGGTGGAGTCAAAGGTTGCAGGCCTTCTTATAGAACAATGCAACACCCTACGGTCAGTGACCATTCTTGCGGATCATCACATGATTGGCCTGCACAAGGTTGCTGAATGGAATAGAGACGGATATGATGCTGAAGTAGAAGCATGTTCCACACCAGAAACAGGAGTGGCGTTTTCTCTCAGTGTCGGAAGAATCCCGTTCAAAAAACCTGAATTGATACTTGCCATAATCTCAAGGGGGGTGATGAGCGAGAGAAATCTGACACAACGTAGCTTTCGTGCCCTTATGATCGGTAATCCCAACACCTCATACGGGCCTCTGCCGCTTTGTGAAACCGTGGCCAGAGTAACTGCGGAAGAATTCAAGAATTGCCGCATCGCTGTTGATGAGTATTACGGTCAGGTCTCGACTAACCCGGAAATGTTTAAAGCTGTGGGGAAGTCTCAGTTTATTGTTTTTCAGGGACATATCACGGATCTGCATTTCTTCGGGAGCTCATCTGAGGAAAAGGATGATGTATTTGAGCAGAAATGGGATGAATGCTGGATTGAAGAGACTCTTACTTTGGATTCTGATTTTAATCTAAACGAATTAGCTTGTAGGCTTCATAACATGTTTTGCCCCAATACTGGTGGTATAGAGTTAATTCCTGCTCAAGAAACCCTATTATATCAGACACAGCAGAGAGTAACCGGAGAGGTGGGAAATATAGGCATGCCTGAACCGATTAAGAAGCTTAGTGGATGTCCATTTGTAATTCTTCAAAGCTGTCATTCTCTTGAAGAACCGCGTGCGAACTGGATCATCCGGAAGGGAGGGATCGGCCTTCTCGGAAGTACCACCAATATCCACAGTGCTTCAGGAAGCGCATTTGTGAAGGCCTTCTGCGACAGCCTGCTGTATCGGGGTTCAACTGCAGGAGAGGCTTTGAGAGACGCACGTAACTACTTCATGTGCCTTGACCGGCTCAGAGAGCAAAGAGGGCACAAGGAATTGGCCAAGATGAAGCGGGTCGCCATGAGTTTCAGATTGTGGGGTGACCCGGAACAGAGGATCCTGCCTGTAATGAATGGCAAACCCCTTATTGCTGTTTTGTCAGCCGAATTGAGCGGGAAAAGGAAACTCAGAATTCAGACTCCTTTGAAAAAACTAAAGGAAGCAAAGACGGATAAATACGTTTTCAGATGTTTCCCCTCAGCCGAGGCTGGGGCTATTGTCACACGTCTGAAGGGAGTTCCATACAGAAAGATATATCCCATCTATTTCTTCAGGCTGCCGACTACAGACAGGTTCCTTGACCATGAATTCACTTCTATTGTCCGTCCCGCTGATACGGATATACGTTCAATATTCATAATGGATTCGCTCAAGCGGAGTTTTTATATTCTTTACTATCCAGCAAAGGAGGAGAAAAATGGTAAATACATACTTGAATTCAGAAAGTAAACTTCCGCATTTTGTATTAGCAACAGCATTTGTGCTGTTCCTGATTGCGACTGCAACAGCGGAAGAGAAAGGATCTCTCCTGAACCAGGGTATGCCAGGGCATATCAGGAAGGTTTTCGATTCAATAACCGGCAAGGACATCATCACTCATGCCCGAGTGCTCAGTGATCAGGCGTTCCGGGGCCGTGAAGCCGGTAAAGCAGGAGACCGAAATGCGGCACAGTATGTTGCAGATGAATTCCGAAAAGCCGGTTTGAATCCGGGAGGAAGTGCGGGGAGTTTTTTCCAGAGTTTCAAGATACGGGTGGGATATTCCATAACCGCTGAAATGAAGGCGTGGATAGGACAAAGCCTGATCGGGGAATTCAAACGCAGTGACGATTACATGCCGCTCAGACTGCCGGGGGGCAAAGCTGAAGTAAACGGGGAGTGCATCCTTGCAGGATACGGGATCAGTTCGCAGGTTCTCGGCTTCGATGAATACAAGGGGATCAATGCCAAGGGCAAGGTGGTCATAGTGTTTTCGGGTCTGCCCTGGTCCGGAGATAAAGCGGACCAACTTCAGCAGAAAACAGATATCAACAAACTTGCCACACTTGCATACAAGGCTCGCAATGCGGCGGATCACGGGGCAGCATGCATGTTTATCGTGGATAATCCCATAGGGTGGCGCAAGCAGCTTGCGGTCCCTGAAAGGATGCGCATACCGGATGCGGATCTGCTTCCCAACATACCTATTCCCGTCGTCCAGATCACAAGAGAGTATCTATCAAAGCTTTCCTCGATAAGCTTTCAGGAATTGCGTTCGCTCGCAAAGGATATTGCAGACGATAATTCAATACAATCAATGCAGTTGAAAGGCAGGAAGGTCCTACTGAAAGCCGCGATAAGCGGGCAGGCCCGTCTGGGAAGGAATATTATCGGAATTATGCCCGGCAGTGACCCATTGCTCAAAAAGGAGGCGGTCGTCATGGGGGCGCATTATGATCATCTCGGCGAGGGAGACAAGACAATATATTTTGGCGCGAATGATAATGCCGCTGGAGTAGGAGCATTGATTGTCCTGGCAAAAGCCTTTACAGAAATGAAGGTGCCTTTAAAACGGACAGTTGTACTTATAGCATTTGATGCTGAAGAGATCGGCAGGATGGGTTCAAAGCACTATATTTCACGGCCCTGTATCCCAATTGACAAAACGAACCTAATGATCAATATGGATATGATCGGTAAGAACGAACCAGACGGTATTAATGCTGTAGGAACCCGATCTTCTAAACAACTGCACAGGATCCATCAGGAATTGAACAGGTATGTCGGACTCAGGCTTACTCATCCAATGAGTTATCGTTTAGGGTTGTCAGACCATTCTCCTTTCTATTATGCAAAAGTTCCTATTCTGTATCTATTCGGTGGTCTTGACCCGGATTACAATTCCCCTGAAGATACATGGGATAAACTGATACCTGAGAAGGTTGAAAAAGTGGCCAGGCTGGCATTCCTTACAGCAATTGAAGCAGGTAATCTGAAAGAAGGGTTCAGATTTGAGAAAAAAGAAGATTTAGAATGGAAGGTTTTGGAGTAATTTCAATCATATATTGTCCGGAAATAACAGCATCATGACTGAAAACCGTATATCTTTTATTGTAGTTCTTATTCTTTTGGCAGCAACAAGTTTGGGTATTTTTGTGAGATTCAGAATGCAGGAGGAAACTGCCGGTCAGATACCTTCGTCTGTTTGGCGCATATTCTATCAAATAACATTTACTAAACTGAGATCCGGCAACCAGGTCAGGATTGCCTTGCCGGATACGATACCCGCAGGCCGTATTTCAAGGGAATCCATAGATTATTCCGGTCTCAGCATCAGCATACTTCGGAACAGGCGGACTAAATGCAGGGAGGTGGTCGCTGTTCCTGTGTGGAAGGATAGTACACTCAGTTTCAATGCGGAGTTTGACATACAAATTCCAAGACGAGGGATTAATGCACTATCTCCATTAAAAAGCCCACTTGACACTGAAGACAGGGCATTTTTTCTCAGGTCTGAAACTGATATTCAGATTGAGAATCAGAGTGTAATAGACATACTTGCCAAGCTTTCTGACACGGATAAAGCACAATCAGGTCTGATAAGTAATATCTTCGAATTTTGTGCTGAGGATATCAATCTGGATACAGAATGCAGTTATGGTGATGCACTGACCACCTTGTTGAACAAACGAGGAAATGGAAAAGGGAAAGCCAAGGCCATGGTTGCTCTTTGCAGGGCATCGCGCATTCCGGCTCGGGTAGTAACAGGTTTTGTCCTTGAAAAACGTTATGATTTCTCTCCTCATTTATGGGTTGGAGTATACACAAAAAAACAGTGGTTTTCATATGATCCTGAATATGGGTATTTTGCAAAAATCCCGGAAACCTATATTTCGGTTCGGAAAGATGGTGCTGCAATTGTTAAAACCGGAAAAAGCACCAAAGCAGGTATAGACAGCAGGTTCTCTGTGGAATTAAATCCCCATCGGTTGACGGCTGCAACACGAAAACATATTCTTGATATTTTTGATTTAACCCGTCTGTCAATGAGTATGCAGGAAACTCTGGTTATTATAATGCTCCTTGTAGTTGGAGCATTTGTTACGGCTGTATTCAGGAACATGATAGGGGTAAAGACATTCGGCACTTTTACGCCATCGCTCCTCGCTCTTAGCTTTGTATACAAAGATATCCTTACCGGTTTTATCGTTTTTAGTGTGGTTCTTCTGATCGGAGTTGCAGGGCGGATTACTTTGAGCCATCTTAGACTTCTTCTTGTTCCCCGACTTGGAGTAGTGCTGGGATTTGTAGTCATATGCCTTGTGTTGTCAGTTTCATTACTTGCATATCTTGGACTTACGCCGAGTGCACATGCTGTTCTATTGCCGACAGTGATTTTCACAATGCTTATAGAAAGATTTCACATCACCTGGGAAGAACAGAGCTTTAACAATGCTTTAAAAATCTTTTGCGGGACATTGGCTACTTCTGTAGTCTGCCTGGCAGTATTCAAAATCAGAAAAGTCTGGTGGGTTTTGTTGGAATATCCTGAACTTGTTTTGGCAGTGGTAGCGTTATTGATTCTTGTAGGACGGTATTCAGGATACCGTTTAACTGAACTGTTGCGATTTAAAAGTGCAATACCTGCAAAGGGTGAATAAATAATGGCCATAAATAACAGGTTTTGGGTATGGCCATGGGAAATGAAGCAGCACGGGTTGCTTGGAATCAATGCCCGCAATCTGAATATGTTGTTCAGACAGAATGATCGCAGTCGCTATCCGATGGTTGATAATAAAGTCCTGACAAAGGAAATTTGCAGAAGATATGGTATCCGCACCCCGGAAACGTATGCCGTAATCAGCAGATACGGTGATATCAAGAATATCAGGGAATGTCTAAAACCATATTCTGAAGCAGTAATAAAACCTGCTCACGGGTCAGGAGGTGAAGGAATCCTTTTATTAAAATCTTTGTGCTCTGAAAAGGCTAAAACCCCTGATGGCAGTTTTTTATCTGAAGTCGATATTCGATATCATATCTCAGGAATTCTTTCAGGTCTTTATTCGCTTGGAGGGCAGACTGATTCAGCGATAATTGAACAATACATCAATCTTCATCCTGTATTCAGCCGGATAATTGGTATCGGAATGCCTGATATTAGAATTATTACTTTCAAGTGCAGACCTGTAATGTCTATGCTGCGCCTTCCGACACAGACTTCAAAAGGCAAGGCAAACCTTCACCAGGGAGGTGTGGGGGTAGGTGTGAATATTGAAGACGGTATAACGACCCATGCGATCCATAACGGTCAGATAATCTCTTGTCATCCAGATACTGGAGTCGTTATGAAAAATATTAAAATCCCATTCTGGGATGATATTCTTGATATTGCTATACGGTTCAGCAAAGCGGTTGAAATGGGGTATATTGGGGTTGACATTGTAATTGAGGCAGTAAACGGGCCTGTAGTGCTGGAAGCAAATGCGCGGCCGGGTCTTTCGATTCAACTTGCCAACCGATTCGGACTACTGACAGGGATTCACGATTGTGATGAATATGGACATACTGATAATCAGGACACGCTCGCTTAATGGAAAAGACTGAAATTCTGAAAAATTCAAAGCGGCACTGTTTTTTTATGGGTGTGGACGACAGCGGCGCCCAGCTCTGCAAAGCCAATATGGTCTATGGGATGGCCAAGATCCACTGCCTGCAGCGGGAGCTGGGCTTTGAATCAAACGCCACATTCATTTCAACGCCCAATATGACCATCACCCGCAATGCGAGTCTGTGGAAGAGCGGGTTCGGGTATGGCGGCAAGATCAGCTGGGGGGACGGTGATAGGGAGCTTGTCATTCTTGATATAAGGTCCAATGGCTGCGGCATGCTCGTGGGCGGCTTGACTGCTCTTCCGGAAATCGAGACAATGATCCGAAGAATGTATGAAATGGACAAGAAGGATACGGATCTCGACGGTATCAAACTCATCTGGAATTTCCACAAGAGCAACCATTTCATAGACGTTTACGAAATCAAACCGGTGGAAAAGGCAGCCCTTGATTTGCCCCCGTACGGTTTCATCATGCACGCGTCTTCTGACGAATTCAAAGGCGATAATGAAATGGGTTTCGGTCTCTATCTGGATAACAGCAACAAACTGAAAGAAATGGCTGAACGTATTAATACACCATTCGGCGGGTTGCATTTTCTTACCGGGAGTAATGCCACGGCATTCTATGAACGATACAAGTATGTGGATGAATTCACCAGAAGGAAAAGGAGGATGGCCGCGGGATTGCTCTTCGGCGAATTCAAGGAGATATCCAACCAGACCCATCAGGGATTGATAAGCATGAACGAGATGGTGCTCGGCTGTCATCACATCAACAGAGAAGACACGCTCTTTCCCATAGCACTGAGAGCCGATCTGCCTGCTTATCTGGTCAAAGGCATTCCGAACATCAGCCCGGACAACATCGAGATATTAGGTTTTGCGAAAAGGGCGCGAAAACTCGGACTCTACAAGAGGCTGCGAAAGGCAAATGTTATCCCACACGGAGGAGGCTTTGTGTTCCCGGATGTGCTCATGGTCAACAAGGTCACTGAACTGAACGGGAATCGGTATTTCGAGGTTGAAATGCTGAACGACAGGGGCAAAAAAGTCATATCAGAAATGCAGGATCTTCCCTATGACTACCGCGGCCGTAAAGTGGTGCTCCGGGCCATGGAAATCGGCACTATTGAGATTGTTGCCAAATTAATTCCTAAGTATGCGCTTAAAATTTAAAAGTCCAATATAATGATATATGCAGACTTGTCATGAAGGAATTCGAACGTGAAAGAGACAATTTATGTTGGCAACTTGCCTCGTGACATTTCAGATCAGGATATTGGAGAGCTGTTTGAAAATTTCGGCAAGGTTCTATCAGCAAAACTTGTGAGGTATTGGGACACAGGAGAATCAAGAAGGTTCGGCTTTGTCGTAATGTATGAAGAAGAAGTTGAAATAGCAATTAAGAGTTTAAACAACATGGATATAGGAAGGAAAAGGCTAAAGTTGGATATTGCTAAGAAGGAAAAGGAAGAAGATAAAGGTTAGGGAATCAAATAATGAATTGGAACTTGAAAGACGACGATGACTAAGCTGGTTCTTGTAAGACACGGAGAAAGTGTCTGGAACAGGGATAACATCTTCACGGGCTGGACCGATGTTGACCTGTCATGCAAAGGCACCTCTGAAGCTGAGGAAGCAGGACAACTGCTGGCTGATAATGAATA
>Ga0272442_10011878_pt1 | contig 10578 bp, 10 predicted proteins | sample SSMForm2O_FD_200262 | JGI IMG/M metagenome (GOLD analysis project Ga0272442, IMG submission 200262) | Marine sediment archaeal communities from Little Sippewissett salt marsh, Falmouth, MA, United States - SSM-Form-2O | ecosystem: Environmental > Aquatic > Marine > Wetlands > Sediment ... | reverse complement strand
ACGATCCGACAGATCGATCACCCTATTCGACTACCATCGGCTCCTGTCACAAACCGGCTGGCAGACAACCCACCGGATCGAGTGTCCCCTCTCCACGGAACGCCTGACGGGAAACGAGGTGCAGAAGATGCAGGACAGACGCATCCTCGGAACAGTGGGAAGGACCCTCCTCATCGCACAGAGAGTGTGATGAAAGAGAATAGAGTCGCGCAGAGTACTGATGTAAAAATATCCGTTATGTGAAACGTATCAGGGATACCTCCGGTGTAATGCCTGGAATATGTTTCAGATGAGATCGTAATGCGCGGGATTGCACACAATAACTTTTAAATAATATATCTGTCGGTACTGTATGGTTCATAGATATCAATATATTGGTACTATAAGTTGCAATTTCAGCACATATATAAACTTTCCCTTGATATTAGTTTAAAAATGTGGTTCTTTAGGTACCATGAATGCAGAAAGAAAGACAAAAATAAACCGTCTTATCAGTCAATGGCCGAAGGGTACGGTCGGCGTTACCTCCTATCTCACGTCTCTGGGTTTCAGTTATGAGCTCCTGAGGAGGTACAGGGAGAATGGCTGGGTGGATAAATTCGGGAGAAGCGCCTATATTCTTTCGGGAGATACTATAGACTGGCTGGGCGCCCTTTATACACTCCAGACGCAGCTTGCACTCCCCGTCCATGTCGGGGGAAAAACAGCCCTTGAACTGAAGGGATATGCCCATTACCTGCGGGCGAAGCAGTATAAGGTTTTCCTCTACGGTCAGCGAGGGCTGATAGTACCTGTCTGGTTTGAGGGAAATCGTTTCAACGTGCAGTGTGTGGTGACGCGAACGAATCTCTTCCCCGCGGACAGCCGGCCGGGATTTACTGAATTCCAGGAACGCGACTATGCGGTCAGAATAGCGGCACCGGAACGCGCGGCCATGGAGATGCTTCATCTGGTACCCGGAGAGGTCGGATTCGACGAAGCCCAATTGATCATGGAGAATCTGAGTACCCTTCGTCCCGCAGTTGTTCAGGGATTGTTGACGGAGTGCCGGTCGGTAAAGGTAAAAAGGCTGTTTCTTTATATGGCAGAGAAACAAGAGCATCCCTGGTTGTCGAAGCTGGATATATCGAAAATCGATCGCGGGAAAGGGAAGAGGATGATCGTGCCGAATGGCCGGTATGACGCAAAATATCAGATAACGGTCCCTGTTGATCGTGAAGGAACACCGGCATGATCGATTCTATATACTTCAAACAGGTCGAATTACTTCTTCGAATCATTCCGTTCATCGACAGGGAAACCGTATTCGCCCTCAAGGGCGGAACGGCTATCAATTTCTTTTCCCGTGATCTCCCGCGCATCTCCGTCGATATCGACCTTGTCTATCTTCCTGTTGGTGAAAGGAATTTGTCCCTTGGTGAGATAAGTGCCGCTCTTGCACGGATATCTCAGGAAATCGAGAAAAGGATTCCCGAAACGAAGGTCATTCCCCGAACAGCAAAACAGACCAGCTATGTCATCGGATTGTTTGTTCGGCGGCAGCAAACGGCTGTTAAGATCGAAGTGAATTCGGTCATACGCGGGTCCGTTTATCTACCTGTAAGAAAGGTTATCTCCCCGAAAGTAGTCGATCTCTTTGAGATTTCAGTGGAGTGTCAAACCCTGTCAGAACACGAGTTATATGCGGGTAAAATATGTGCTGCCCTGGATCGACAGCATCCACGGGACCTGTTCGATATCATGATGCTTTTCAAATATGGTACCTTCAACGACGCCATTCGAAAGGCATTTGTCGTGTATCTGATCAGTCACGATCGGCCCATGGTGGAAGTTCTTAATCCAGGATTTACCGATATCCGGTCTGCCTTTGAATCCGAATTTCAAGGCATGACGATGGAAGAGGTCACCTGTGAGGACCTGCAAAAGACCAGGGAAGAACTGGTTTCCATGATAGCAGGGAAACTGACCATGGAGGAAAAACTATTCATTGTCTCCGTCAAAGAAGGAGTGCCTCAGTGGGACCTGATAGGAATTGATGGTGTTGAAAACCTTCCTGCCGTCGAATGGAAGCTCTTGAATATACGTCAAATGAACCCGTCAAAACATGCGAAGGCGGTTCGTAAATTGAAGGATTATCTGGGAGTATAGACTCTCGAATTTATCCGCAGGAGCTTATCACCGACGGTATCGATGGCTTTGTGAAAAACTAGGGACATCATTTTACATCACTCTCCAGAATTCCGGGGACACAAAACTAAAATATTTCTGAGCAAAGAAACTATAAAATCTTAAACATAACGTAACATACTATTATAAATAGAGAATACTGAATATGTTATGTATAGGTAGGTGAACTGCAGTTCAGACTGATTGGCAATGTCTTCCTTAAGCCGTTATTTTTCTTCACCGGCAACAATAGCGCATTTCAGACGATAATTACTGGTCGTCGATGTTATGTATTGGCAAGATATCTGCACTTTTAGATTTAAGGCAATTAGTACAGATATGGTTGTAATATCTTGGTAGTCTTACATCTTTATAACTCCTCTTTATAACTCCTTGACTTTTTATGTTAAGGGAGTATTATCAACACTCAAACATGTTTTTTTGAAATTAAAATGTATCAGTGACCTTAATTCTTTATCGTAAAAAAGAGAAGGCATCATGGACTGACTGTAAAAAGGCCCCCGATTCTTAAAAAAAGAGTGCGGGGTTTTTTGTTTTGTGTGTCTGAGGGTATAGCGGGGGTTTTATCCGGATACGGATAAATAATAGTTATAATTTGAGGGGGAAATGATATCATATTTTATTACTTTTATTTTAGGTGCCTTTACCGGGGCTGCTGGAAAATATCTGGCCGATAAGTATACTGATAAGCGGCGAGACAATGAGAGAGATAAAGGAACCCGTAAAAAATATCTAAGCATAGCGCAAATGATGCCAAACCTTATCGAAGAAATTCAAGAAGACTTATCGAAGGCTGAATTCACGGTAATACGTGAATTTTTTATACTTCCGAGCAATCGTGTTGCGTTTAATTCTGGCGGGGAAAGGTATCTATTTTATTTTGAGGACCAACACGATAATTTAAAACATAAAATAAAATTGCTCGAAAATCAAGGATTTGTATATGACGTTACACATACAAATACTCCCAAATATCGAATGACAGAAGAATTTGTTGATTGCGTTACTAAGTCAAAAATCAAATCGGGAAAGGTAAAATTATAACAACATCTTTGAGAGGGACGCTCATTACGCTACGCTGCATTTGCGCTCCTCAAGATAGACGTTTGCTATTCCAATAATTTGTCACAAATTCCTAGCAAAGAGGAGGTAAAAATAAATTATGGCTAACTATGCATATGCTATTGGTACTGATCTTGAAGCAATTGAAATCCCCTTAGATCAACTATATCTTGATCCAAACAATCCTAGATTTGTTGGAAGCAATTGGAAAGACATTCCAGAATCTGATATTTTCAGTGATACCATCCAAGATAATACTCAAAGGCGCCTCAAAAACAAGTTTGACATAGAAAGATTGCGTTCGAATATGGAGATAAATGGATATTTGCCAATCGATAGGGTCATAGTAAGAAAACTTAAGGACAAAGCTTATTTGGTATTAGAGGGCAACAGACGAATATGTGCAGCCAAGGAACTCAAGCGAATTGCAGCTCGTGATGATACCATCCCAGAAGATATTTCCAATAGCGTGGCTATTATCCCTTGTTTGGAATATACGGGTGATGACGCCATGGCTGCTTGGACATTTCAGGGACTTCGTCATATCTCAGGCATAAATGATTGGCCAGCATTCAACAAAGCGAAACTCCTTGTGACACAAATGGAAGATGAAAAACTGACTCTTACTGAAGTAGGAAAACGATTTGGACTAACTGCCTTTGGAGCTGGACAATGGGTCCGTGGTTACCATGCATTCATTCAAGCATCGGAAGAATCGGACTATTCTCAGGAGATGGATGAAAAGTCGTACCCATTTTTCCAAGAGTTATTTGGGAAAAGCAGTATACCCATTAGAGAGTGGCTAAATTGGGATGACGAATCCTATCAATTCACAAACACACTGAGACTTAATGAGCTAGTAGGGTGGTTGTACCCAAAACCAGACGATCCTGAAGTTAATGGAATTCTTGGTATTTGGGAGGATCGAAGATTAAGGGTTAGAGATGATTTACGTCGGCTCTCATATATTTTGAGAAACAATAAAGATGCCTTCGAGGATTTTAGACGCGGCGATCTAGAAATTGAATCAGCCTATGCAAAGGTGCTTTCTCAGCAATATGAACAAACAATTGATCGTGAAGAAGAAGTTTTTAACTCCATCGAAACTTGCAACAATTCTCTTGAAAATCTACCGTTCAAAATGCTGAGAAACCAAGACACCAAGTTGAAACTACTTGATCAGTTGGGGAATCTCAAGGCTGCTATTGCTGCAATTGAAGAAGCTTCAAAGTGACCATCCTATGGGCAAACCTAGTAAGCGAGAAAAAGTTCTGAACTGGTTTCTGCAGAATAATTTCCCATCTGGAATCATAAGCTTCGATGACCTCGTAGTAGCCGCGGCTCGAATGTCACTTGGTGTTGGCTATTCTGAAGCGGAGAAATATGCAAACAGAAACGTAAATTCTCTATGGGCTAATTTTGTCTCAATGCTTAGGAAAGAAAGCAAACTTGGTATAAATCCGATCGCACATATCGTTGATGAAGAAACTCATAAAATTGAGAGTTATTTTTCCAAGTTAAGTCGCTTTCGAAATAAACGAGCAATTAGGTTATCTTGTCGCCTTGCGATGCGTCCTGCCATCTACAACAAAATAGAATCTTTAAATGATCGTGAATATGAAGCTCTATGTTGCTTAGCATGTAATAAACTAGGGGCATCAAATATTCATCTTACACCAAGAGGAAACGAAGGTGGTATTGATTTCCTAGCCTTAATTGAACGTCCACGCATTTTCCCTAAATGTTCGGGATTAACCAGATTTCGTATTGTTGGACAAGCAAAAAAACATAGTGATCCAGTTCAAGTGGGACATATTCGTGATTTTAGCGATACACTTGAAGATACTCGGCGCCATTCACCTCAAGTCTTGGGACATCTTCCTGCCTGGTTCAAGGAAAGTAGCACCCCTATTATTGGATGGATGGTTGGACATAGAGGATTCCAAGGTGGTGGTGAATCCAAAGCTAGGATGAATGGCATCATGCTTTTTGACAGTCGAGTTCTAACGGAAATAATTGTATTATCTTCCGACATTGGCTCTACAGAGTGTGATGAGATAGTTGCACAGAGAATGGCTTCATCATGCCGCGAGATCCTTAAAAATAGCTAACAAATCATTCCAGACGACCACCAGGGGCGGTAGCCCTTGAGTCTGGCTTTGTATCCCGACAGCTAAATTGTTTAAGTCCCGGCGGCACACTTCTAAAGCTATCTCTGTTTTTCATTGCTTTTCTTTATATTATAGTAATCTGCAAATTGAACAGGTGCCGCCGTGTGTCATTCGGCTTTTGCCTGGCGTCTTCTGAATTCAGTCGTTCCATCTTTCTTACATAAAAGTTTTGATAGCGTTCGAATATCGTAACTGAATCACAAGTTTGCAAAGTTCGGATATCTGATAAGTAGCAGAACTACCCCAACAACTCATTTTGTGAAGAGTACAAGCGGAAATCAATGATTTTTCCCTGAAACGATCTTGAGGACTCGTATGAGATAATGTTACCGTTTTTCCCATGGCGTAATGACATCGTCCAGTCAATAGTCAACGACTGACCCCACTCTACCCACTCAGTTTCATTCCCATTGACAACAGTCTAAAGACACTATAGAATTGACGCATCAATACTCGCACTATCTGTCTCCGGGAAGGCACTATATGCTCAAAACGGATGTGATCATCATCGGTGGCGGCTCCACGGGCTGCGGTATCGCACGTGATCTTGCCCTGCGGGAAATACCCCACTGCCTCATCGAACGATACGACTTTGCCTCGGGCGCAACCGGCGCCTGTCACGGCCTCCTCCACAGCGGCGGCAGATATGCCGTCAATGATCCCGAGGCGGCGGCGGAGTGTATCTCCGAAAACATGATCCTCCGGAAGATCGGCGAAAAGTGCGTCGAGCCGACGGGAGGATTGTTCGTGCGCCTTCCCGGTGATTCAAAACGTTACCGCGACAGCTTCCTCAAACGCTGCGCCGCCACGGGGATTGCCACGGAGGTCCTGTCTCCCAGCAGGGCCCTCGACCTCGTACCCAACCTCAACCCCGCCCTTGAAGAGGCGATAACGGTCCCCGATTGTTCCATCGACCCCTTCCGGCTGTGCATGCTCAATGTCACCTCATCTGAAAAGCGGTGTGGTGAAATACTGACCCATCATCAGTTAATCGAAATAATCAAGGAACATGGCCGGTGTGTCGGTGTCAGGGCGCGGGAACAGGCCACGGGTGCAATAAAGGAAATCCGCGGGAAGATTATCATCAATGCCGGCGGCGCCTGGAGTGACCGGATAGCGTCGCTGGCGGGAAACAGTGTCCCCCTGAGCCTCTCCAAAGGGAGTCTCATTATTGCCAACCACCGCCTCACCAACATGGTATTGAACCGCCTGCGGCCCGCATCCGACGGTGACCTCCTCGTGCCCAATGAGGCGGTGTGCCTCTCGGGGACGACATCACTGACCGTAGAAAATCCCGATGACCTGGAGGTACACCCCGTTGAGGTGGACATCCTCACAAAGGAAGCGACGGCCATGGTCCCCGAATTCGGCGACACCCGTCTCATCAGGACCTACTCGGGCGTCCGCCCCCTCCTTTCCTCCGAATCCGACGACGGCAGAAAGATATCGAGGGGGTTCAAAATTATCGATCACCGTGACGGCATGCTCAGTATCGTGGGCGGCAAACTCACCACCTACCGGCTCATGGCGGAAAAGATGACAGACACCGTCACGGATATCTTCGGCCTCAAGACCCGCTGCACGACGGCGGACCTTCCCCTTGAGGGGCAGGAGGAACTGAGCGGCTATCCGCTGTCGAAACGCCTCAGAGACATCAGTGATATCATCTGCGAGTGCGAGCTCGTAAACCGCCACGACGTGGAACGGGTGGCCCAGAAGGTGGGAACGAGGCACATCGGTGACATACAGCACCGGACACGGCTCGGCATGGGTCCCTGCCAGGGAGGGTTCTGTACCTACCGGGCACTGGGAATCATGCAGGAAACGGGCAAGCTGACGCCCCGTGAATCGACGGATATGCTCAGGGAATTTCTGCAGCGGCGATTCAAGGGGATCAAACCGGCCCTCTGGGGTGATCAGTTGCGCGAGGAACAGCTCGTAGAGAGTATCTACCTGGGCATACTGGCCATGGAGCAGGAACGATGAACCGGGACACCTATGATACCGTCGTCATCGGCGGCGGCATGTCGGGATTGACGGCCGCCCTGACACTGGCCGACAGGGGGAAACGGGTTGCCGTGGTCTCCCGCGGTGATCCCGCATGCTGTCTCTCCACGGGATGTATCGATGTCCTCGCCCATGAAAGCGATCCCCTGGCGGGGATTGCGTCGCTTCCCGACACCCATCCCTACCGCCTCGCCGGTGACAGGGTCTGCAGGGAATCGTTGGCATGGTTCATGGACATCATGCGTGACACGGCCTTTCCCTACTGTGGAGACGCCACCACCAACCGGGCAATCCTGACACCGCTGGGAACCCGGAAGATTACCTGTCTCGTTCCGCAGACGATGGAATGGTCCGACTGTGATGTCAATGACTATCTCCACATTATATCATTCAATAATATCAAGGACTTTTATCCGGGATACATTACGTCCCGGTACAGAAATTCGGGACGCAGCATATTCAACGCCGGGGTGGCCTCCACGGCGGCCATTGCCGAACGGTTCGAGGAGGAGGCATTCCGGGGTGAATTCATCGCCTGGCTGAAAGGTCAACAGATCCCCGAGGGGAAGATAGCCCTCCCCGCCGTCCTGGGGACACGGTCCACGGGCAGGATATATGAAGAGATTTCACGGGAGCTGTCGCGACCGATCTTCGAGATCCCCACCCTGCCCCCGTCGATACCGGGACTGCGGCTCTTCCGGACACTGAAGAACACCTTCCTGGAGCGGGGGGGTGCCATCTACTGGGGAAAAGACATCTCCAGCGTGGAACGACTGGGGCATCAGCTGGAGGCCGTCACGCTCAGCAACCAGGGCCGGGCAACCCGCGTGCAGGGGAAGGCCTTCATCCTGGCCACGGGGTCCTTCGTCAGCGGTGGCCTCTATGCGACCATGGATGCCATCGAGGAACGCGTCTTCGGTCTTGCCGTGCACATTCCCGGGGACCGGGAAGAGTGGTTCGCAGACGATTTCTTCACCACCGGTCATGCCGTGGAACGTGCAGGCGTGGCGGTGGACAGCTCCTTCCGCCCCGTCGACTCACCCTATGAAAATCTCTTTGTCTGCGGCGCTATCCTGGCATTTTCAGAGGTCATGAAATACGGGTGCGGTCACGGCATGGCCGTCGCCACGGGTGTCGCGGCGGCCGAGAAGTGTGAGGAATATATCCGGTGAACTACGATTTCCAGCACTGCATACGATGCACTATCTGCGTGGAGAACTGTCCCGTCTTCAAGGTCAATCCGGCCTTCCCCGGTCCCAAGCAGGCGGGACCCGACTCGGAACGATTCCGCGTCGACGAAGACTTCACCAGGGATGAGTGGATCCGGCTCTGCAGCCAGTGCAAGCGATGCGAGGTGGCCTGTCCCTACGGCGTCAATCCCGCCGAGATCATCCTCCGTGAACAGCTCACCTATGGTGCGAGACACTTCCGGTCCCTGCCCTACCGGATGTTTGCCCACATCAATTTCCTGGGATCCCTCAGTTCCCTGGCCGCACCGGTGGTCAATGGGCTTTCCTCGATCCGGTTCCTCAGGAGACTGATGGGCATCCTGGGCATATCCACCGATATACCCTTCCCCCGCTTCCAGTTTCGCAGCCTCCGCACCAGCTGGCGATGGAAGGGAAAGAGGAAGAGCCGGCGACGAGTGGTCTTCTTCCACGGCTGTTTCCTCAACTACAACCGGCCCGACATCGGACGGGGCATCCGCAACCTGCTGGCCTCCATGGGGCTCCGGGTGGTCATACCCAGCCAGGTCTGCTGCGGCCTCCCCGCACTGGGGAACGGAGACAGGGAGGGGGCACTGAAATATGCACGGAAAAATGCCCGCATGCTGGTGAAATACATCGACAGGGGATACGATATCATCTACTCCTGCACGTCCTGCGGCCTGTCGCTGACACAGGATTACCCCGGTATTCTCGAACTGCCGGAGGGGAAAAAGATAGCCGAGAACACCTACAATGTCCATGAGTACATCATAAAACTCATGGAAGAGGACGACATGGAACTGGTCTTCAGACCACTGCACAAGAAGATTGCCTATTTCATTCCCTGCCACCTGCGGGCCCTCGACATCGGACACCCCGCCGCCCGGCTCTTCGAGCAGATTCCCGGTCTGCAGTGCCGTATCATCGACGATCACTGCTGCGGATTATCGGGCAGCTATGGCTATAAAAGCAAGAACAGCGCCACGGCCCGGCGTCTGGGTGAGATATCGGCCGCCGCCATCAGGGAGGGCAGTCCCGACATGCTGGTCGCCGATTGCGGTGCCTGCCGTACACAACTGGAACACGCGGCGTCGCTTCCCGCCTTTGATCCCGCCGAAATTATCATGGATTGTCTGAAGAGTGCCCGGATCTCGTCGCACAGTGACTGGAATTCGTAATATAGTGGAAGGTTGAAGGCTGAAGTTCATTTATGCCGCAATGTTCGAATCAAGCCATTCAGCACCTTCTCTGCCTCGACGATCTTCGGTTCAATCATGGATGATTCCTGATTGTGCAGGAAGCCTAACCGTTTTGACAAAGATAGCTGATAGTGAAGTTCCCTCAATGATCCGAAAGCAATATTGAGGAATCGAAGGTAATCTGCCTGGCTGTCGCGTGCACAACCTTCCACAATGTTTGAAGGAACCGAAACCGCTGCTCGCCGTATTTGAGCAGTCAGTCCATACAACTCTTCTCTCGGAAAGCCTGCTGTCACAGGATAAGTTAATACAGCTACCTCGTCGGCCAACTCAAATGCCCGAAGTTTTGTGTGATCGCGCATGATATGTCCCTCAAATCACCCCACGGACATTTCCGACATAAAACCTTCAGCCTTCAGTCTTCAGCCTTCAGTCTTCAGCCTTCAGCCTATCCTCCTGTTTTACCTACTTCTCCCGCTCGACGAGCCCCTTCACGAACCATCGCTGCATGAAGAGGACCACCAGTATGGGGGGCAGCATGACGATGAGGGCCGCCGCCAGTGCCACATTCCAGTAGGGGAGATCATCGGCTGCCGGGATGAGGTGCTGCAGGCCGATGACGGCCGTCATCATCTTGGGGTTGGTCGTAATCAGCAACGGCCAGAGATACTGGTTCCACCCGTAGACAAACTCAATCACGACGAGGGCCGCAATATTCGTCTTTGACAGGGGGAAGAGTATCTT
>Ga0272442_10011877_pt1 | contig 10578 bp, 11 predicted proteins | sample SSMForm2O_FD_200262 | JGI IMG/M metagenome (GOLD analysis project Ga0272442, IMG submission 200262) | Marine sediment archaeal communities from Little Sippewissett salt marsh, Falmouth, MA, United States - SSM-Form-2O | ecosystem: Environmental > Aquatic > Marine > Wetlands > Sediment ... | reverse complement strand
CACGAGCACGGCCCCGCGGGGATTCCGGCGAACTGTTCCCACCCTCGACATGTTTCTACTCCTGCGGGAGACAACCCAGGGGTCCGCCTCGTGTGAGATTCGTACTGCTCATACAAAGCATAAGAACGAAGAGATATGCCTGCAAGAGTGCCATCGATATCCCTTGTATTTGGCCGATCCGGACAGAGTCCAATACGGCAGGTATGGCGTATACGGCTCCGCTCCACCAGTGGATGCGTGCCGAGGGATAGGGGTCCAGAATCCGGGCTATCTTCGCTGGCTCGGACCTATGTTTCGGCGATTCTTAGAGGGTGCCTGTCGAGGCTGTCCAACTGGGCGATGGCGGTACCCGGATGCTCGGCCGTTGTCGCAATCGCGGTTGAGAGAAGGGAGGGCTGACGCCCGGCTGATTCGATTGGGGGCTCGCGGTTTGGCGGCAGGGGCGTTTTCATTGTCGCTGTGGCGGTTTCTGGGGGCTGATGCGCATTGTGGATTGCCGCCGGTACGGGTCAGGAAGGCTCTTTTTCTGGCATGGTTCAGACTCGCGAGAGCCCAGGGCAACACTTGGATGACGCGCAGTGTTCGCTGGGTCTTTCATAAACCCTTTCTTAGCAAGTGGTTATGAACCTCCGGGTGCGCTGTTGCGCAGCGAAAAGTGTTACCCTACTTTGAACCGCGCCCTTTTTCTCAGAATCGGGAAGAATTCTATTGACAGCATGGAAAGAGTCCAATATCATGTGGTTTAGGTGGATTTTGCAAGCGTTAGGATGGTGTGCAACGGCGTGGCTATGACGAGGTGGAGAGAATGGACGTGAGAGTGGTGGTGAGGGCTCCCGGGAAAGCGACAAGTGTGATGGGTAGCAAGTGTATCATGACGGTTGCCATCGTGGCACTAGTTGCCGCCATGGGCAGTTCCGCTTCGGCTGACCTCTGGAACGGTGTTGAGTACGACTTTGTTGACGTGATCGACACGTGGGGTTTCCGAGGTCGGGATGTTGTGAGCATTACCCAGAACAGGCCGGTGAGCTACGAACACGATATCACCGGGTATGACGTCCCGGATCATTTCTGGGTCACGGAGGCTTGGTTGGGTCTTGAGTTCACGAACGACGGAGGGGATGGGCACGGTTCCTTCTGGGTGTTCGAATGGGATCGCCGGGAATTCGTGAGCGTGGGGTATCAAGATGGTACGTGGACCGAGATCGGAGAAGTCGATAACGGTCAGTATGATCTTCTTGTGGATATCGATTGGCTCAACGATGACGGCGTCTTGGACGTGACGCTCAACGTCTCGAATCCGTTGGGGACGGCAGCCGCCGAGTTGGATCGTTCGGTTCTGTATGGTAACTTGGTGGGGCATACTCCGGCTCCCGCTGCCGTGCTGCTGGGTCTGCTCGGCTTGGGGACGGCGGGTCTGAAGCTGCGTAGATGGTGCTGAAACGGGCCGGACGTCGTACTCTCACAAATGGCGGATCTTCTGGGGGCTCTCCGCGCGGGGGGTTAGATTCACCTTTGTCTGACGTGGGTGATTTCGAGGCGTTGGGGGTCGAATTGGCGCCTGCGTTGATGTGGCAAGGGGACATCCTGGACAACTTGCCTCTGCGTGACCCTTGGATTGATTCTCGCTGACGTGCTGGCAATACGGAGGCACGCCCTACCTGCCCTATGGCCGTATTTCATCGCCGTGACATGTAGCCTTTCGGTGATGGAATGGCGGCAGCCCGTCAGTCGTTCGACAATGCAGATGATCCTGCCCGGGTTTCCTTCGTCCTCTACCTCGATGATTCTGCGGAGACCTCCGTGGTCTTTCTCGTGGTCGCAACATCCATGCCTATCAAGAGGCCATCGGTCCACCCCAAATTAGCTCAAATGTCACGGATCGGGTTAAACCTGGCCACCGATGATCGGGTGAGAACCAGCCAGTGTCCTTTGCCAGTTCGTACACGTTCTGCCTTCGCGACGCACGTGAGTTCGCGGGAATTCCAACTCTCGATTCACGATGGGCGCAGGGCTGGGTCGCTCGGATCGGCGGCGGGGCGAGAACAGGCCCTACGCGAGCTCGTCGGAGCGTGGCTGCCACCGCCGTCGGTGGCAGTGACGCTGACCGAGTAGGCCCTTGCACTACCTGTTGCGGACCGTTCCGCGCGAAGCGTCAGGCAAATAGTACCGCTCACTCGGTGGATCGATTCCGTGTAGCCATCCGACTCCATCCTACCGTTCCTCCGGAATCTCTGGGCCCGCTGCCATGTCCAGCCGCCGTCAGGGTAGGGAGACCACCGTTTTCCTCCGTATTTGCCCAGACCGTGAGCCGCCGGCCTCAAGTTACCGCGATTCGTGCCGATAAGGGAGATTAGAAGGGAAGGAGTAGAGCCCCTCAACGTCCCGAAGAAGAGACCAAGGAAGAGAAAAGGTCCCCAGGGGCTCTGCGCCTGCGAATCTGCGATGAGTCTGGGCGAGGTTGTAGCCTACTCTTTGGCACTGTACTTCCCCAGCAGATCCCGTTCTGCCGGATCGTCCTTCAGTTCGCCACTTGTGAAGGTTTCTCCTGGGGCAACCGCTCGAATGGCGGCCAGCAATTCGTGATAGTCACAGTCTTTGAGCAGGTAGCTGGAGGCCCCAGCTTTGAAGGCCTCTGCCATGGACCGACGGCTGGCATGCGTAGAGAAGGCGATAATCTTGACCTGGGGCTGCTCTTGGTGGATCTGTTCTGTTGCCTGTATGCCGTTGAAAACGGGTATGCCCACATCCATCAGAACGACGTCTGGTTCCACTTGCCGGCACAGACCGATTACGGCGTAGGCATCGGCGGTCTGCCCGACGACTGCCATATCCTCCTGATCATGGATAAGTCTACTCACTCCTTTGAGAATAGCGGCATGGTTGTCAGCGAGCAGGACTCGAATGCTCATCCAGTTGTACTCCTGTTCATCCTCCTGAGGCCCGCCAAATCGGCGAACCTTGGCATGATGCTACTTCACTATGGTGCGCACCAAGGATAGAGATGTGCAACCGCAACCCATATAGGGTTTTCCCTTAATGCGCAGGGCCCCGAGGGCGTTCGGACAAGTCCCACCAAAGTGGCCCCGCATGGTGCCTCGCGGGCCCCTGCGCCAAATTGGCATTAACGGAGGAGCCGCCATGAGGGCCCTTATGGACTCATGCCGTATCACAGCTCTGGGGAGGTGAGGCCTTCATGGATGGCATATTTCGTCAGCAGGGCAACACTGTGAATATCGAGCTTCTTAACGATGCGCAGGCGATGCGCCTCGACCGTTTTGGGACTGATGAACAAGCGCGCCGCGATTTGTTTGGTGTTGTTGCCTTCGGATATGAGTTGTAGAATCTCGCGTTCCCGGGGCGTGAGGACGGAGAACGCGTTGTCCTTGTTCTCTGCCGCATCGTGGACGTAATCCTCCGTTACGACCCGGCCGATGGAAGGGCTGATGTATGTCTGGCCCTGGGCAATCAGGCGGATTGTCTGGACCAGCTCGTCGAATTCACAGTCCTTGAGCAGGTACCCGGAAGCCCCTGCGCGGAACATCTCTCGTACGTACCGTTTCGCCGAATGCATCGACAGGCCGACCACGTGTGTGTCGGGCGATGTGCGGAGGATCTCCCGCGTCGCATCGATTCCGTTCAGGCCGGGCATGCTTATGTCCATGACAATGACGTCGGGAGCCAACTCGCGGGCAAGTTCCACGGCGGCATGCCCGTCACTGGCCTGCCCGACCACCTCCATATCTTCTTGCTGCTGAATGGATCGGCTCAATCCGTGACGCACGATGGCATGATCGTCCGCCAGCAGTACTCGTATGGTCATGATTAGCCACTTCTCCGGCCCCCCAGTCTATCTTCATAAACGGCGCTGGCGCATGGCACGGTCTCGACGGTTCATCCGACGTTCGTGGAAATCGGCATGTACGAAAGACCCACCTCGGCACCGAATCTGCATCCACCTGCAGGGTACTATAGCCCGTCACGCCATAGTGTCAAGGGGATCATTGCTATTGTGGCGTGCCATTCTTGACGGACCCGGCAGCTTTCACGGTCAACCGTCATGTCCGTGCACTTGGGCAAGACGTTGGAATGGCGGTTCGCCCTCGGCTGAGGCGAACCGCCACTTTAGAGCGGAGTCTGGAGGTGTGAAATGAACCAACCAACCTTGAATCTGGAAGAGTACCGATGCAGGAAGTGTCGCCGGCTGTTCTATATCGATGCGACGGATCGCCATCCGCTGAACATGGACTTCGGGTGTCCCCATGGCTGTGATGATGGCAGCGAACGCGTGCGAGATATTGTTGCGGAGATCAAAGAAGCCGTGGACGGACGTGTCAATGATTTCAGCCGAATCAAAGACTACGAGGTTGCGTTGTCTTTGTCAGCAGAGGACTTCGAACGTTCGACGGGCAGAGCACCTGAAGACCAGAACGAGTTTGACGCCTGTGCAGCCGAGACGGAGGATGTCCTGTATGACTGGATTGACTGGAATGCCGTGTTCGAGTGTGCACACGAGGCGTTTCAAGATGCGGGTGAGAGAGGATGAATCGCGCGATCCAAAAGCACATCCGCTTCGTCCTCGAGGATGACAGCGAGGTGATGTCTGCTGCCCTGACAGGCGATTTGGACGACGAGAACAAGCGGATGAATCGGGAGCTTATCAAGCGGCATGAGACCATTCTGGCGAAGCTCGACAATGGCCAAACGTTCAGCCAGGAAGAGCTTCAGCTCATCCGGGATGCGAACGAGATCCATCTCAATGACGGAGCCAATCTGAACGGTCATCACAGGCAGGCGGTCAAACTCGATCGCTGGCTGGACCACATGATGGAACTTGACAAGGACAAGGCCATGCAGATCCTGGAGCAGTGGCTGGACAAAGATGCTCGGACGCCCGCCCGAGTCTACCGAGCGTTGCACACGCTTTGGGAAGAGGCTACGCCCAACGATGTTGTGGCTGAGAGCGCGTTCGATGACGAAGGGCGATGCCTCACATGCGGGAGCAAGGTGTCATTCGCGGATGCGACCGACACGGTGCTGTTTGTCGGCAATGAGATTGTGAAGTGGTACGACGGCGACATCACCAACAGGAACTGCGTGCAGTGCAACCATCCGAAGCAGTACTTTGAGTTCGCTCATCATGATGACGATGGCGGTTCGTCAATGTGGGCGAACCGCCATCAGAGTGGTGCAGCCCGGAGGTGACGAAGATGGCAGACAACCAAGCAACCACGCATTCGCAGTCGGGTCCTGGATGGCCATGCGGCCGAGACGCGCAATTGGCTCTGCTCATAGCTCACAGTTGGCGGCTCGAAATCGAGCAGGCTATCGATAAAGTCAAGAAATCGGTCAGTCGAGCCGAGCTGGACCGTTGGTTTCGCAAACAATGGTACGTAGCAGAAGCCAGACGCAAGAAAGAGCGCCATGTTGACAACAATCAAGCACGTCGCGATCAGATCGACGTGCATGCAGGTGATAGGAAGGGGAGAACAAAGCCGAAAGACGAAGGGTCGGCGGACCCTGCCGCTCGTCCACCGTGGGCAGATACCGTACTTCGTGGACCTGTGCTCGAGGCAGTTGAGAAACGTGTGGAAGCCGCACGAATACTTGGATTTCGAAAGTGAAGAGGGTAAGCAGATGTGCGGGCGTTGCGGCATTGTGATATGCCGGGAATGTCAGATGGCGGCCATCATTTCGCCGGTAATCGACAGGAAAGAGCTGCGGCGCATGAACTGCCTGGTGTTGATTGTGCCGCGGGTGAGGTTGTGAGGAAATTGTGGCATCAATCAATCGGCAGTCGCTTGGCGGTCATCTGAGGAAACCCTTGGGCCATGCCTTGATCCGAGGGCCGCGGTAGTGAATGACTGCTCCAGGGGTATGCTGCTGGAACCCGATGCCGCCTTTGTACGGAGGTTTGAGTCTGTCGGTTGTGCAGACCTTCTCACCATTGACGAGGACCATGGCGTTCGGCCCATCGCTGAATATCTGTAGTAGGAACCACTCTTCATCCCGGCTGACGACCCGTCTGGCAGCCGCGATCCCATAGAGACTTCCGGTGGGATTCGTGCTGTCAGGGGCGTTGAAGCACTGCACTTCGACAGCTTGACCGCCGCAGTTGAAGAGCACGCCGCCGTTGCCGTTGATGATCGTTTTGACCCACACCTGTAGCTCGAAGGGGCTCTCAAATTGCTGTCTTGTGGTGGCTTGGCCGTCTCCACCCTTGCCGATCAGGACGTCATCTCGGATGTTCCAGTCTGCATCTCCGCGGCCAGCGAGGCCGTTTGTACCGGGTAGCAGCAGGTTGGTCCAGCGTTCCTTGTCCGGCAGCGGCCGGAGCTCGATGTTCCTGAAATAGGCCCGGCAGCCGATGTTCTGAATGCCGATGAAGCCTCTGCGCAGCCGGTATTTGAGGACATCGTTCGCGTCCATGTCGATGTCATGGATGAGGGCTCCATTGAGGGTAATGCGAAGCTGAGGCCAATCACACTCGATCTCGCAGCGGTTCCATTGGCCCGAGGGGAGATTGGCGATGCTGTGCGGGGTAGCCGCATCGTAAATGGCCCCTGGAGAGCGCGTTCCATATTCCTTCTGGTCGTGCCGGAGATGAAGCTTGAACCCGAGCTTGGATGCCGGTCCGTCGATCGGCGCGTGAATGAGCACGCCACCTTCATACCATCCCTGGGTCTGGTATTCAAAGCGGAGCACGAAGTTTTCGTATGGCTTCTCAGTGCGAAGCCAGGACGGATAGGGACCGGCTCCAGTCGTGTAAACGGCGCCGTCCTTTACAGTAAAGGCATCGGGCGTTCCCATGGGAACCCATCCCGTGAGGTCTTTGCCGTTGAACAGCGAGGTGAAGTTCTCTTGGGCTGACACGCCCATGACAGGCAGGCTGCAAAGAACGAAGGCAAACACGTGGATCGGGCGCATGGTTCTCCTTGTCAGAGGTGATCTGTTCGTGAATCATATTATGCAGAAGCTCGACACCTACTCCAGGCAATCGGGCCCTGACGCAGAAGCAAAGAACAACTCGTACGGTACATCACCTGGGTTGATTCTGCAACTTAAGTTCAACGCCCATGCAAGATGTTGATTCGTGTGCCCCTATCATGACAATTCGATTCTCACCGTCATCAATGGGCTTCACCGGGGACGAAATCGCTTCAGCGGTGGCGCTACGGCATGCAGTGAGTCTGACTGTTGGTTCTGCTTCTACCATGGCTGGGTTACTTCATCTGGGAAGAACCAGACAAATCCTTGGCAGTGCCAGTATGCGAATAGAAAAAAGGCTGCGATATGGTGATCGCAGCCCTGAAAAGCATTGAAATTGCAGAGACGCCTATAGTGTTCTGCGTCTGCGCATCCAGCCGACTAAGCCTACACCCATGGTACTGAGCAGAATAGCACCAGGAGCGGGGATTGCAGGGACGGCGGTAACACTCACATCGTCCGACAAGGGTCCTTGATAGCTCACTCCGGTCAAACCGTCCTCAAACCAGATTACGGAGACCGCGTTACTTGCCATTATCTTATATCAGATTTGTCACTTCGGGTCGGACCAGAAGTAGGGTTGATCTTCAACGACTTATGACACGCTGGCCACCGATTCGCTTCCTTAGAAGCCACCATTGGCTCCTAAGGGCCGTCAGCTTCATTTGTTGTGGGCGGCGGGAGGGGACAGTCGAAGGCCGGGTCCACGACACACCTGTAGGAGACACGGAATCCCTCTACCGCTTGGTTGAGCTCGGGGATGGTCGCCATGACGTCGCACTCGCTGTAGTAGTCCCGCGAGTAGTACGTCTGTGTGCTCCAGGTACGGAACTTGAGGATCGACATACCCTTGGCGCTGTAAGGCACGCCGTTGAATTGACCGACCATCGTCCACGTCGCCGTGTACACGCCGTCGACCAGCACTTCGTCCTCGACCGTGGTGACCAGGTCGGGCGAACTGGCGAAGAGTCGCGCGAAGAAGGGCACCAACGTGTCGAAACCATAGATGTCGACGATCGGATCGTGATACTCGTAATCGTCGGTATAGTGCGGCAGCAGCGATTGCCAGTTCGCGGCGTTGATCTCGACGAGCGCGCGTCCGATCTCGATACGATCCCGGCGCAGCCTGATCAGGGAACTGATATCGCTGCCGTACTTGGGCGGTGCCGGCACGTCGACCGGAGGTTCCATTTCGGGCATGGCGTCGGGCGTGGCCAGCTCGGGGGGGCAGTCGAAGGTTGGATCGACGGCGCACCGGTAGTACGTGCGGAATCCCAGGATCGCTTCATCGAATCCGGGGATATTGGACATAATGTCGCCTTCGCTGTAGTAGTCCCGCCAGTAGTAGACCTCCCTGCTCCCGTCACGGAATTTGATGATCGACATGCCCTTGGCTTCATAGGGCACGCCGTTGAAGGAGCCGACCATCGTCCAGGCTGCCGTGTACACGCCGTCGGTCAGCACGTCGTCCTCGATCGTCGTGACAAGGTCTGGCGAGCTGCCGTAGAGCCGCCCGAGGAACTGCGTTAACATGTCGATGCCGTAGACATCGACGATCGAATCATGGTACTCGATGTCGTCAGCGTAATAGCGCAACAGCGTGGTCCAGTCGACGTTCTGCACCTCGAGCATGCTGCGCCCGATCTCCATTCGATCATGACGGAGTTGGCGTAGTATGCCTGCCTCCGCACCGTCAACAACAGGAGAGAGCATGAACATGCAAGCGAGCAATACCGTTGTGTTAATAAGTTTCTTCATCATCGTTCTCCTCAGCTTTATGTGGCGGTAGGCCATAACAGCAACAACTCGAATTGGCACTCCTACACGCAACACGGTCAATAATAGCCGAATCAGGGCTTTCAGTTCAAGGGGTCTGGCCGCCAACATAGCCGGTATGCCTTTGGGAAAAGCCCTTAAACACACTAATTCGCCGAAAATCCATCATTTCGGCAGTTTTTCGACGCACGCCGACCGGCGATTTCTCCTCAGTCGTGCGGATTTCACCCTTTTCGGTCATCCTGCCCCCGCAAGTTCTGGGGTGGCTCTCAATTGGGCGACGCGACCAAGGATTTCGTGAATCGACATTTCCCATATGATCATTCCGGCAACAACACCGGGCTGCTGACTCCCAATATACCACCTGCGTCCCTCAGCCGCTCAGCATCTTTGACATTTTCATATCTTGCCAAGTGGCCATAGATGGACTGGCGCAACAATGCGAGCATCGAATGACGTATATTGCTGCCCGTACGGAAGTTGAACAGTTCAGTGGCACGGGGTTCGGTCAGTTGGGCCGCCTCATCGAGGTCACGGAAGGGGAAGAGACTGGCATCCGAACTCACCTTTCGTCCATGGAATTCCAACTTGATGGTGCTGACAAAACCGACTGGCAAGAGCCGGTGGCATGTTTCACCCATGGGGGGCTTCTCGGCCACCGGAGGAACGTCTACAAAGGCAATGTGTGAGGCCGCTGGCCGTCCGCTTTCAGCTCATCGAGAGACGAAGATGGCGGTTCGTGTTTTGGGCGAACCGCCATCTATAGCGGTGCAGTCCGGAGGTGATGTGAATGCCAAAAGGCCAAGTCGATAAGAAGCTGCGGCGCATTCGGGCGAGGGCCAGCTATCGTTTGTTTCGCGAGTTGTATGATTTCCTGAAGGGCGGTCCCAGTCTGCCGGCTATCCTGCGGAAGATGCATGACATCCTGGATGCTCGGTGGAGCTTCGGAAGCGAAAGGAATGCAGTGTATGCGGAGGAGAGCCTTGAGTTGGTGCTGAAGGACAACGGGGAGGTGCTTTCGGAACGAGAGCGGCCTGCTAAGGATGAGTCGCAGGCCACAGCGAAAGCGGCAGACAGTGCCTCGGAACGATGTGTAGGCAACTTTGTTCTCGGCGAATGTTTCGCTGATGTCAGATGCCGTCATGGTCACGAGACGAGGCTCTTCAATATCGGTAGAGGCCACTTTGTGGCGTGTGACCGGTGCCGTACCTACCTCCATGTCGGCTCCAATCTGATGAGCAGCTGGCGGCAGGAGAGCGAAGCAATCTGGCGACGCAACAACGACAGCGTGGAGGGGTATGAGTTGGTCGAGTGGCCAGGGCGGTGAAGACGGTTGCCGCTGCTCAGCGCACGGCTACGTGGTCTACTCCTTAGGCTGGTTTCCTCGGCGTGCGTTGATTGACTTCCACTCCGTCTTTTTGCCAGCGGGTGTCGAAAGACGGAGGTGAACAGAATGAAAAAGAAATGGTGTTATTGGTGTCCTATCTGGCGTCGGTCCGCATGGACGATGTTGAGTTGTGCTGGACCTTGCCCCGAGGAAGCATACGTCGAGACCGACGATTGAGCTTCTTTTCTTTTTCCTTTTGCGTTCAGCAAGTAGAAGGCAGACGGACTGCTTTGTGGGTCTGTTCGCAAGCCATGCCCAGCGTGTCGCAGCTTCGCTGCGAAGTAGATTGGAGGCCCCTCTGCGGTTCCTCCAATCAGGGATTTTCACCACGCAATCCCGCTCCTTAAATCTTTCGGCCGGATATTTGTGGCCAAGGCTTTGGCCAATTCCATAATGGCCGGCCGAAAGCTATAAGCATCGGTCTCGCTGTC
>Ga0272442_10011875_pt1 | contig 10580 bp, 9 predicted proteins | sample SSMForm2O_FD_200262 | JGI IMG/M metagenome (GOLD analysis project Ga0272442, IMG submission 200262) | Marine sediment archaeal communities from Little Sippewissett salt marsh, Falmouth, MA, United States - SSM-Form-2O | ecosystem: Environmental > Aquatic > Marine > Wetlands > Sediment ... | reverse complement strand
AACATTTATATATAATAACGTACTTTAAGCGATTCCACAAAGTGCCAAGATGGCGGAGCGGCTACGCAATCGCCTGCAGAGCGATTCCATTCCGGTTCGAATCCGGATCTTGGCTTTTTCTTTTTATTATCTTTTTACCTATGGATTTTTTTCCATTTTTTGTTCTTTTGTTTTCCTTTTCGGTTCTTTTTTATTTCTCAGACCCCTGGTTTTATTGCAAATAGAGTGCTAAGTTCGGGACATGGACATCGATGAACTCATGAAGCGACTCTTCGAACTCTACCCTGAGGGTTATACGGATGGTTCAAAGGACCCCTTTTTCGTGCTGATCTCAACTGTTATGTCCCATCGGACCAGGGATGAGGTTACCTATCCGGCGGCCGTTAAGCTTTTTGAGAAGTTTTCAACACCTGAAGAGATGGCAGATGCTGATGTGGAGGAGATTGAGGCTCTGATCAGGGATGTGGGTTTTTACAGGGTCAAAGCCGGCCGGATAAAAGAAATTTCCCGGATACTGTTTGAGGAGTATGAAAGCCGGGTCCCTGACGACATGGAGTCTCTTTTGAAGTTTCCCGGGGTGGGCAGAAAGACAGCAAACTGTGTGCTTGCCCATGCCTTTTTCCAGGACGCCCTGGCAGTTGATACTCATGTCCACAGAATTTCTAACAGGATGGGCCTGGTTCGGACAAAAAGCCCTGAGGAGACTGAAGTTGCATTAAAAAAAGTCTTCCCTCAGCGGTACTGGAAACATATAAATCTCCTTCTCGTAAAATTAGGGCAAAATATCTGCCGGCCCATTTCTCCCAGGTGTGAGATATGCAGCCTGAATGATATCTGCCCGAAAATACTTCAGTAACGGAAGAGAGCATCTCCAGTAACAAGAAGGGAAATTGCCTGGTAAGGGGGAAGTTTCTCCAGAAAAGGGAGGGAAATTCTCCGATAACAGGAGGTAGTTTTTCCAGTGACGTAAGGAAAATTGTGGCATAGAAGGGATTCATCCTCAAGTCGGAAGTTTCCGAAACTTTAGGGGTACGGGATTTTCTGGAATCGTAATCCTGAGGACCTGTGAGGGAGCCGGAATAAATTTTCGGGTCGATACGAGATTATTTATATAAAGGCTGGCATTCAAGCAGGCAAAAGGCTGATGCCAATTCCTGAATTCATCAGTAAATTCATTATCATAGTACTACATTATTAAAAAATATTCTTTGATAAAACCCCAGATACTACGCTTATCGCATTTACGAGGTCAAATATGTTTCAGATAGGAGAAGCACTTATAGGGCAGGGTTCCGAACTTGCCCACGTTGACTTGATGATAGGAGACAAGACAGGCCCTGTAGGGCAGGCATTTGCGACAGGTCTGACCCAGCTTTCGGCCGGGCACACCCCGCTTCTGTCCGTGATCAGGCCCAACCTGCCTCCCAAACCTTCGACCCTGATTATCCCGAAGGTCACTGTAAAGAACATGGATGATGCAGCAAAGATTTTCGGACCTGCCCAGGCAGCAGTTGCCAAGGCAGTTGCCGACGCTGTGGAAGAAGGCACAATTCCGAAGGACCAGACCGAAGACATTGTAGTTGTAGCAAGCGTATTCATCCACCCGGATGCTACGGACTACAACAAGATATACAGGTACAACTACGGCGCCACCAAGCTTGCAATCCAGCGCGCGATGACCGGCTTCCCGGACATTGACACCGTGCTTGAGGAGGCTAATAAGTCCACTCACGCAATCATGGGCTTCAAGGTCACAAGGCTCTGGAACCCGCCTTACCTGCAGGTTGCCTTTGACAACCCGAACCTCGAATTCGTGATGGGGGCAATTTCCCAGATCCCGAAGAGTGACCACGTCATTATCGAAGCAGGCACGCCTCTTATCAAGCGCTACGGCGTGGACGTAATCTCAAAGATCAGGGAAGTCAGGCCTGATGCCTTCATTGTGGCTGACTTAAAGACCCTGGACACCGGGAACCTCGAAGCCAGGATGGTAGCGGATGCTGCAGGGGACGCAATTGTTGTTTCAGCCCTTGCCCCGATCAACACCATCAAGAAACTGATTGAGGAAGCCCACAAGACCGGCATCTATGCGGTTATGGACACCCTGAACCAGCCTGACCCGATATCCGTCTTAAAGCAGCTTGACGTAATGCCCGATGTAATCGAGCTGCACCGCGGAATCGATATCGAGGACAGTGAACACCTCTGGGGCAACATCGATGAGATCAAAGCTGTGGCTCCAAAAGCCCTGGTCGCAGTTGCAGGCGGAGTACGCCTTGACAAGGTCGAAATGGCCCTCAGCCAGGGAGCCGACATCCTGGTGGTCGGAAGAGCTATTGCAGGTTCAAATGACATCAGGGAAGCAGCCGAACAGTTCATCAGCAAGCTGAACAAGCCTGAAATCGACCAGTTCAGGGTCATGACGGACTTCTGAGTTCGTATTGCCCTAATATGGAAACAATACCGTATACGTAAACGAAAAAATAGCGTGGGTTTCCACGCTTTTTCTTTTCCATTTTCTTTTTATTTTTCAGGAGGGGATATTCCTTGGGTTCACCATTCATCTTACTGAATTACAAAACCTACCTTCAGGGCACAGGCCAGGGAGCAGTTGAAATTGCAAAAGCCTGCAGGGCCGTGTCCGAAGAATCAGGCATCGAGATCGCAGTAGCCCCCCAGCTTCCGGATATATATAGGGTAGCCTCGGAACTTGAGCTTCCGGTCTTTTCCCAGCACCTTGACGGAATCGGGGCAGGGAGCTTTACGGGACACGTTTTCGGAAATTGTGTAAAAGAAGCAGGGGCTGTAGGCACTCTTATCAACCACTCCGAACGCCGCCTTACCCTTGCGGAAATCGAAGCCTCCCTGAGGGCAGCAAAAGAGGCCGGGCTACGGACCGTCATCTGCACCAATAACGTCCCTACCACAGCCGCAGCCGCAGTCCTCGAACCGGATTACGTTGCAATCGAACCCCCGGAACTGATCGGGACCGGGATTCCCGTTTCAAAAGCCGACCCTGAAGTTGTGAGCGGCTCCGTTGAAGCTGTAGCTGCCCTTAAGCCCGGGGTAAAAGTACTCTGCGGCGCCGGAATCTCAAAGGGAGAGGACCTCAAAGCAGCCCTAGACCTTGGTTCCGTAGGGGTGCTCCTGGCATCCGGGATTGTGAAAGCAAAAGACCCGAAGGCTGCACTTGAAGACCTGATCAGCCTGGTTTGAGTCTATTGCTTTTGCGGACTTTGTCCGCATTTTACTTTTTTCACTTTTCACTTTTCAATTCACAACAGTTTTTCCGATCACAGCACTTTTCCCGATCACAACACTTTTTCAGTTCACATAAAAGCCTGGGTCAGAGGCTCAACAGCTCTCTCGTCCCCTATTTCAATCAGAAGCAGTGCTGCTTCGGTTTTCAGATCCTCATTCTCTCCCGAAAGGCATTCGATCAGCGGTTCCACTGCCGCTTCTCCCATGCCTGCAAGGGCATCTCTGGCAGGACTTTCGAATTTTTCATCATCCAGCCTTTCGATCAGGGCTTCTGCAGCTTTTTTATCCTCTATTTTCCCGAGGGCTTGAATGGCTTCGGTTTTAATGTTCAAAGGCTCTTCTGCGTCGTTAAGCACTCCTGAAAGGGTATCAACTACTTCCGGATCTCCTATTTTCCCCAGGGCTGCGGCTGCTGCTTTTCTAACTTCCTGATCTTCTTCTTCATCTAGAAGTACGTCGATAAGTGTCTCTGTGGCTTCCTTACTTCCGATTTCTCCCAGGGCCAGGACGGCACTTTTTCGGACTTCCGGTTTTGTATTCAGAGCACTCTTTAGCCTTCCGTCTTCGGCTTTTCCGCTTTCAAGGACTTCTATCAGTGGTTCCACTGCCGTTTCGTCTCCGACCATTCCCAGGGCAAGGGCTGCACTGCTCCTTACATCCACTTTCCCTTCCCTGAGCCTCTCGCTCAGGTAGGGTACGGCTTCTTCAGATCCTATTTTCCCAAGAGATATTGCAGCACTGCTCCTGACTTTCTCCTCTTCACTGGCTTTCATTTCTTTCAGCAGCGCTCCTACTGCACGGTCACTTCCTATTTTTCCGAGAGCAAAGGCTGCACTTTTTCTGATAAGTGGATAATCCCGGGTCAGGATCTGGTTAATGGGATCGACTGCAACTTCTTCTCCTCCTTCCCCAAGGGCCATTATAGCTGCCAGTCTTATGTTTCCGTCTCCGCTTTTAAGGGCCCTTAAAAGTTTCTCGGTTTCATTTCCTGGTTCCTGAGCTCCGGATTCCGAAAGGGTGATAGAAACATAAACATTGTAGTCCTGTTCTTCGGAGGTCAGGGCCTCTTCAAGCTCATCGGTTTTTTCCCCGTAATCTCTATTAAGGGAACTGGCAATGTGCTTTCTCAGGGCTTTATCCTTTGCCTCTGTAGCCTGCAGCATATCTTCCGAAATTTCTCCACGTTCATCTTCTTCAGCCATACTGCTGACGGCCTTCCAGCCAGCCTCTTTTTTTTGAAGGCTCCTCAAAAGGACATCTTCTGCTCTTTTGTCGCCGGTTTCAAGGAGTGCGAGAAGCATGTAATTGTTTATTTTCCCCGTACCCGCAGCTTCGGTTTCAATCTTTTCGATAAGAGCATCGGCTGCAGGCTGCCCCATCTGTCCCAGCTCGGATGCGGCTTCCAGTTGGCTTTCATGGCTGCCGGTTTCCAGCCTGGTTATGTGATTTATAGTTGGAACTTCGTTTGAAACATCAGTTCCTGTCTGGTTGTATATTTCGTTTGCACCCCCCTCCGCAAACTTATCATCGTCTAAAAGAAATAGAACAGACATAGTGAGAGTGAGAAGGGCAAACATAAGATAAATTATCCATCTATCTTCAGGCATCATACCCTCTTCCTTACTGTTTATATTGATTTATTCCCCTAAGATATAAGGAGTCAGGTTCCTTTTATTTTTTGGGTTTCAGATTTTTCTCCCTGATCCGGCAGCCCAGTCCACAGAGTAGTTCCGTGGTCTCTTTTTCAACCTGGTCTGCATTGCAGTCTCCAAAGATAGTTATCCTGTATGTCACGCCGGTTCTTTCTGTCCTCCGGCTTTCTTTTTCGATTTTCGTCCCTCCGGCCCCGGTATAGATGTCGCTGATTTCGCAAACTGCCAGGTGCTCGTTTGTGCAAATCGCACCCAGGATAATTTCAGGATTTGCTCCTTCCGGAATAAGGACAGCAATGTCCCTTACCGTATGTTCCAGGTTTTCTTTTCTCCATTCCCGAAGTTCCGTTTCGGAAAGGAGGCGGAGGTTTTCAAGCTTGAGCCGTATGTATTTGTTCTTGATCTGCGGGGAAGTCCCTTTTGAGACCAGTTTTGAGAGAAGCACTTCGTCAGGTTTGACTTTTTCGAGCATGCCTACATGGGTCTTTCCGGAGTAGACATGGTAAAAGCCGCATACTTTTCCTATGGAGTTCAGGATTGTCTCGTATTCCGCTATCCGGGAGTTGATCAGCTTGTCGGACCTGCGCAGGGCGTGGGAGGTGTCCCCGTATTTCAGGGACGCGGATTTCATTTTCCTGACAAAGCCTTCTTCGTCGTGTTCCCTTACCATTTCCGAAAGGTTTTTGCATTCCGCCAGGAAAGCGTCGTGCACCTCGATCACACTCGGGTTTTCCATCTGGATCAGGGCGTAGAGGTAAGGGTTCTGGCCCAGGATCCTGCCCACGAAGTCCAGCATGATGTCGTAGACGGGACTGACGAATTTTCTGGACTTCCTGACATCGAAATCAAGACGGTCAATGGTTGTCCCGATACTGATGTAGGCAAAATGGGTAAGGCCCTGGACAACTGAAACCAGCCGGTCGTGTTCATCTGCCTTTGTGACCTCCACGTGGGCTCCGCCTTCTTCAAAGAGTTCCCTGATAACCGGGAACCATTTCTCAGAGCGCCCTTCCACAGGCACCAGGATCACGGTCTGCCCTCTGAGGCTCGGGATAGTCGGCCCGAACATCGGGTGGGTACCCAGGACTTCAACGTCCGGAGGGGCAAATTTTTTCATGGCTTCCACAGGCTTTACTTTTGTGGAGGTAAAGTCCATCAGGAGGCTTCCGGCTTTCATTTTCGGGGCGGTTTCCTCGATTGTCTCTTCCGTTACGTTGATTGGCACGGACACGATCACGATGTCGCTTTCGGAAATTGCGGAATCCAGGTTACTTGCAAAAGGCACTCCCATTTTCCGGGCAATTTCCACCTTGCCCCCTTTGCCCCAGACAGTAACTTCGTACCCCCTTTCCCCGAAAAAGCGGGTGAACCACTGTCCCATTTCCCCTGTCCCGCCGAGGATCAGGACTTTTGTTTTTTCCGGTGTTTTTTCCGGTGTTTTTTTCGGTTTTACTTCGTGCTCCTTTTTCAAACCTTCAGAACCTCCAGAACAGTTATTTTCATAAGTTCTACCGGAGGTTCTGCCCCTGTCCAGAGCCTGAAAGCTTCGGCGCCCTGGTAGACGAGCATCAGGACTCCACTAACGGTTTTTGCCCCGGCGGCTTTTGCATCCCTCAGGAGCTTTGTCTCCAGGGGGTTGTAGACAATATCAAAAACCGTAAGTTCCGGATGGAGATCTTCCGCCTGTGCAATGCTTGCATCTTCGTGGGGGTGCATCCCGAGGGTTGTGGTGTTAATCAGGATGTCCGCTTCCCGGATAAGGTTTCCAAGCCCTGAAAGCCCCGTGCCTTTAACCTTTCCCGGGAGTTTAGCTGCAGAGATGTCTTTTGCAAGTTCGACTGCCCTCTCTTCTGTCCGGTTTGCAATTGTTACTTTCGCTCCGTCGGCTGCGAGCTGGAAGGATATTGCCCTTGCAGCCCCCCCGGCTCCTGTGATCAAAACTTTAGACCCCTTTATTTCCACTGCAGTTTCCAGAAGTGCCTGTCTTGCCCCGAGCCCGTCGGTGTTGTAGCCCAGGATTTCCCCGTCCCTGAACACAATTGTGTTCACGGCTCCTATTTTTGCTGCCAGGGGGTCCGGTTTGATGAAATCAAGTTTCAGGGCTGCCTCTTTCAGGGGCACTGTCAGGTTAAGCCCTCCGAAACCCATGGCTTCGGCTCCCAGGATTGCATTTTCCAGCTTTTCCGGCTTCACCCTGAAGGCATGGTAAACGCAGTCCATCCCGAGAGCGGAAAAAGCGGCGTTGTGCATGGCAGGGGAAAGGGAATGCCCGATCGGGTCTCCGAATACCCCGAATACCTTTTTCATCCGAGCAGCTCCATCATCTTCTTTACTTCGGCTGCCTGCAGCTGTCCCGGGGCTGCGCTGCTTTCCACGGAGGCGTAACTGAGGACCGAACCATAGAGGGGCGCAATGACCCTTGTGTGTTTTCCGAGCTTTCCCATTGCGATTGTGCACACAGGCCTCTTCGCTTCCCTGGCACTCAAGGTAAGCCGGAGAAGGTCAAGTATGTCCTGCATGGACCCGGGCATAACCGCCAGTTTGGCAATGTCTGCCCCTGCCCGGAACGCCTCTTCAATTATTTTTTCCATTTCCTGGAAAGAAGGAGTTTTTGAAAAGTCGTGAAAAGAAACGATTACGGTTTTGCCCTGCTTTTTTGCGGTGCTTATGAGCTCTGCCCTTTCCTTTTCCCCTGCCGAAAGTTCGATATCTACGGCATCCGATCCGCTTTCTCCTGGAAGTGAGAAAAGAAGTTCTTTCAGGATTCCAACCCTTTCTTCTTCGCTTCCCTCCCATTTTCCTCCCTCGGCTCGGGAGCGGTTTGTAAGTATCAGGGGCAGGCCGGTTTCTGATTTAATCTTTCCGGCCGTTTCCACTGCAAGTCCGGAATCCCGGATTCCCAGGAGGTCCAGCCTTATCTCCAGGACATCGGCTCCCATTTCGGCTGCCTTCCTGGAATTCTCAAGCGGGGAGAAGCTATCGTTTATCACCGCTACGACTGCGGCTTTTTTTTCCAGGTCGAAGTTTCCTATGCGTGTCATGAATGAATCTTGAATTATAGGTAATCCGGCTTTCGAAGTTCGAAATGATTTGCTAACCGGATGTTTGCGAACCTGACTATTTGCTAACCAGATAATTTGCTAACCTGATGATTTTTTAGCTTGACTATTTGCTATCCGGCTGATTTGTGAACCGGAATTTTTACTTTTCAATGATCGTTTCTTCGATCTTTTTACCGAAATGTCTGGCTCCCTCTTCCAGGCGGACGAGGACTTCATCGCCTTTTTTAAGTTTGGCAACGGAAATCGGGGTACCGTCTTTTCGGACCAGCTTGATGGTTTCGGCATTTTGCAGGATTGCGGTTAAGGTCCTGTCCTTTGCTTTTGCTTCGATAAGCATCATGGGACGGCTTTCGATCTTGACCCTGCCAACGATGCCTTCTCGTTGTTCCCCTTTCGAGTTTACGATGGTCACGGGGTCCCCTGCCTTTAGTTCCGAGAGGTAGCGGGTCTTTTCTCCTATCTTGAGGTAGGAGTGTACGGCACCTGCGTTTACCCTGAAGGGCCTGGCTGCCACGTAGGGGCTGTCTTCGGATTCGGAGTTTACCAGGAACATCCCGCTTGCCTGGGAGCCGATTAGCATCCCTTCTCCCGGCTGCATCAGGTTGCATGTGTCCACGCAGACCCTGTCTCCCATCCCGAGAGGCTCGACTTTTGTTATGGTTGCGGGTTCAAGTTCGGTGCTTCCGCTTTCTATTTCCCTTGCGGCTTTAACCGTCTCTTTGATCTCATTAGGGTCTCCGCTGTCCAGGATGACGCCGTCAGCCCCGCTTTCAAGGGTCTGGAATGCGAGTCTTGCTTCTTCCGCACTCTTTACCCCGAAAATGATTTTTACTTTCTGCAGCTGAAGGTCGGCGATGAGGTTCTCGAGGGGGATGACCTTCCAGTCCGTGCCTGTGACAAGCAGGTAGTCGCAGACCTTCCCGAGTTCGGCTGCGAAATGCTCATAGTTTTTGTCCTTTATCAGCACGTATCCGCCCACAGTGAGCCCTTTGTCCGTTAGCAGGGTTGCTGCGTTTATATCAAAAGAACCCTGAATTTCCGATGGAAGGGGTTTTGTCCCGTCGCCTTCTCCCGTCTTTCCTACGACAACAATGTCAGCTCCGGTTTTTCCGTCCTGTGTAAAGGCTGCGACCTTAATGTTTCCCAGTTCCCTGACCTTTTCCACGTCGCTTCCGTTTACGAGCACGCCGTCAGCCCCTGATTCCAGGCCGGTCGTTATCCTGTCCTTCTGCTCTTCCCATCCGCCTTCATCGGCTTTTATCCAGACACTTTTCTTCTGCAAAAGTTTCAACCCCGGTTATTTTTTCCGTTTTCTTCTCTGTTTTTATCGGCTTTTCATTTTCGGGTTTTTCATTTTCGGGCTTTGAAGCTTCATTCCTTTTGAAGCTTCCTTTCTTTATGAAGCTTCATTCCTTTTGAAGTTTCATCCATTTAATTTTATTTCATTTTAATTTTATTTCATTTTAATTTTATTTCATTTAAGTTGTTCAAGGGCCTCTTCAACAGGTCTTCTTCCGTGTACGATTTCACTGATTGCCCGGGTAATCCTTATCGGGTCTTTGTGCTGGAAAACGTTTCTCCCGATTGCAACTCCCCTTGCTCCGGCTTCCATAGCCCCGTCGATCATTTCAAGGAACTCCTTGTCTGTCGAGGTTTTCGGGCCTCCGGCAATTACCACCGGTATGGGGCAGCCCCGGACAACATTCCTGAAACTGTCCACGTCTCCGGTGTATACAGTCTTTATCAGGTCCGCTCCCAGTTCGGCTCCTATCCGGGCAGCGTGAGCCACATTTTTCGGATCATGAGGATTTGTTATTTTTTTGCCCCTGGGGTACATCATGGCAAGGAGGGGAATTCCCCATTCTTCACAGTCCCTTGAAATCGTTCCAAGTTGTTCGAGCTGGTCTGTTTCGGTTTCGGACCCAACGTTGACGTGCACGGACACGGCGTCCGCTCCCATCTTCATAACTTCTTCCACGGTGCAGACCTGGACTTTGGCGTTCGGGTCAGGGCTCAGGGCGGAGGAGGCGCTTATGTGGACTATAAGCCCTATATCATGCCCGTATCCCCTGTGCCCGTACCTGACCATGCCCTTTTGCATGAGGACGGCGTTTGCTCCCCCTTCCGCGACCCTGTTTACGGTGTCGGTTACGTTAATCAGCCCTTCTATAGGTCCGTCGGAGATCCCATGATCCATGGGAATGATGACAATGTTTCTGCTCTCCCGGTTCATCAGCCTTTCTATGCGTATCTTTTTGCCAATTTCGGACATTATGATCCCCCTTTCAGGTACGGGATTTTTTTCATGTATCAAACTTTTGAATTCACGGATTTTCCGTTTTTTCTGATTTTTTTATTTCACTGATTTTTCTTCCAGTTATTTTTCTTTCAGTTATTTTTCTTTCAGTTATTTTTCTTTCAGTTATTTTTCTTTCAGTTATTTTTCTTTCAGTTATTTTTCTTTCAGTTATTTTTTCACTTTATTCATTTTTTCAAGTGTTTTTTCCAGTGACTCTTTGTTTCAGTGAAATTTTTTCTTCAAAGGTCTGTTTCGGTTTTCACAAGCTTCTTGATTTTTCGTCACCCATTCCCTATTAAGTAGAAT
>Ga0272442_10011874_pt1 | contig 10580 bp, 9 predicted proteins | sample SSMForm2O_FD_200262 | JGI IMG/M metagenome (GOLD analysis project Ga0272442, IMG submission 200262) | Marine sediment archaeal communities from Little Sippewissett salt marsh, Falmouth, MA, United States - SSM-Form-2O | ecosystem: Environmental > Aquatic > Marine > Wetlands > Sediment ... | reverse complement strand
GGACCTGATCCGCCAGGTAGCGGGCACGGACAGCCGTTTCACCAGTGATGAAATCACCGAGCAACTCAAGAACATCATCATCACCCGTTTCTCCGACCTCTTGGCCGAAAGCGCCATCCCCGCCATCGACCTGGCCTCCCAATACGACGAGCTGTCGGCCATGATCCACAAGAAGATCGAAGCCGAATTTCTCGAGTACGGACTGGAACTCACCAAGTTCCTGGTGGAAAACATCTCCTTCCCGCCGGAAGTGGAGCAGGCCATCGACAAGCGCAGCAGCATGGGCGTGATCGGCAACTTGAACCGCTACATGCAATACCAGTCCGCCAACGCCATGGAAAGTGCGGCGGAGAATCCCGGCGGCACCGCCGGAGAGGGCATCGGGTTGGGCATGGGTTTCGCCATGGCCAACCAGATGGTCAAGGGTTTTTCCCAGCAGCAGGGCGGCGCCGCCCAGGAAGCACCGCCGCCGATCCCCGGGGAAACCAAGATCTACCTGGCGGTGAACGGCGAACGCCAGGGCCCGTTCGGAACGGCGGAGCTTCAGGCCAAGATCGGCAACGGCGAATTGACGCCCGAAACCCTGGTATGGAAAACGGGCATGGACAATTGGCGCAAGGCGGGTGAAGTGCCGGAAATGGCCGGCCTGTTCGCCCCGGTCCCGCCGCCGATTCCTGACACCGAAACCAAGGAATGACCCCGCCCGAATCAGGAACGAGTTTACCGGAGGTACCGGCTGCGCCGGAAACGGCACCCGCCCTTACCTGCCTGGGTTGTGGCGCCCGCCTGACCTACCTGCCGGGAACCCGGTCACTGACCTGTGAGTACTGCGGTACCCGCAACGAGATCAGCGACTCCGGAAAATCCATAAGGGAAATCGACTACAACCGCTTCCTGGAGGAGCAGTACGCAGCCGAAGAACGCATGGACGTGGTGACGGTCCGCTGCGGCGGCTGCGGCGCCACGGTCACCCTGGACCCGAACGTTACCTCGGACCGCTGCCCCTACTGCTCCACCGCCCTGGTGGTGGCCGGCGGCAGCACCAGCCGCATGCTCAAACCCCACGCCCTGGTGCCGTTTCAGGTGGACCTCAAGCACGCCCGGGCATCATTCCGGCGCTGGCTGGGCGGGCTGTGGTTCGCGCCATCGGATCTCAAACGCAAAGCGCGCCGGGACGCCCTGGCGGGGGTATACGTTCCCTACTGGACGTATGACGCAGCCACCACGAACATCTACGCGGGGGAACGGGGCGAACATTACACCGTCATGGAACGCAATTCCTCGGGGCAGATGCGCCAGGTACGCCGCACCCGCTGGATGCCCGCGGCCGGCCAGATCGAGGTGAGTTTCGACGATGTGCTCGTTTCCGCCTGCCGTTCCCTGGAAACGTCCCAGATCCGGCGGCTGGAGCCCTGGCACCTGCAACAATTGGAACCTTTCCAGGAGGATTACCTGCGGGGCTTCCGCGCCCAAGCCTACGAGGTGGAACTAACCACGGGTATGGAGACCGCCCGGCGCATCATGGAGAATCAAATCCGCGCTGCCGTGCGCCAGGATATCGGCGGTGACGAGCAACGCATCCATTCACTGGACACCACCATGCGCAACGTAACCTTCAAGCACGTGCTGCTGCCGGTTTGGGTGTCCGCTTTCCGCTACAACGACAAGGTCTACCGTTTCCTTATCAACGGACAAACCGGCGAGGTCCAGGGCAAGCGGCCCTACAGCTGGTTCAAGATCATCGGCCTGCTGCTGGGTATTGCCGCGGCCATCTTTATCCTGACGGCGGTTTTGTAAACAGTTGGGGAGTTGGGAAGTTGAGAGAGTTGAGCAAGTTGAGGGCGGGGACACAGCGGTACGGGCTTTTGGCATACGCCCTTGAGTAGGATCAAACCTGTGTCAAGTCCTGATTTAAAGTTGACACATTTCCCCCCTAACTTCTGTTAAGAAGTTGGGATAGGCGATGGCCTTTTTGCGTCCTTGATGAACCTGCTCAGGATAGCGCATATTCAGAGCCAGGTGAGGCCTTCCAGTGTTGTACAAATAGATTGCTTGCTTGCACGCTTTCCTGGCGATCTGTTTGTTGGGGAAACTTTCTTTCAGTGCATACTCATGCTTGAGAATGCCGTTAACCCGTTCCGCCATGGCATTCTCATAGCAATGGTTATCTTCCGTCATACTGATGGATAAACCGCGATCTATAAGCAAAGATGTGTAAGCATGGCTGCAATACTGCAGGCCTCGGTCAGAATGATGGAGCGGGAGTTCTCCGGGAGAAAGTTGCTTCATTGCACGCTTGAGCGCCTTCACGCAGCCTTCCGACTCCAGCGTATCATTCACTTCGTAACCCACGATCTTTCTTGAATACGCGTCCGTGATCAAAGACAAATACATCGTCCCCTCGCGGCTTTTTATGTACGTGATATCGCTTACCCAAGCCTGGTTCGGACCTTCCCACTCAACGTCCTTGAACAGGTTGGGATACTTGCGAAAGGGGTGGTTGCTGTCGGTTGTCCGCGTGTACTTGCGACGACGCCTGATCAACATACCGTGACGCTTCATAAGCTTGAAAAACCGGTCACGGCCGATATATATACCTAACTTCTGCATATCGGCTCTTAACTCATGATGCAGCTTGCGACAGCCCATCTTCGAATGAAGAGTGCGCTTCTTCCTGACAAGTTCAAGAATGATATCTTCCCGAATCTCGTAAAGACTACGTACATGACGATCTTTGTAGTAACCCTGACGACTGATACCCACGTAGCTGCAAAGCGTCGACACGCAAAGACCAGGGTCTATTCGTCGCCCTCGTTGAACAACTGCTTGGAGATTTTTTTTTTATAACTCTCAATGTCGGTTATACCCATCTGCTCGCATAAAACCTCAAACCGAGCCTGGTCGATAACCTGGTGTACATGAGAATCCGCCAACGCTTTCTCCAACTCACGGATCCGCTTGTTCAACTTCTTGATCTGATCCTTCTCGTCCGGCATCTCGATACGTACCCTCCGCGGCAGTAAATCTTCCTTACCATACTTCTTCAACCATGACTTAATCGTTAATGTACCCCTTATACCATACTTCTTCTGAGCCGCGGTTATACTGCGTATCTCTCCACTCTCCAGCTCTCTTACCACTTGGTGCTTGAACGCTTCGCTGTAACGGTAAACCAAATGTTCCATGTCTTGTCCTCCTTGGTTGCTTTTATAACTGTCAACCTATATCAGGACAAGACACTGTGCATTCGACTTTTCACTTTCCCCTTTTCACTTTTCACTTCCCCATGTCCTGCCCCGGATACAATTTCCGTCTCCCTGCTTTGGCAACGGGATTGCTTTCCAATCGTCATGATCATTATCGAGGAGCATTCTCATGATAGCCATGCCTAAGACCGTAATCCTTACGGCACTGATGCCGTTTTTACTCTCTGCGTCCCCGGCGAAAGCCGCGGAACCCCCGCTGATCCAAACCATTCTCAACGGTACCGCCGCCTATTGCCAGCGACTCAACCACGCGGCTTTCCGTTTTACCTGCCTGGAAAAGGTCAAACAGAGATCGCGCCGCTGGGGCCGGCACGAATTCGTCTACGATTACCAGCTCATCAAGGAAGAGGCAGAGATCCAGGAACAGCGTATACTGAAGGAAAAGGACGGCCAACGCGTCTCCGCTTCGGACGCGGCCGGCAACCAGCGTTTTTCCGCCGAACTCTTTTCCTACCGCGCCGCCCTGGCCCCCATCTACCTTTTCGGGGCGGAGTACCGCCACCGTTTCCGCTATGCCGTCACGGGCAAACGCAAAATTCTGGGCCGGCCCGCCTGGGAAGTCACCATTTTCCGGCGCCCCGATTCACCGCTGCCCGCTCCCTTGACCCTGCACAGGCAAACAGGCCAAACCGAACTGGCACCCATGCAAGGTGAGCCGCGGGTGGTCTCGGCCTGGATCGACCGGGAGGATTTCGCCGTTATCGGTTTCCAGGTGTATCCTGCGGGTATATCCGGCTACAACAACATCGTCAAGGCCGCATTCCGGCAGGGCCTCAAGGTCAAGGTCAAGGACATCCACCTATTCGGGCTGCTGCGGGACGGCATCCGCTATCCCACCCGCACGGAGATCACCCTGACCTACTCGCCCCTGGACCCCGGGGCCGCGCCCACGACGGGCGTCAACAGCCACGTCCCCGGCGTATCTTCCACCCTGGGGTCAGTGGCCGGACGCCGCAGCGGCGCGGCGCAGATCAAAGTCTCCACGGTGTTCACCTACACCAACCACCGTTTCTTTACCGCCAAAAGCGCCGATCCCGAATATCCCGACCTGCAGTAGGGGGAACAAGAAGTTAAGAGAGTTGAGCAAGTTGAGGGCGGGAACACAGAGGTAGGGGCGCCCTTGCTTTGCATAAATGCCTCCACTTTGGTATTATTTAGGGCCTGAGAGGAGGAAAGGCATGTTGAAACGCAATATCGTAGCCATTATGGTCCATCATCGCGGTGAAACAGCGCTTAAAGTACAGCAGATTCTCACCGGCTGGGGCTGCATGATCACCACGCGCCTGGGATTGCATGAAGGGGTATTGGAAGACTGCACCCAGACGGGACTCATTATCGTTGAAATGGTGGGTGAGAGTGAAAAGATCGATGAATTCACGCGCAAACTCAACCTGATCAAGGGCGTGAACGCCCAGCGCATCACCCTGGAAATCGATCCCGATTAATTCGTAAGCCGGCCAAGTTCTCTATCTCATACCGGGACGCCCGCAGGCGGTTCCGTCCAGACGCCGCCCGTTATCTATCCGGCGTCTCAGGGATCTTGAAAGACCCGTCAATCGCTCAAGATCGATTCCGCCGACAGCCAGCCGGTACGGCAGGCCACCAGGCGCCATTCACCTTCTTTCTTGGCCACGTAGAGGTAAACCTTGGTGTCCCCGCTTTCATCTGCCATCTCTATGGCGCCGCGTTGAATGCTCTCCACCCAATGATGGGCCGTGACATTCAATTTCACATTCCCCGCCTCCAACAGCAGGCGCAATTCCGAGGCGGGTGAGTGTTTAACTTTCAAGACGCCTTCAAGAAGCGTTTCAAGTGGCTGGTCAGCCGCTTTGGCCGCTTGCAACCGGGGCGCCAGGGCGATCATCTTTTCCCCCAGGGCTTTCAGTGCTGCGTTTTGCGGATATTCGGCCAAATTAAACCGGGCGGGCAGCCGTTTCTCCAGGTAGAGTTTGCCGTGCCGGCGGTTTTCATTCACGCCGTCGAACAGCCATCCGGTGTCGTCTTTCCGGCAGTAAAAGTACAGCAGATCGACCCGTTTACCCTGTTTGAAAACTTCGGCGCTCAGCACGGCCCGATCCCCGCTGATGGTTTCGTCTTTCTTTTTCAAGGCGAATTTTCTTTTTACCGCGGACTTAAACAAACGACCGCCCGAGTCGGACCTGGATTGCCAAAATCCGGGAGTACAGGCTTTTTGGGCCGCGGCTTCGTCATTGTTCTGAACGGCCGCGTCAAAGGCCGCCAAAACACCCGCCGGGGTCGAGAAATCACCCCCTTCCCCGCCGGAACAACCCCACAACACAGCCAGCATCGCCGCCAACACAACACAAGATTTTAATTTCACTGAACCCTCCCCGCTAAATCGATCAGTAATAATTTAGCAGCAACAAGCCGGTTTTTCAGCAAAGACCGGGTATTGGTATTCAGTGTGGGCAAAATCAGTTTTTTCGGCAAGGAAGGGACACTGATCCGGGAAGTTAAAATCCCCCCGGCTCAATCGAAAAATTTTGGTTCCCCGGTAACGACTTTGAAAAACCGGTAATTGCAATACGCAAATAAAGCTTTTACATGGAATGTCCTTCTGGAATTGTAATATGTCAAGACGCTGCCGGGTAGGGCCTTCACGTAATCAGAGGCACCGTCCGGATTGGGCAAGCCCTTTGCCGTGGAAACCCCCCATTTTGATTTATGGCCGCGCCATACCCGCTTGTACTTCAATTCGAATCGGGTCAGAGTGGGGTAGCGGATGCCCGCCCGCAACAACCCATAAAAGTGAATGTCCTTAAGTTCCACTTGGAATCCATTCTCAAAGGCATTCCTCGCAATCCGGTTGTAGCCGGCAAGACCGGCGGGAAAAACCCGCAATCCGATTACGGAGTAATTTTCCGGCTCCACCCAGATGTCAGCCATCCGACGATCCTGCTGGTCATATTCAAGCGTGGACATACCTCCTTTCCTAAACACACGAAGTACGCCTGGGTGGGATGTGTCGGATTTTCTGTGAACTTGAATCACCTGGACCCGCTTCCCCAAGACTTTCCGATATCCGGCTAACTGGAACCGGAATCGGTCCAGGTTCTGGCGGGCCAAAAAGAACACCGGTGCGATGACCGATTTGTACGAAAACACATCTTTAAAAATCGGCTTGAGATCACTCGCTTCCGGGTTTTTCGCAAATCTACGGTCCTGGATAGTCCGTCTTTCCCGAAGATCCCGGCTGGTTTTTATCAGTTGATAATCGTAGGAAAACTGTTTTTTCGGTTGTCCGTAGGTTTTATGGGTCACCTGTTGCACACATATAAAATGAAAGGCCGCACTCTCCAAGCGGTCACAATAATCGGCGCAGCGATGGAGCACATATTCCAAATCAGGTTCCCCGGACCGATCCGAACTCCTTGCCAATGAGCCTGAAAGCAAAACCAGGATGGCCAGGGCAATCGTCGTTTTCATTGTGGTTTTTCCCGCAAACACACCGGTTTTTTCATGGCATGGCACAAGTAGCATAACCAATGCCGGAAAATTGTTCAAAAATTGTAACGATAAGGCGACAAGATCTCTGTATATTGCATTCACGTCATTCAGGAATGTCGCGCTTTCATGCAACGTTCCTCCCCAAAAAACCAAGCGGAGCCGTTCAGGGAATGCCGCCTTGGCCTAACGGGGTCGGCCGTGTTGGGCGATAGCATGAAATCACGTTGACGTGTTGACCGGCCGGGATGTTGAAATGAAAACCCCGGGGCTTGTAAAGCGGGGCATTCGACATTTTTTTGCTCATCGCGGATAATTTAACTTCATTCAAGGGAACAATGGGAGCAGGTCTTGCATTGTGATGTTTTTCAATCCTTTATGCGCTTCATCGTCCTGGTGCAGGTGACACGGTGCATTCACACGTAATCAAGGGTGTGGGCAAGTGAGAATCCGGAAAAAACACCTGATTCGGCTGGGCCTGGCCGTCACCGCCGGACTGACGGCAATCCTGGCGGTGTTCGTCTTTGTTTGCCCGGAGGCACCCCTTGACATAGCCGGCAGTCTGAAAAACCACAATCTCGTGGTGATCGTGATAGATGCCCTGCGGGCCGATCACCTGGGCTGCTATGGCTACCATCGTGATACCTCTCCCTTTATCGATTCCCTGGCCGACGGGGGAATGGTTTTCCAGCGGGCCCTGTCAAATTCCTCTTTTACCCGGGAATCGGTTTCCGTCCTGTTTTCGGGCAGGCTGCCCTCCAGCAGCGGGAGTGTGGGCTGGTTCAGCGCACCATCCGGAAAAAACGACAACCTGGCCGGGTTGTTTCAACGAGCGGGGTACGCCACCGCCCTGTTGAGCAACTCACCGCAGGTGAAGCATCCGAATTTTCAAACCGGTTTTGATCACGTGGAACTCCTTCATTCCCAGTGGGGCAGCCGGGGGGACAGTGGCGGAGGCCCCAGGTTGTCCGGCCGGGCATTGGCTTTCGCCCGGAAAAACACGGACCGCAAATTCATGATGTACCTTCATTACCTGGATCCCCATGGTCCCTACAATCCGCCCCCCGAGTTCATGCAGCGTTTCCGGTCCGAAGAGTTTCCCCACCCCGTATCGTTGTACAACACGGTACGCTGGCATTGTCACCGCTTGATGCAGGAAGGTTTCGGCCCGGGAGAAGCGCGGTTCGAAGACATGGTGTTGCGCTACGATGCCGAGATCGCCCTGGTGGACCACTCCATTCAATTGCTGGTTCAGGGTCTGCAGAAGCTTGGCCTGGATCGCAACACCCTGTTGGTCGTGACCGCCGATCACGGTGAGGAATTTCTCGAACATGACTTCGTGGCGCACGCCTGGACATTGTACAACGAGTCCCTGCATGTACCCTTGATTGTCTGGGCCCCCGGCATGGTCGTACCACGGCGCGTGGCATCACGGGTTTCCCTGGTTGACCTGCTGCCCACTCTGCTCACCATCATGGACATCCCCCATGGCCGCGATGATTTTGACGGCACTCGGCTTTTTCAAACCCGACGGAATGGTTTTGCTTTTACCGCCCCCCAAAAACCTTTTATCGCGGAGCTGCAAATCCAGCACCGCAACCTGTTGCGCGCGGTGATCCTGGATCAGCGCAAATACATCCGCGCCCGCAGATGGTTGCCCCCGGACGAGCGTCCCGGCGTGTTTTCCACCAAGGGCCGGACCATCGAATACAACACAGATCGGCATTTAAACATCTGGGGTCCGGTTGTCCACGAGGAGTGGTACGACCTGAGCACGGACCCCCGGGAAAGACGAATGCTCGCAGTAGATGAGCGCAGCCGGGAGCTTGCGCGGATCCTGAATCAATACGAAAAAGCGACCCGCGGGAGAGGCATGCCGCCTAACAGGCCTGGAATGAAAAAGAGGACCCTTTCCAAAAAGGAAAAGGCAAAACTGAAAACCCTGGGGTATTTGTAGTACAAAGAATTCGATCGGTTCTTTCGCGGCATAATAAAACGCCTACTGAAAAGCGGGCCCGGTTAACCGCAAAACCCCAGCCTGTAAGCGAATTGCCTGACCGTCAGGAAACATTTCCTGTTCGGTTTAAGCTTTTTTGCAAACGGATTTTTCCGGGAAATCGTCTAAATCATGAAGCTGAAAGTCTGAAAAACTTTTGAAAGAAAACAGATTTCTCAAATGATCAGGGAAAGGTTTCAGGAGATGAAAACAATGAAAATGGGATTGGCGATTGCTTTGATTGTCGGTTTGATTCCCGGCGCCCTTTGTTCCGGCCAGTCCGGAATTCTGGAGAATGTCATGCGGCCATCGGTCATCGATGTGCAAGACAAGCTTCTCTTTGTCATGGATATCGAAAAGATGCATGTTTTTTCAATGGATACATTGAAACTTCTGAAAACCTTTGGCAAGAAAGGCGAAGGCCCGGGAGAATACCCCGTTTCGTCAAGTGCTTCCAACAGCATCCGGGCCTATGGGGATTTTCTACTGCACGAAGCGTTGAACAAGGTCTTGTATTTCGACCACGCAGGTAACTTCCTGATGGAATGCCGGAAACCCGCCCTGATCAAAAAAATTCATCCCCTGCAGGACAAATTCGTGGGATTGCGGATTTATCAACCCCAGGACAGGTCAACGGCTTATGCAACCATCTGCATTTATGACCAAAAATTGCAGAATGAGCAAGAGATCGCCCGCCAGGAATTCTTTCAGCAGGGAGCCGGCGGCGCCCTGACCTTCGATCTTTCCTGGGACCGCCTTGTATTCGATGTGGCTGAAGACCGCATATTTGTGGAGAGAAGCCGCGAAGGCCCCTTTATGGAAGTGTTCGACATGAAGGGTACGCAGGTGAACCGTTTTCCCATCCCCTGGAAGAAAATTCCCGTCCGGATTCATGACAGGAAAATGCTGCTGGATTACTTTATTCAGGATTCCCGGATGCAGCAAATCATGAAACAAAACCGTATCACCTGGAAAGAACTCAGCAAAAACTTCAAGTTCACCTATCCCGATTATTATCCGGCCGTTTGCGATATGTTTATCGACAGCGGAAAAATCTATATCAAGACCTGGTGCCGTGACCGGCAGGGGAAGTCCGAATTCCTGATCATGGATCTCAAGGGCCATCTGATCAAGCGGTGCTTCATCCCGCCGCTGATCCCGTTCAAGACCAGATCAATCGGGTCCGGAAAGCTGGAAACCATCCACCGGGGAATGATCTATTACCTGACGGAGAATGACGACGGGAACTGGGTACTGAACTCACGGAAAATAGAGATGTGAACACCCAAAGGGATATTCTTGACCCCGATTGTTTTCATGCCGGAAACGAATGTTCAGGACCAGCTAATTGTTTTTCTTTTGTTTTCCGTGACGGCTGAATTCCAGAACAGCCGCATGTTGTGCTCATTTTCAATGCCCCCCATCCTCTATGCACAATTCAGTAAACAGTCGTATTTTCCTGGAATGTCACAATGCCAGATCCGACAGCGGGATTGTCTGGTTCAGGAATGAACAAGGGCGGACTCCCTATCTGATTTATACTCCCCGGATTGGAAACATGCATTCAATTTGTTTTTATGCTATGTCATCAGGTGTTGGGCATATTTCAATGAACAGGAGTCATCATTGGTTTGCTTGAAGCGTTGTATATGGTTGTGGCTGTTTATTGGGGTTTCCGCAGCTGTGTCTTCTGGGTCTGCTCTTCCTGCCACGAACACCTCGGGGGCATATGGCGGGTCGCTCCCCTCCCAAGCCGGCGGAAACGGAACCTTTCGGGGATATGTCAGGACCGCCCTGCTCCCGGGCGGCATTGTTGAGAACAAGGGGAATTGCCGCGTCCTTGTTTTGAACGC
>Ga0272442_10011872_pt1 | contig 10581 bp, 8 predicted proteins | sample SSMForm2O_FD_200262 | JGI IMG/M metagenome (GOLD analysis project Ga0272442, IMG submission 200262) | Marine sediment archaeal communities from Little Sippewissett salt marsh, Falmouth, MA, United States - SSM-Form-2O | ecosystem: Environmental > Aquatic > Marine > Wetlands > Sediment ... | reverse complement strand
GAACCCGAAGATGCGCGACCTGATGGTCGTGGGTCGGGCGATGGGCAGTAAAGACTTGAACGTCGTCGACGACGGGACGATCGACCGCACGATCGGCAGCCTCTCGTACGACGACGAAGGCACGCCTGCCGGCAAGACGTACCTGATTCGAGGCGGCGTCTTGGCCGGGCATCTGCACTCGCTCGAGACGGCCGGCAAGATGCGTGCGAAACCCACGGGCAACGCCCGCGCGATTCGACGCGAGTACCCCCCCGTTGTGCGGATGACCAATACCTACATCGAGAACGGGCGGGCCACGCGGCGGCAGCTAATCGGCGAGGTCGATCGCGGCGTATACGCGTGCGACATGTACGGCGGGCAGACCGAGTTCGAGCAGTTCACCTTCTCTGCGGCGTACGGGTACCGGATTGAGAACGGGCAGGTGGGCGAACTTGTTCGCGATATAGTGCTGACCGGCAACGTGTTCGAGACGCTCGAGGCCATCGACGGGGTCGCCGACGACTTGACGTTGCGTCAGCGCGGCGGCGGGTGTGGCAAGGCGGGGCAGATGCCTCTGCCGATCACGTGCGCCTCGCCCCACATTCGGATTCAAAACGTGGTGATCGGCGGATAGCTTTGACGCCGAGGCACACACAGGACAGGCAGGCGAGGACTATCGATGCGAAATCCGTTGGCTGAATCGCTTCAGCGTCGTTTGCAGGACGGTGTGTCGGCGGCCAGGCGCCTGGGCGCGGCGGCAGCCAAGATCAGCCTGCATCATGAGGAGAGAACCACGTGCGAGTTCGAGAGCGGGCGGCTGAAAGAGACCGGCGGCCGCGAGAGTCTTTCGTTCGGCATCGAGGTGCTGATGGGCAAACGAAAGGCCAACACCAGCGGCAACCGCCTCGACCAACTCGACACGATGATCGAGCACGCGGTGAGCCTGGCCAAGGTGGGCAGCGTCGCCCACTTCGACGCCTATCCGCCTGCCGGTGACGTAACGGCCGTCAAGACCCACTCACCCAAAACGCTGGACCTCACTCGCGAGCACATGATCGAAACCTGCCAACGGATCGTCGACGCGATCAAGGCGTACGATCCCGAACTGTGGATTCACGCGGGTGCCGAGCGTGTCGAATCCGAATCGCTGCTGGTCACCTCGGGCGGGGTGTGCCACACCCGAGCGCGGACACACTGGCGACTGGGTGCCTTCGTGCAGCGGACGGAAGGCACCGACATGGTGCTGACCGGCTACGATCGAGGTTGGTGCGATCTGAACGAGTTCTACGACCCCGACGCGATCGCCGAGCGGGTCGTCGACAACCTCCGCTGGGGACAGACCATCACCGATGCCAGCACCGGTACGTGCAAGGCTTATCTGCCACCTGAGACGCTGGCCATGTTCTGCCACGTGCTTCAAATGGGCGTCAACGGGCGCAGCGTGGCCAAGGGCGAGTCGCCGCTGGCGGGCCGGGTGGGCCAGCGCGTGCTCGACGCCAACTTGACGCTCGTCGATGACCCCCATCAGGACTACGCCAGCGGTGCGGCTGAGGTTGATGGTGACGGCATTCCCACGCGGCGATTCACCGTGTTCGACAAGGGCGTGCTGCGCGGGTTCTGCTACGACCTCGACTCGGCCGCCCTGGCCGGCGCCGAGCCCACCGGCCATAGCGGCTGCCGCCCGTATAACTTGACGATTGCACCCGGCGACAGACCGAGCGAGCAGCTTATGGCCGGCATCGACGACGGCATCTACATCCGACACCTGATCGGTTTCGGTCAGGGTAATCTGATCAACGGCGACTTCTCGTGCAACGTCGGGTTGGGCTACCGCATCCGAGACGGTCGCGTCGCCGGCCGTGTCAAGAACACCATGGTGACCGGCAACGTGTACGACGTCTTCGGCGACGGCGTGCAGCTCAGCTCGGATTTCGACCATGAAGGTCGATTCCCCCACGCCGTGGTCGACGGCATGAACGTCAGCCGGGCCGAGCGCTGACCGACAGGACCTTCGTCGCTTCGGCCGCATTGATTGCCGGGCGTCGGCGCCGCCGCGTCAGCCTCCCACCGGCAGCGTGAGCACCGGTGTGACGGTCTCGGCGCCACCGGCCTGAAGGGCGAGCAACTGACCCAGAAACGCCAACGTGGACTTGGACGACAGGTCGGCGTTGTCGATGTAGTACCAGTACCCCCAGAAACGCACCTGTACCGCTGCGTTGGACGGCTTGGAGGCCGAAGAGTGCACGCGAAGCAGGTCTCCTATCAACTCGGTCCAGGCAAACTCTGAGCCCTCCTCGCCTACCGTGGTGGTGACGTACCCTTTGCGTCGATGCTCGGCCGGCACGTCAATGGCCTGCGACAGATAGAAGAGCGTGCCCAGCAGCGACCGGGTCGTGAGCGTGATCTCACCGCGCTGCCCGGCCGCTTCGGTTGGCTTGCCGTTGGTGACGCCCAACCGCACCTTGTAGCTGCTCTGGCCGGGCTTGAGACCCAACAGGGCGACGATCTCCTTCGCCTCCGGCGAGTCGGCCGCCGACGGTCCGATGCGCCACACCAGCGACTGGGAGCTTTGGGTGAGCACGAGGTTCCGCCCGTCCTCGGTCTGCCGAAGGCCGTATCCCTTGCTTAGTGCGTCCGCCATATCCGGCAGGCCGACCTTCTCGGCGGGCACCGGGGTCGACACGTCGCTTGTGGTGGGTTCAAATCCGAATTCCAACATACCTTCCTTCTGCAATTCGCGCAGGAGGTACGTTACGCGGACGAACTCTTTAAACGGCGGCGCCTCCGTGGGGGTGGGACCGGACGCGCTGGCGGCGTTTTCGAGCCCGTTCATACTCTGGACGGTCAGTCGCAACACCCGGTCGACGCGCCAGCCGGTACGCGACATCAGCAGGATGACCTCGGGCTGGACCGGTGCAAGCAACCGCGTCACGAAGTCGCGCCCCTGGAGTGGCGCGAGGGTGATGGTCGGCTTCTCTTCGAGGTTGACGTCAACATTCAGCCTCAGTGAATCGGGGTTGAAGGAGGTGGGACCCTCGTTGATGTCCGCTCCCAAGCCGGCTGACTCGGCAAACGTGAACTGTGTGGCCACGCTTCCCACGTCGAGGAACAGAGGCTCCTCGCGGTATTGCAGCCGCACCAGGTTGAGTAGCATTTGCTCCTTGCGGGTCTGCTGAATCACCTCGTTGTAGCGAACACGACTTACCTGAAGTGCGGTCGGACCGAGAACACAACCGCTCATCGCTAGGATCGCCGCCGTCACGCCAATCGTCACGCCTCGTAGTGCAGACACGAAGAACCTCCTTTTCGGGCGCCGGCCGAACCAGACGCCGGGCACGGCATCATTCTGTTTGCTTGCGTCTCGCCGACCGCGTCACCGGCACGCCGGCCCATGGCGGGCCCTCAGAAAGCATGGTAACGCCGCCGCCGATGATCGCCAGACCTCTGCCAGGTTCTCGCCGAAGGATCGATTGCAAAGCGCGAGAAGTGTTCCTACATTGTCTGCTCTTCCGCCCACCGGACGTCCGTGGGCGAGCTCTCTTGGGTGTCTGGCCCGGCCCATGCCACACGTTGTCGCCGAAAACCTCGTCAAGACGTTCCGCATCGCCGAGCGGCGACCGGGCATCTGGGGTGCGTTTCGCGGGCTCGTGCATCGCCGCTATCGCACCGTTCGCGCGCTGGACGGCGTGAGCTTCAGCGTCGAGCCGGGCGAGCTGATCGGCTACATCGGGCCCAACGGGGCGGGCAAGAGCACCACAGTCAAGGTGCTGTCGGGCATTCTCGTGCCCGACGGCGGTTCCTGTCGCGTGCTGGGGTATGTGCCCTGGCGGCAGCGGATCGAGACGGTGCGGCGGATCGGCGTGGTCTTCGGGCAGCGAACCCAGCTCTGGTGGGACCTGCCGGTCGTCGAATCGTTCCAGTTGCTGCGCGACATCTACCGCGTGCCTCGTGGGCAGCATCGCCAATCGCTCGACGAGCTGATCGAGTTGCTGGATTTGGCACCGCTGCTGGACGTGCCGGTACGACAACTCAGCCTGGGCCAGCGGATGCGCTGCGACCTGGCGGCTTCGCTTCTGCACGCGCCTGAACTGCTGTTTCTCGACGAGCCGACGATCGGGCTCGACGCGGTGTCGAAGCTGGCGGTCCGCGACTTCATCCGGCGGCTCAATCGCGAGCGCGGCGTGACGGTGATTCTCACCACGCACGACATGGACGACATCGAGGAGCTCTGCTCGCGCGTGATGGTCATTGCCGAGGGCCGCATCCTGTCCGACGGGCCTCTCGAATCGCTACGGGCGCAGGTTACGCGCGAGCGATGGCTGATCGTCGATCTGGTCGACGCGGACGCGCAAGTGGCCGACCCCGACGCCGAGGTCATCCGGCGTGACGGCGAGCGCGTCTGCCTGCGCTTCGACCCGTCGCGCACCCGGCCGGCTGAGTTGATCGCCCGCGTTACCGCCAACCACCCGATACGCGACCTGTTCGTGCAGGATCCACCGATCGAGCAGGTCATCGCCCGGCTGTACGAGGAGCGGCAATCGTGATCGCGTACTGGGCCATCCTGAGCGCTCGCTTTCGGGCTCTGTTGCAGTACCGAGTGGCGGCGGCGGCCGGCTTCGGCACGCAACTGTTCTGGGGGCTGATCCGCGTGATGATCTTCGGAGCCTTCTATCAGTCCAGCAACGTCGCCCAGCCCATGAGCTACGAGGACGTGGTCAGCTACGTATGGCTGGGGCAGGCAATGATCCTGCTGGTATTGTTCAGGCCCGACGTCGAAGTGCAGGCGATGATCCGCAGCGGCACTGTGGCCTACGAGATGCTTCGCCCGTTGGACGTGTACTCGGTGTGGTTCACCCGGGCAGTGGCGATGCGGACCGCGCCGGTGCTGCTGCGGGCGGTGCCCATGTTCATCGTGGCCGGTCTTCTGCTGGGGCTGAAGGCCCCCGCCTCGCCGCAGGCGGCGTGTTTGTGGGCGCTGTCGACGGCGACGGCTGTGCTGCTGTCGGCGGCCATCGGCACGCTGATGACTGTCTCGATGCTGTGGACCATCGCCGGGGACGGCATCGGGCGTCTGGTGCCGGCGGCCACCTTCATTCTCTCGGGGATGATCATTCCTCTACCGCTGTTTCCGGACTGGGCGCAGCCGGTGCTGAACTTCCTGCCGTTTCGCGGCTTGGCCGATGTGCCGTTTCGCCTGTACACGGGCCACATCCCGCCGACAGAGGGCGTGGCTGCACTGGCGCATCAGTTGGCGTGGACCGTGGCGCTAATCGCACTGGGGCGATGGCTTCTGGCGCGCGGCACGCGCCGAATGGTGGTACAAGGAGGCTAGGGCGTGCTCGACTCGATCCGCGTATATGGCCGCTACGTGAGCATCTCGATGCGCAGCCAGATGCAGTACAAGGCCTCGTTTCTCATGATGGCCACGGGGCAACTGCTGATCACGGCGATCGAATTCCTCGGCCTGTGGGCTTTGTTCGCCCGTTTCGGCAACTTGCGGGGCTGGACGCTGCCCGAGGTCGCCCTGTTCTACGGCATGATCAACGTGGCCTTCGCCGTCGCCGATGCTGTGGCCAGAGGCTTCGACACCTTTCCCGCCATGGTCAAGAGCGGCGAATTCGATCGGCTGTTACTTCGGCCCAGAAGCACGACACTCCAGGTGGCTGCCCGTGAGCTTCAACTCATGCGCGTGGGGCGGCTGGCGCAGGGTTTGGTTGTGCTGCTGTGGGCCGCGACGGCGCTGGACGTCACGTGGACACCGCAGAAGGTCCTTTTTGCCGTCGCGACCATGCTGGCCGGCACGTGCATGTTCTACGGCCTATTTGTTCTACAGGCGACCCTGGCTTTCTGGACGATCGAATCCCTGGAGATTATGGCCACCGTCACCTACGGCGGTGTGGAAACGGCGCAGTACCCGCTGGTTATCTACCAACGCTGGTTTCGGCGGTTCTTCACCTTCGTCGTGCCGCTGGCGTGCGTGAATTACTTTCCCGTGCTGGCCATTCTCGATCGACCGGATCCTCTCGGCGCGCCGGTCGCCCTGCAATGGATCGCGCCGGCGGGCGGGTTCGTGTTCCTATTTCTGAGTTTGCAGGTATGGAAGATCGGCGTGCGACACTACCGATCGACCGGCAGCTGACCGCCCGCAGCTCGGTCAGGGCACGTCCCGCCGACCGACGGGCATGCTTGCCCGGCGACATCTTCGGTGTAGGCTGAGTACATTGAGTGTGGTGCCGGAGTCATTCGCCCGGGTTTCCCGGATCAGATGAGACAGATACTTGACGGCCCCGAGCGATCCGGAATAACATCGCCCTTACTGCCTTGGCGGCGCCCAGATGCGGGGCGCAGAGCCGATGTTTCGTCGGCCGGGCCGAGACGGCCTCCACCAGAGCGTGCGCAAAGGTGAGCGACCTTTGGCAAGGCAGGGCGGGCGCAGTCGAAGGCTGCGTCCGCGTCCTCTTGACGCAGCCGGGGGTTCGAAATGGGCCTGATGGACTTGTTGCGGCGTCTCTTCGGGATTCGACCGGAGTATGCCGTCCCGAGCCGGGCCATGAGCCGAGGCTCCGGACCCGACGCTGGCATGGATGTCGTCGAGTTGTCACGCCGACTGGGAGTGGATCAGCCGATGCTGACATCCCATGTCCCTGCCTACAGGGAGTTCACGGTCGCCAAGCGGTCAGGTGGGCCAAGAAAGATCTGTGCCCCCGCGCCAGCGACGCGCGAGCTGCAGCGGACGATCAATCGACGCCTGCTCCGGGGGCTGTCGGCCCACCCCTGTGCGACCGGGTTCGAGCGAGGGCATTCCATCGTGACCAATGCATCGGTGCATGTTGGCAAGGCGGTGGTGCTCAAGATGGACGTGAAGGACTTCTTCAACAGCACGGATGCAGGGCGGGTCTGCAACTACTTCCGGGCCATCGGCTGGAACCATGAAACGGCAGAAATGCTAACGAAGCTCTGTACGCACGACGGTTCGCTCCCACAAGGTGCCCCGACAAGTCCGCGCCTCAGCAATCTGGTGAACCACGCCCTCGACGCCCGTCTGGCCGGCGTGGCCAAGTCGCCGTATGTCGCTCAGCAGAACCCTAAGACATTGGAAAGGATATCTAGGCCTCCGGTTCCGTCGTTATCCGTTGCCTATACGCGTTACGCCGACGATATCACGTTCTCGCTGAGCGCCGACGATCACCATGTAGTCCAATCATTGATCTTCCTGACCAAGATGATCCTGGCAGACTATGGATACAAGCTTCACCAGAATCGCAAGCTGGTTATTCGTCGGCAACACCAGTCTCAGCGCGTGACCGGGCTGGTCGTAAACCATCGCATCCAGCTTCCAAGGCACACGCGTCGAATGCTTCGCGCCGCTGAACACCATCTCGTTAATGGAAGGCCCGCCACGCTTGACGAAGCGCAACTCGCAGGATGGCGGGCCGTGCAGCACATGATCGACACGCAGGCGCCCGATACTGAGCGCACATGATATGACATTAGAGGTGTGGGCGGCCGAAGCCGCAGAGGTATGTGACCGTGTCAGACAAGGGCCAACCGTATCAGTTCGGGCTTGTCGATTCGCTGATGGCCGAGGCGGGCGGCGTGCCGCAGGCTGCGCTGCACCTGGACGTCGACGCGATCTGCCACGCGTATGAAGCCGTCGAGCCGATCGCGCGCCGGCTGGGCGTCGATCCGCCCAAGCCACGCCTGGCGGGACTGGCGTACGTGCATGTGTCCACGCTCGGCGCCGAAGTAACCATCTCACCCGACGCCAACGAGCCTTACGTCAAGCCGTGCATCCGAACCCTGGAAGACATCGACCGGCTCCGCGAGCCCGACGACTATCTGGCCGCCGAACTGGTGAGGCATCGGTTGGATTTGGTCGACCAACTCAAGCGGCGTCGCCCCGATGCAAGCGACCACATCGGCCACGACTTCGAGGGGCCGATCACCACAGCCGCCCTGCTGATGGGTCAGGATTTCTTCATGCTGCCGTACGACGACCCGGCGCGGGCCCATCGGCTCATCGAATTCGGCGTTCGCAGTGCGCTGAACTACCACAGGGTGCTCGCGCAGCATCAGCAGCGCCCGACCCGTCCCGGGCGGGGCGGCTTTCCCGACGACTTCGCCGGCATGTTTCCGCCCGACGTGTTTCGCGAGTTCGTGCTTCCCTATTGGCGAATGATGCTTGACGGCCTGGGCCCCGCCGAGCGGCACGTGCACAGCGAGTTGCTGCGCGAAGAGCACCTCCCGTTCCTGGCCGAGTTGGGAGTCGACGTGTTCGACCCCAGCGTCGATCAGTACCTCAGTCCTGAAGTCGTGGCGCGCTGCTGCCCTGTGCGGTACTTTTTGCGGATCTGGCCGTCCGACGTCGAGCGTCTGTCGGCCGATGAGCTTGTCGAGCAGTACCGATACCTGGCCAGCTTCAAACCGGTGGCTGTGACCTTCCATCTGGCACGCCTGGCCGACGAGGCCAAGATCGCCGCCTTGCTGGAAGTAGCCCGCCAGATGGCATAGTCGCCCTGGTCGGTGCGAAAGTGGAAATCCGCCGGCGGCTGGGGAACAATCGGCGAAGAGCCGGCGATTCTAAGACCCGCCTGCCAAGGAGCATAGCAGATGAGCGAGAGCACGCGTCGAGAGTTTCTGCGTCGAACGTTGCTGGGGGCCACGGCTGTGGGGGCGGGCCTCGATGAGGCGGCGCAAGCGTCGCTGACGCATCCGACGACCACCCGGGGCGCTGAGGCAAGAAAAACGGTCGATCGGCGGGTGCTGGGGCGCGTCGGTGCAAAGGTTTCCATCCTCGGGCTGGGTCTGGGCGCGGCATTCACACGGCCTCACGCCGGTCGTCCCGAGCAGGTGTCGGCGTTGCTGCAACGGGCGCTGGAATACGGAGTCAACTACTGGGATACCTCACACTCGTACGCCTCGCGGGGGATCGCCAGCGAAGAGATGATCGGTCCGACCGTCAAGCACGTTCGCAAGCAGATCTTCCTGGTGAGCAAGAGCACGCAGCGCAGCTATGACGGCTTCAAGCGCGAGTTGGAGACCAGCCTGAAGCGTCTTCAGACCGATCACCTCGACGTGTACCACATCCACAGCTTGCGACCCGGGCAGGACAAGGATCTGGCCGCGATCGAGAAAGGTGCGGTGCGGGCGGCGCGGCAGGCAAAGGAGCAGGGCGTGATCGGGCACTTCGGCGTGACCGGCCACGCCGGGGCCGACATCCTCGTTGAGGGGGTGCGTCGGTGGGACCCGGACGTACTGCTGGCAATCTTTCCGGCGACCCGCCCCGATAGCGGCAAGTATGAGGACGCGCTGTTGCCGCTGGCGCGCGAGCAAAAGATGGGCGTCGTGGGTATGAAGACGGTCAAGCAGGCGAGCAACGCCGATCTGAAGGGCACCGATTTGATTCGCTACGCGCTGTCGCTGGAGGGTGTGCACTGCGTCGAGGTCGGGCTGGACAGCATGGCCCATCTGGACGAGAACGCGGCAATGGCGGCGGATTTCAAGCCGCTGAGCAGGAAAGAGCAGACGGCGGTGCATCGCGAGATCACGCACGCGCTGGCTGGCGCCGCCGCGCCGTGGGACATGCCCGGCTACGTCGACGGCGCGACAGCGTGAAGATTTCGCTCCACTGGATGGCGGAAGCAGGCAACCTTGGTTAGGCGGGCGCAGGAACGTCGCCGAGCAGGCGCTTGACGGCCACGATGAAAAGCCCCGTCAGCAGCAGATTTAGCGCAAGTGACAGCATAGCCACCGTGATCATGGCCCCGCCGATTCCGTAGGACAGCGAGATAATCAGCACACCTGCCCCCACCTCACCGCGGGGGAACATCGCCACGGCCACAGCCAGTCGATGTTTCCAGTGGGCCTCGCGTCGGTAGCACAAGACAGGAAACATCTTGCCGAGGTTCGACAGAGCGGTGATCGCGATCACATGCGCGGCGATCGCTCCCCAGCCCATCGACGGGCGGTCGGCCATCTGTTCCTCTGATGGCTGGATCGCCGGCGCGGCGTCCGGGATGACGTAGGCGTCGGCCATTGCTTTGTCGCTTGCAGCCACCAGGTCTTCGGAACCGGCAAGGCCTGCAACAGGCGGCATGGACAATCCGACCAGCACCATGAAGCACGCCGACACAATCGTCGTGACGCGCTTCTCTTTGGGCCGCTCCAGAACGTCGTCATGATGCAGATCCGGCGAGGGCACTTCGGCCCGACCGTGCTCACCGGGCTTACGGATGATGCAACCCAGCACGAATGCGGGAAGCAGCACCTCGATATGTACGGGCACCACTTCGTCCACGAGCTTGCTCGCCAGGTAGACGCCTTCGCAGACGAGCATGATCGTCAGTGAATAGCCCATAACCCATGGCCACGTGACCGGGATTCGTGCCACGTGGAGATGCCGCCACGCCAGCCACAACAGGGCGAACATGATCACGATGATCACGGCAAGCTGCCATCGAAGCCCCACAATCATCATCTTCAGCGGGATCATGAGCAGGACGGTATCGAGGTCGTCGAAGATCGCCAGGATGCGCGTCTTGCGGAACATCCAGGTAGCCGCCAGACCGGCGGCCGCCAGCATCGAGAACAACACGCCGGCCG
>Ga0272442_10011871_pt1 | contig 10581 bp, 7 predicted proteins | sample SSMForm2O_FD_200262 | JGI IMG/M metagenome (GOLD analysis project Ga0272442, IMG submission 200262) | Marine sediment archaeal communities from Little Sippewissett salt marsh, Falmouth, MA, United States - SSM-Form-2O | ecosystem: Environmental > Aquatic > Marine > Wetlands > Sediment ... | reverse complement strand
TCGATCTGTACTTTCATGGTCCCGTCCGCTCCTTTTTGATCGTTTCGATCGGTTGTGGTCTTCAACAACAACCTACGGAGCGGACACTGATTTCTCAAGCAGGCATCAACATTTGAACGTTATCAAGGTGTTAGTGCTGAGGCATTCGCCATGACATCGTCGGACGAAAGGAGTCGGCGTCATGTTTCTTGTTCTTGTGACTTTCTGGAGGACAATTTGAATAAGGCTAACTCGGGAGGAACATGACATGAGAGCATTTGCGGCAATTCTTCTGGCGTTGACGGTGGTCGGCGCTCGCGCAACCGAACCCGCCACCCCCTACGACGTGAAGCAGGCGCCTTGGCCGACCTGGCGCGGCCCGTACTTCAACGGGTCGGCGCCGGAACTGGGCCTGAAGCTGATCGACGATATAGGCCAAGCCCCGTTGCTCTGGACCAGCGACATGCCGATCCCGGCCGCCCATCCCGGCAGCGGCGGGGTCCGGGGATACTGGTGCGGCGGGTACAGCTCGCCCATCGTCGCCGAGGGCCGGGTATACGTCGCCTACTGGACGCCGCCGGGCCGCACCGCCTATACGCACACCGCGGAGGACGCCGACCCGAAGCACAGGGTCACGCGGCGCAACCCGGTGAAGGGCCGGTCCGACCTGACGGCCGACGACGTGCTGCATTGCTTTGACGCGGCCACCGGCAAGACGATTTTCCGGACGGTCGTGGCCGGCAAGGGGGTCATGCGCGCGGAAAGCAAGAGCGGCTCGCACCTCACCCCCTGCTGGTGGGCGGGCAAGGTCTACTTCAGCGGCAGCGCGGGCCGGATCCACTGCCTGGATGCGACCACCGGCGAAGTGCTGTGGGAGGAGGGCGCCGGGACGGCCGCGGGTCCGGCGAAGGCGCCGCCATCGGGGGTGAACTACGCGGCGCCGGTCGCCATCGATGACGTGGTGGCGGTGCCGAACCGCTCGGCCCTGATCGCCTACGACGCCGCCCGTGGAAAGGTGCTCTGGCGGGTGCCCGCCGAGACCACCGTCTCCGTGGCAACCCCCTGGCGGCACGGCAGCACGGGCTACTTCCTGTGCGGGGGCAAGCTCATCGAGGCCAAGACGGGCGCGGTGCGGTGGTCGATACCGCGTCCCCCGGGAGCCGTCGCACCCCTGGCGATATCAGGCGACGTCCTGGTCATGCCCAACCGCGGCGGTACCTGGCGGTCCCGGGGAGTGACCGAGGCCGAGGCCCCGCAGCGCAGCATGACGGCGTTTCGGATCACCCCGGAGAAATACACGCAGCTCTGGCAGTTGCCCTTCCCCAGCCCGCACGGCAGCCAGTTCAATCCGGCCTTCATCCACCGAGGGAATGCTTATGGGCGCATGTACCGCCACCCCGAGTCCGGCGACAAGGAGGAGGTGTTCGTCCGCGTGGCGCTCGATTCCGGCACAGCGAAGGTTCTCCTGACGGGTCGCAAGAACGCAATCTCCGGCTACAGCCCGATCGCCTTCGAGGGACGCCTGCTGAAAGGCAATGCGAGCGGAGTCCTCGCCGTCGAGGGTACGGGCAAGTCGGAGGTCGGACCCGGCGCCGGCCAGGCCGCCAACTCGACGAGCTGCGCCTACGCCGACGGCCTGCTCTACTTCCGCACCGAATCCAACACCGACGCGCGCCTGGTCTGCTACGACCTGCGTGCCGCGGCGAAGCGGCGCGAAGACGGGCGTGCCGCGGCGAAAGGACCTGGGAGATAAGGAACAATCAGCAAGCGCTTCTCTCCATGTATCCGCACAGAATCGGCACGACGTGATGGAATCGCCCCGGCGGGATGTCTTCCGAGATCTGAAGCATGAAGGGGCTGCGGCCGAAGTCGCGCAGAACGCCGTCTTCGCCAAGATCGTTCAGCCTGCTGTCGACGACCGGGGCCCGCGAACGGAACTGTGTGTTCTCGACGATGTAGTTCAGGATCTCGTAGTCCCGGACGCTCGCTACGTAGAACTTCTCGATCCAGTCCGATCCGTACGTCGGATCCTTTTTCGTACGTTGAGATACGGCCCCTACCGGTGTATCGAAGGTGCGGGTTTCCACCCACCGGCCGCCCGCCCGCTCGCGGGTCACACGCAGATTCGCGTTCTTCACTTCGGAAACGTATCCGTCTTGAATGTGCCAGGGAGGCGCCAACAGGCTGACCGCCGGAACGAAATGGATCAGGCCCAACGTACTCGTGCGCGCCATACGTTCCGTCGTACCCAGCGGCATGTACTTTGGATAGATCCCGACGGGAAGCCGATCCGGCCTCTCGCCCCGATACACGGCGATCATACGCTCCCTGGCCGTCATTCCTTGCACAACACGTCCTGCTTCATGTGGGCCAGCACGGACGCACGATCCGGAATGGCATCGATCACTCCGAGCCTGGTAGTCGAGAGCGCGGCCGCGTGAGAGGCGAACCGAATCGCCTCTTCCAGAGCGGTCCCGGCCGCGCACTCGGCCAAGAACGCCCCCGAGAATACGTCACCGGCGCCCGTGGTGTCCGAGGCCATGACCGACGGCGCGGGAAAATGAAGCTTGTGCTCTTTGCCGACAAGCACCGAACCGCGTGCGCCAAGCGTGATCAACGCCAGGCCGACCCCCCTTTTCAAGAACCAGTCACCCGCCCTGAACGCGCTTTCGACGTCGCTCACGTTTTGTCCTGTAATCAACGCGGCTTCCGTCTCGTTGGGCTTGATGATATGGTACATCTCGATGGCTTCGCGCCCCCAGGCGTCGTCGCCGACGCAGGCCAGAAGCTGCGTTTGGGTGCCCAGTTTGGCCGCTGCCACCGCCTGATTGGATCCCTTACCTCCCGGCCCTTCGAAGAACCGGTCGTGGATCACCGTTTCCCCGACCCTGGGGAGTCGCGAGCCCTTGGTGAACAACCCTTTACAGTAGCTACCTACAATGACCACGTTCCGATCCATACCCGTCACCCTCCTGATGCTGATGCCTTGCTCTGTTCGACGGCGTGAACAGGCGTTACCGATCGCGAACGCAACGAAAGCCGATTGTCGCCGCACGGTCGACACCCGGGTACATCAGGCCCAGGCGAAGATGGTATTCGCAGCCCTGCGCGCCGCCCGGATGATACCAGTCGCTGCCTTCCGCGCGGAAGAAGCAGCCTCCCCGCAGGGCGACATCCCTGATGCGTCCGTCATCGCGCTCGCTCTCGGTCCACTCCCAGACGTTGCCGCAGAGGTCTTCGCACCCGAACGGGCCGGCGCCGTCCGGGTAGGCGTCCACCGGCGTGGTGCCGTCCGAGGCGCCGTTGCAGCGCGCGGGATCGGCCTCACGGCCCCACGGCCAGGGCCTGCCGTCTCGGCCCTGGGCCGCGAACTGCCACTCGGCTTCGGTCGGCAAGCGCTTGCCCGCCCAGCGCGCATAGGCGCGTGCGTCGTCGAGATCCAGGTACACTACCGGGTGACGTCGTAGCTCTTCGGGAAACGTCCAGAGCCAGGGGGCGTCTTCGGCGCCGTCCGGTTGGGTCCAGTGTTTGAGGAAGTTCTTCATCACCTTCGGCGCGTACCGCGCTTCTACCAGGAACCGGCGGTACTCCGCGTTCGTGACCTCGTACCGATCCATCTGATAGGGTGTCAGCCAGAGGTATTCCGGCTCATGAACCTCCCCCGGAGCATGCCTGCAGAAACGAGAATTTCGGCGATGCTCGTGGCGGACGACCATGATGAAACGACCGCCCGGAATGTCCCGCATCGGCGGTTCGTCCGCACGAGCGGGGCCGTCGACACGGGCCACGGGTCTCGGTTCGAACATGCACGGCGCCTCCGGGCGCCTGGCGACACTGTCGCGGGACGGGGGGATAGGGGGCAATTCCGGATCGCGCGCCCCAGCCGGAAGCACGACCAGGCAGCCGCACGACTTTCCCTCCACCGTCGAGGTCACCCGGACCAAGCCGTTCTCCTCGTGTACCAGGGCGGTCCGGTCGTGCCACAGGTCGTAGACGCGACCGTCGTCCGGGACGCGGAGCGACAACACGCACCCGGTGTATGCCTCCGCGGCGCTGTTGAAGAGCGTATACACGGTGTGCGTGCCGTCCGACCATCGATGGGCGTGGATGTCATCGTGCGCCGTCTCGACGTAGGCCTGCCAATTCAGGTCCGTGAACGCCGCGCTGTACGCCCTGAGGATGCGGACGCAGCGCTTCAGGCAGTCCCGGTCCTCGACGCACCACGGCCGCATTCTTCCGAAGTTATCCTCGAAAACGACCAAGCCGTAGCCGTGGAAGAAGCACTCGGCAATCCTGGGTGAACGAACCATGAGGCTCCGCTTTGCCAGCAACAGCGCCCGGCGCGGTTCGAGCCAGCGCGATAGCGGCAACAGCGGCGGCTGGAAACGGTGATCCTCATTCCACGCGCAGGTAACCAGGGACAAAGCGCGCATATAGGTTGCCGCATCGCTGCCCAGGCAGTCGTGTTCAAGGTCGAAGACCACTTCGGGCAGGGCGGCCTCCACGTGGCGAATGAACGTCTCGATCGCCTTGCCGCCCGTCACCAGATCGAGCAGTTCCGGGTCCCACGTCTCGGCGCCGCGGTCCGCAAAGCCCATGCTGAACCAGTACCGGGTCTTGATGACCGTATCGAAGTAGACGCCGTCGGCGCGGGTCGCCTTGAGCATCCGTACAAAAGCCTCCGCGTCGGAAACGGGCTCGCGGCGTGTTCCGATGTCCCAGGGATTGTAGTTCAGCAGCACGCGGACGCCGCGCTCGTGGCAGCGTTCGATCAGCGCGGCGATGCCGTCGATGCCGCCGGGCATATCCCGGTAGAAGTCGAACTGATTGCGATCGTCGATGCCCAGTTGCGGGAACGACTGCCACAGAATGACGGTATCATAGCCGCCGAACTCGCGCTCGCCGTCATCCAGGAATTCGTCGAGCCGATAGCGGCCCTCGTGATGGTCGTAGAAGGCCTGGTTGTGCATCACCGCGAGGCATTCGACGTATACGTGCCTCTGCCGGCGTCGCGCGGGATCCTCGTAGCGCGCGGTATCGATCCGGGTCCGCAGCGCCGCCCGCACCTCAGCGGGCGAGACGCCGTCACGCTCGCACATCCGGCGGAACGGTTGCCAGTCGAGCACCCGGTCCCCGACCAGGCTTTCGTAGCGCTTCGCAAGTTCCCGTCCGCGTCCGCTCGATTCTACCTTGTTGCTTGAAACGCCTACCATCATGTCATCATTCCTCCCGGCGTTTGTGTCTATGCACACCCTGATGGGTATGCAGGCGCCAAACGCCCTGGTGCCTGTCCCTTCCTGTGCCGATGGAGCCCTGGTACCCTGCTTGCGGGGACATGATGGCCACAGGCTCCTACAGTCCGGGCAAAGCCTCGCCATCGTCGTCCATCCGGATCTCTTCCAGGCTCGGAAGCACATTGTCGGCGGCTTTCGCCTGCTTCGAGTCTCCTGCCCGCGGATGGTCCTTCGCGCCGGTCTCCTCGAAACTCTGGAGCACCTCGGCAACGGCTTCGCCCTTCTTCGCGTCCATCCCGTCGAGGTCCTCCAGCACTGCCAGGGCGCAGGCTTGTCCGGCTTCGTAACGCAATTCTCCGAGCAACGCGGTCAGGAATAGACCTTTGGTGCCAGCGGACCGGGTTCGCTGCCGCAGGACCTCGCGGGTCTCGTGTCCGTCGGGGTCCAGAGCCAGAAGAAGGCTGGCCAGGATCGCATCCTGTTCAACGGCCAGCCCTTGCGCGAATCTCTTTCGGAGCGCTGCCAGTGCGGGGTTGTTGAGGCCACGCAAGGCGTGCCCGACCCACCCACGGTGGCGGTACGCCACCCAGGGCGGATCCTTCTTGCGGTTGATATCGAAGTCGGGATCGATCCAGACGAACCGTGGATCCTTAACGAAGACGTCTATGAGTGGGTTGACGGCCGAGCCCGGTATGTCGCCGATGGCGCCCAAAGCACGGGCGGCACGGAAACGGAGTTCGAGGTCGTCGTGACCGAGGAGCGCGGCGAGCGCGGGAGCGGCCGCCGCGGCGGCCGGACCGATGCGCTGCAGAGACAACGCCGCAAGTCGCGCGGTCTCGACGTCCTCGCCCTGAAGCAGCGTCGCCAGGGCCGAGACGCCCGGCTTCCCGTTTTCGCCGCATTCGCCCAGAACGCGCACAGCCAACGTCGAACCGCTCTTTGCCTGGTCGGCCAGCCGAGCCGCGGCGTTTGCCAGGGCCGGGGGATGGACGGCCTGTAATGTGGCGGTCAAGAGCCAGGCGTCGCCCCAGCTTCCTCGTTCCACGGCCGGGGCGACGGCAGCGGCCAAGGTTTCAGCGACGCCCGCTGCCGCGGCGCCGCTCGCCCTTAAGCGCGCGGCCGCACGCTGCGCCTCGGGCCAGCGTTCGGCGGTCGCAATCCTCGCCAGGGCCGCGACATCCTCGGGCAGTTTCGAGGGCGCCGGTTTCTCTTGCACTGGCGGCGGCTGTCGGCGCAGCTCATAGCAATGGATCGCGTCACCGCCTCGATAGTAGAGCCGCCCGCCCGCTAGCGTGGGCGACGTCAGGCTGGCGAACCGTTTGAAGCCGGGCAGCTCGCCGTCAAGCAGACGAAGTTCGGCCGGGTCGGCATTGTACATTGTGCCGTTAGATAGTGCCACGCGGCCGTCCGCCGCGACGGCCGAGGCATAGCCGCCGCCACCAGGCCGGGCGGTGGCAACCACTTTGCCGGTCTTCAATTCCACGCAAGCCAGACCCCGCTTGGGCTTGCCGTTGAGGAAGATGTAGGCGTGGTCCCGGTAGACGATCGGGCAGGAGCCCAGAATGGATGCTCGCGATTCGGGGGGGAAGTTCCAGATCAGCTCCACGCCTGTGGAACTCAGGCGGTAGCAGGCAGGGCCGATGGGCTTGCGGCCCCGGTCATCCGTCCTTGTACCGTCCCCTTTGTGGAAGTTCCCGTGTGTAAGGAGGTAATCACCGCCGACAGCGACGCCGAATTGGGCGGCGAATCGTCCCTCGACGTTCCAGAGGATCTCGCCCGTTTGCACGTCCACCGCGGCACACCGCTTTCCCGTGGCGGCGATCGCATAGGTGTTTCCGCCGTGGCGCCAGCACACCGGTGAGGCCCAGACGCCGAGGCAATCGAGCACGCTCCACCGGCGCTTCCCGGTCCGCGCATCGAGGCCGACGAGTCCGTGCGCCTGCCCGCGCGGCGATTGCCCCCTGCCCAGGCCCAGGGCCAGGGTATGACGGTCGTGCATGTTGATCAGCATTGTCTCATCGAATTCCTTCTCTCCCGTAACCACCGACGCCAGGGCGTGCCCGAGTATCTCTTCCTCTCCTTCCACTCATTGCTACGCATCGCGAGCGACACCGCTTCGTGTTGTTTCCCGACATCACAGTTCGGGTAGCGATATCGGATCCTTGGCGACGGGTTCGGGTTTGCTCCTTGGAACGGGCTCCCGCAGCTTCTCGGTCCTCAGCTTCTGCTTGACCGCGCCCTCGTTGAAGCCGCAGACACGCGGCGTGTCCGCGGCCAGGATTTCGCCGCGCAGCCAGCCACGGTGCAGGCTTCCGTCCGGTGTCGTCCAGCGCACGTGGCCGGCGACCAGGTCGCCGATGACCGCGGCCTCGATCTCCATGCGATTCCAGCTCTCCTCCTTGCCGGGCACGCGGATCGCTGCGTTCAAATGGATGCCGTTGAGCTTGCACTGATCGATTTCCATGCCGTCGTGTGGATGGGTCTTGCCTTTGGCCCAGTTGTCGGCCCGCCAGGAATCGCCCTGCTTCTGCCAGACCAGCCACATGGCGTGGACCGGCTTGGGGAAATTGGCCGTGCGTACCCAGCATGTGAAGTCCGGACCCAATACGGGGAAGGCGGACAGCGTTCCCGTCAACGTGCCCGTGCTGTCTTCGCCCGGCCCTTTGGCGGTGTAGCCGCCCGAGACAGATGCCCCGTCGACGGCAAGGTCGAGACTCAGTACGATCTTGCCCTCCTCCCCGTTGTGCTTGAAAACCACAATATCGTTTTCTTCAGGAACGAGAGAACATGTCGCCGCGACTTTGGCGCCCGTCACTTGGACTGCTCCCGCATGGAGGGGCACCGACGGGATCGACCGGCCGGGTCCGCCCCTGTTTCTGGAACTGATTGCACCGTATTCGCAGGTGGCGGCGACGGCTTCCATCTTGCCGCCGCGAACGGCCACATGCAGTGCGAGGGCCATCTTGTCATGAGAGAACTTCTCGTCTTTCTGCTTCCGTCGTGCCCGCTCAAGAATGCCCCAGCCCCGATCCAGGACCAGCCGGTAGACGCCGTTGGCCGGCCCCGGTTCGGCCTGTTCGCGCGGCAGCTTGCCCGGCTCGGAAAAGCATTCGTAGTAGTGGACATCGCTGCAACAACGCACCAGGTAGCCGGGCTTCATCCCGTCGGATACGTTGGAGAGCTTCCCATCCAACAGGACGACCGTCTCGGGCGGCAAGATCTGCGTCAGCAGGGCGCCCTCCCGCCCGTAGGAGGACCATGTCAGGCGGACCCGCACGACTTGAACGGTTCCCCCTTTCTTCTGCTCCTCCTCTGCCACTTCCCGGATGATGCCCCGCCAACAGGTGGTGGTGGCATAGCCGCAATCGGCGGCCGAAATGACGCAGGCCGCAAGGATCGCTGTGCGAAACAATACGGTCATAATTGCCTTCCTTCGTTGCTGATTGATTGCCGGTTTGTCTCCCCCGGCAATCGCCGGCGGTCAACCTTCTGGTAGAGTATGGCATCGCCGCGATGATGAGTAGGGGTGTTTGTGTAGGATTCCGGCACTATTGTAACATCGCGAAGACGCTTCTTGCCGGTATCAATCCCTTCGTCTGCTTCGGGGAGCGCATCCGGGCTGAAGCCGGGAAGCGGATGCCGACCATCTGCCGGTTGAATTGGCGACCCATCGCGGCTTGGCCGCGATAAAAGCCGGAGGCTATGCTGGTCGCGAGCGGATACTCATCTGTTGCTGCCATTGTTTGGGGGTCAACCCGGTATCGGATACGAAGAGGCGTACAAGCGGGTTTGTGGAGGCGAAGCCAAGCCGGGCGGCAGTGTAGCCGACGGTACGATTCTCCTTTGCGAGAAGACGCTTGGCCTCGCGGATCTGGACCCGGTGGATTTCGTCCAGGATGCTGCAGCCCAACGCCCTTCGGAAGCGCTGCTCGAGGGCGCGCCTGTTCAAACCCGTGGTGCGGACAACATCCGGAACGGAAAGACGCTGTGTGGGAGCCTTGTGAATGGTCCGCAGCGCACGCCGGACATGACGGTCGCGGACCGCTTGAACGGCCGTGGACTGGCGGGGGATGACGTCTATGGGCGGCAGCAGCACTCGGGGCGGCGTTTGTTCTCCCTTCATGAGTGCATGCCAGGTTCGTGCAGCGGCATAGCCCAGCTGGCGTGCCGGCAAACGGATACTCGACAACGGCGGCCACGACGATATCCAGAGAAGCTCGTCGTTGCCTACGCCCAGTATCGCGCAGTCCTGCGGGATTCGCGGGCTGCCATCGATGGCCGCTGCTCCGCATAAGCGTTGTCCGACTTCATCGTCGACGGTCAGTATCGCGGTCGGCCTGGGCAGACGGCGCATTTTGGCCAGCAGTTCGGCCAGCTCCGGGCGGCGCCATGCGCTGCCCTGGAGAATGGTCGGGACCTGCCGTCCTGTGCGGCGAAGCTCGTCCGTGAACCCTTCGCGCCGTTCGTGTTGGGCAGGATAACCGCTGTCGTACCAGGCGAAGTGGCGGAAGCCATGCGAAATGAAGAAGCGTGCGGCCGCGGCTCCGATCATACGTTCCTCGAAGCCCACCCAGGCAAAGTCCTCGGTTCCTTCCTGCCATGGATGCAACCGGACGTGAACGGCCGGACAGTCACGGCGGCGGATGGCGGCGCGCAGGGCCGGTTCGCGTATATCGCCGATGACGCCGTCGCACGGACCCGGCGCGGAGACCCATTCGGCGATCTGACGAGGCGTGGGACACGGGAGCGTCCAACCGCCGTTCTCGAGGGCATAGTCCGCGACCCCCATGAACATTGACCGGTTCAGTCCGTCGCTTTTGTCCAGGGGTACCATTACTCGTATCGGTGTTCTTCTCTTCATGGTCTTTGTATGCGCATTTGCTCATGGACTATAGCACCCCACATCTCGTAAGGTCCAGCGTCACAATGCGCAAAACATAGCACAATAGACGCAAGAAGACTCTTACCTCCCAGCGTGTTGTGCGTATTATGGTTGAGTAATGTGCAGTATCTGCAGAACGCAAAACAAATGAGGTAACGCTGATGCGAAGATTGAAGAGGGTGGCGATGTCGGCGCTCGTGGCCACGATCTGGGCCGCGGGGGTGACGACAGCGGAGGACGGGGCGCTGACGGGACACCTGGCGGATCTGGAGTCGTTGCGCGACAAGCTGGCGGCGGAGCTGGATACGCGCATGGCTGCGGACGCGGCAAATGGTGAGCCGGTCGATATGGTGCTGTTTCTGGAGTCCGGGGCCGACGGCAGGCGGATGAACGTTACGCTGCAGCGTCGCGGCGATGTCTGGGCCTACGGACATGCCGTGGTGCCGTACTGGCGACAGGAAGAACGGAAAGCTATCTTCGGTTTCC